>ERZ1643246.3776-NODE-3776-length-12587-cov-14.198532_pt1:5000-7500 | contig 12587 bp, 3 predicted proteins | sample MGYA00579265_ERZ1643246 | MGnify/ENA primary metagenome ERZ1643246 (study PRJEB29033, sample SAMEA4952261) | chicken gut metagenome | biome: Broiler Chicken; feature: Gastrointestinal Tract; material: Caecum | place: Ireland | collected 2018 | study...
GCTCCTCCCGGGTGCAGCTGCCGCCCGGCGCCGGGTTGCCGAGGGAAACCCCGGGCCCCGGGAGGAACGCGAGGTGGTGGCGGCGGACGTCGGGCGCGCCCCCGCGGGCGGACGCTCCCCCGAGGGGCGCCGGGGCCGGCTGGCGGGTGCCGGGTCTCCCCTCGGCGCCCCGTCCCGCCCCGCCGAGCGGGGCGGGCGGGGGAGGCACCCCCGCGGGGCCTTCGGGTCGTTTCCCTCACCCCAGGGCCAGGTACCTAGCGTCCGCGCCTCCGCGCGTCCGGGGGGCGGGGAGGAAGGAGCGCGGCGCCGGTCCCGAGCGGGCCGCGTCGCCCACACCCCCCTCCTCCCCCCGGGCCGCGGAGCCGGGCGGAGGTTTAAAGACTCGGGCGGCCCGCGGCGCGCGCCGCGAGGTCGGGGGCCGGGGGCGGTCTTCTGCCCGCCGGCGGGACGCCGGGATGGAAGAGAGGACTCCGGGCGGGGCGCGGCGGCGCGCCCCGCCGGCCCTCTCCCTCCCGAGCCCGCCGGCGGCGTCGGCCGTCGCCGCGCCCTCGGTCCTCCGCGGGGCGGGCCCGGGCCGGAGAGGGGGTCATCCCGTCCCCCCTCTCCGCGGCCTCGGTCTCGGGCGGAGAGCTCGGCGCGCGCGCGGGCGCGCGCTCGCTCCGGCCGGCCTCGCCCGCGTACGGAGCGGGCCGAGACGCGGGTCTCGGCCCGGCGCCCGCCGCTCCCCGCGGCGGTGCGTTCCGCGGCCTCCCCGCCGCGCGCGGCCGGCGGGACGGCGAGCCGGCCGTCCCGCCCGCGCCAGCCGCGGCGCCGGCGGTTCCGCTCCGCCGGTCCGCCCGGCGTGCGTCCGCACGCCCGGCCTCCTGCCCTCCCTCGGGGCCTCGCCGCCGTTTCCCCCTTCCGTCGCAAGCCGCGTCCTCTCCTTCGTCCCCGCCGCCGTCGCCTCCCACCGCGCTTTCGCCCTCGGCCTCGCCGGCCGCGCCGGTCGTGCGAGCGGGAGGTCCGGCGTGGGGCGTCCCGCAGCCGGTCTCCGCGCGGAGGCGCGGGGAGCGGGCGCCGCTCCCGAATCCGTCCCCGTCCCGCCCGCCGCCGTGCGCGCGTCCGCCGCGGGCGCGCCGCCAGGGCGAGCGAGAGGAGGAGGCGTCGGAGGACGAGGGGCGGGGGAGGAAGGTGAGAGGCGGCGGGGGCGTTTCGGTGCGCGCGTCTCCCGCACGGCGAGGAAGGGGCCGAGGTCGGCGCGGGCGCCGTCGGGCGGTCCGGCGCGGGCGCGGGCCGGCGGCGCCGCCGGCGCGGGCGGGGGCCTGGTCTGCTCCCGTCCCCGTCGGTCGCGGCGGCGGCGGCGGCGGCGGTCCGTCGCGGCAGCGGGGCTTCGGCCGGGGCGGCGCGCGCCGTCCCGCGGGCGTCCGCGGCTCCTCCGCCCGGGCCGGGCCGAGCCGGGCGCCTGGTCCGTCCCCGAAGCGAGACAGGGTCGTTTCCCCAGGTCGGGAGCGAGGGCTCCCCGCCCTTCTCGTTCGGGTCGCGCTTCATTGCCGGCCGGCCGGCCGGCCGTCGCCGGCTTTTTTTTTCCCTCCCGCATCCGATATTCGTGTGCTCGTACGGTCAGCGGAGGCGACGCTCGTCCGCCCCGCGGTCGCCCCGGCGTCGGGGCTGGCCGCGGGCGCGGGCCGAGCGCCTTCGGGCAAGGCGAGAGAGAACGAGAGCGGTCCCCCCGCGCGCGCGGGGCGGTGCCGAAAGTCAGACAACTCTTAGCGGTGGATCACTCGGCTCGTGCGTCGATGAAGAACGCAGCTAGCTGCGAGAATTAATGTGAATTGCAGGACACATTGATCATCGACACTTCGAACGCACTTGCGGCCCCGGGTTCCTCCCGGGGCTACGCCTGCCTGAGCGTCGCTTGACGGTCAATCGCCGATGGCCGCCGTCCGCGGCGGCCGCGCGGCGCGGCTGGGGCGCCTCGCAGGCCCGCGCGCCCCGCCGGAGGCGGGTCGCGAGGGGGGGGGCCGCCGTCCGTCCGTCCGTCCGCCCGTCGGTCGGTCGGTTCGGGCGCCCGGATTCCCTCCCCCGCACCCCCTCCGAGCGGCGTCGCGCCGCGGGCCTTCGTCCCCCTAAGTGGAGACCCAGGTCGGGGAGCTCGCCGAGCTCCCCGCGCTCCCGGAGCGCCCGCTTTGGCCGAGCTCGTCCCCACGGGGCGGCCGGGCTTTCCGGTCGGTCGCGCGGCGCAGCGCGGCGGGGCCGGACGTTCGTTCGTTCGTTCGTCCGGCCCCCCGCCCCGGAGGAGCGCTCCTCGCCCTCCCCGGCCCCGCGCGCGGCTGCCTGCGGGTCGCGTTACCGGCGGCGGTAACGCGCCGTGCTGCCGCGCGCGTGGCGGTCCGGGTCGGGGCGAGGCTGCCGGCCTCCGGTCGTCCGCCCGTCCGTCCGGCCGAGCCCGGCGCGCGTCCCCGCGGGTCCGTCTCCGGCCACCGTGCGCCGGCGGCGGCGGCGGCGGTGCGAACCGCCGGCG
>ERZ1643246.3777-NODE-3777-length-12580-cov-4.246467_pt1 | contig 12580 bp, 12 predicted proteins | sample MGYA00579265_ERZ1643246 | MGnify/ENA primary metagenome ERZ1643246 (study PRJEB29033, sample SAMEA4952261) | chicken gut metagenome | biome: Broiler Chicken; feature: Gastrointestinal Tract; material: Caecum | place: Ireland | collected 2018 | study: Broiler...
TTAATAATGGATCAAATCATGAAAGATTTAAATATTCCTGAATATGATGAAAGAAATCATCATGTGATTATAAAAAATCAATCCCTTGATGTTCAATTAGATTATCAGGATTTAAAACGAGATAATTTTGAAAAACATTTAAATCATTCGTTAATGTATCCTAAAAAAAGTAAAGATATTTTTACGGTTAAAGTTATGTATAGGCAGAACAATTCATGGCAAGGAGAGATGACATGGCTTAGAACAAATAAAACCAGATTTTTTAGGAGTGCATTGGAATTAGTGGAACTCATATATTCTGTGATTGATAAATATCATAAATAAAAGAGTTTATATTCTTATTTATAACAAGCAAGGACACTATTTTTCAATACCATTACTATAAGTTTGATTTATGTATATAAAAAGATTATCGTTTTAGATGGTTATAATCTATGAAATAGAGATAAAATAAGGTATTGTATCTTTGATAATTCAATATAAAAATGTTTATAATATATAGATAAGGGATAAAAATCTGAATTTGTTATAATGAAAGAAAAACCTCTATAGTTATAATTGTTTATAACTATAGAGGCTGTTTAATTAAATTTGAGTATTTGTTAAATCATCGTCTGTAATATATTTTAATTCTTTCATTTTTTGAATTAATTGTTCAGCTAACAATTCATGAAATTCAGTGTTTCCATCAACTAGATTGTCTTGAAGAAGACTACGAGGAATATATCCTTTATCTAGATCGCTTTGATCTTGTTTTGTTGGCGTGATATCAGCATCCTGTAAACCATTTTCTAAAAGATAATCTCTAAAATTAAGAAAATGCTCTTCATGTTCTTCTTCTAATACACTATTCATATCATTTACAATCTGAAATGTTCTTTTTGATGTTAAAGAAACAACGATATATTTCTTGATGCCTAATTGATTAAGTATAGCACGTTGATATGTGATTGTTCTGAAGATACTACCTGATTCATAGGGGTCATATGTTCCAGTAAAGATAATAGCAATTCCATTTTTATCAAAAGTTGGAAAATCAGCATTAATACGAGTATATTCATCAAGTGTTACGGATTTACCAGCTTCATCTCTAGTGAATGTGTGTACTTCTTTTTCAGAATCATATTTCAATATACCACTGATATCAGCAATTTTGACATTAGAAAAGTTACTGCCTTTATTTTTTAAAACATCTAATTCTTCATGATCTTCATTATATAACGTTAATTCTACAGGATCAGTTTGTGCAGGAATCGTAATATCATAAGCATATATTTTTGTTCTGCCTGATCTAATCGCTATATCTATTGTTTGATCCTGTGAACCCCCAAATGTCTCTATTGATAAGTTTGTTAATTCAGAAAGAACAGTTGGATATGCATGAGATCCTAGTGTTAAACTATCACCTATACAATAAAGTGTTTGAGTATTTGAGGATTTTGTAGAAGATGTAGGATAATCTTCTTGCAGATTCTGGTACTTTTGACTATCTTTACGTGTAATGAGAGTATTATATCCTATAAGCGTTAAAATAATACATACAAGTAGGATAACGATTAAAGGAAAGGATATCTTTTTCATCAGTAGTAATAATGATATGAACCAGAACCAGAATCAGCTTTTGTTAAGACGCTACCAATAACATTAACATTACTACGTTTAAGTAAATCTACACATTGAGCAGCATCTTTACGTTTTGTATCTTTAGCAGAAACAACAAAAATTGTTCCATCAACAGCATTTCCTACTGGTATTGCATCTGAAATAGAACCGATAGGTGCACAGTCAATAATGATAAAATCAAAATTTTGTTTTAAAACTTTCATATATTCTTTAAAAGTGCCTGAACTTAATAACTCAGAAGGATTAGGAACATGAATACCAGCTGTTAGTACATAGAGTAATCCAGAAAAAGATTGGTCATTAATTGTTTGGAAATATTCATCATTAAAACGATGTGTTTTTCCAAATTCAATAAGGGCATCAGTAAGACCATGTGAATTGGATAATCTCATATATTTATGTAACATTGTTTTTCTCAAATCACAATCAATAATAAGAACTTTTTTATACTTTGTCGCAAATATATATGCTAAATTCATTGATGTTGTAGATTTGGCTTCTCCTGGTTGAGAAGACGTAATTGCAACTGATTTAATAGGATTATCAACATTTGAGAATTCAATGTTTGTACGAATATGTCTAAAAATTTCTGTATAATCAAATTGTGATTGTTTTTTTGATTTTTCTAAAATATTTAAAGTTTTACGATATTTTTTCTTTTGAGCCATAAATTATCTCCTTTTGAATAACTTTTTGAAAAATGATTGGTTGACTTGAATCATTTCCACGCTTTCATTTTGTAATATGTGTAATGGGTTATCATACATTAACGTTTTCAATGTTTGATAATCATATTTTTTTGAAAGTAATTGATAAATTTCCTGTAAACAAGGAATACGATGACCTTGACTGCGATGAGTATCCGTCGCAATAATATGAATCAAACCATTATTCAATAATTGATAAGCATTATTTTTAACAGTTTTTCCATGTACACCTAATAGACTTGATGCATTGACTTGAATCACATAACCACTATCAATCCACTGTTCAATTCTTTGTAAATCAATACCATGAGGGAAATATCTTTCAGCATGAGCTATAATTGGTGTATAACCCTTGATATCAATCTCATAAAGATAATCTTCAACTTCATATTCTTTCCCAATTTCTTTTCTAACATCAAATTCAACGAGAAGGTATGATGTATTTTCAATAGGTATAAACAGTTGTTGATTTATTGAATTGATATAATCATGATTTAAGAATAATTCACAACCTTCATAAACTTCGATATTTTCATTTTGAGCTAAGGCTTTGAGCTTAGCTATTCTTTCTTTAAAATGTTGGATGTCTGTTTCATTATGCGTACCAGGTACAACATGAGGTGTTGCTACTATTGTACAGATGTTATTCTCTTTAGCTATTTGTAAGGCTTTTATTGCTTCATCTTGTGTTGGAATACCATCGTCAATACCCCAGGCATAATGACCATGAATATCAATAAATTGCATTTTAGTTATCAAAATAAGGAATAGAACCTAAACAAGGAATACCTAAGTATTTTTCAGCTTCTTCCCTATTATGAATATGAGTATCAAGCATAAATTTAATAAAAAGATATCCAACACTTAAGAAAGCACCAATAAGTGCACCAATAACTAAATTCATTTTTAAATTAGGAGATACAGGTGTATCTGCAATCTGTGCCTGATCAATCGTTGAAATATTGTTAATATTTAATGTTTCCTTAGCTTCTTTTTTAAAAGTTGCAACTAATTCATCTACAATATTTTTACTTAATTCTGGGTCAGTTGTAGTAGCTGAAATACTAATAATTTGTGTATTAGTTTGGTTAGAAATAGTGACACTATTACTTACTTCAGCAGTAGTCATACCTAAACTTTCAGCAACCTGACTTTGAATGTTATTACCCTTTAACATTTCAATATAGTTATTTACCATTAAACTATTGGCATTAATTTGCGTATAATCAACCATACCTTCTGTCACTTCTGGTTTAGGGTAGATACTGGCAACTGATTGATATTTTCTGTCAATAAAAAAGACTGTCATAACTCCAGCAATAATCGTTGTAACTAAAATACTAATAATAATGAGTTTGTATTGCGCTTTTAGTAAAGCAAATAATTCCCCTAAGTTAATTTCAATTTCATCTTCATTTTTCATCATTTCTTGTTCAGTCATAGAGACCTCCTTATTTGTTGTTAAAAAATTAGAAATATGTGTCATTTATCACAAAATTCTTGATTTATTGTCATATAAATGTTATTTTATGACTAGTCATGGATTTTGTGTGACCAGTTATATTTCAATATGTATTATGCTTGATTCATAAAAAAAAATCAAGTGATTATCAAATGTTTTCAACATATTGTAAAAATTGGTGAAAAAACATAAGTCCTGACACAAAAATGGAAGGAAAGGGATGATTATGGAGCGTATAGGGGATAAATATCAACTACTTGTTCGTAGAATTATTCTGATAGTGGTAGATATTATGAGTGTATTGTTAAGCTACTATGGGTCAATGATGTTATATGACTATAATATGATGTCATGGACATTTGTGTATGAAACAATACCAATAGCAGTATTATTGATGCTTATCAGTCTTGGCATATTTACTTTTATGAAACTATATAGTAGTCTATGGCAATTTGCATCAATCAATGAACTTATGAATATTGTCATTTCTACACTATTCAGTACGTGTGCTTTGATAGTTATCAATATGATAACAAATGCTCATTTACCAGTCAGTGTTATATGTGGTTATTTTATGATGAGCACATTATTGGTGGGAGGAACACGTTTTAGTTATCGCTTTTTAAGATTGTATGCCAGTCGCCATGATTTATTTGGAAGAACTGACGTACAAAATAAACGAGTTATGGTCGTTGGAGCCGGTTCAGCTGGCGAAAAAATATTAAGAGAAACATTGAATACAAAAAATTTGCATAAAACAATTGTTTGTTTTATTGATGATGATCCTCATAAAATAGGAAGAAGAATACATGGTGTTCCTATTGTTGGGGATAGAAATACTATTTTGGATCATGTTTCAAAATATAAAATTGATGAAATATATATTGCTTTACCTTCAATTGATAAAAAAGAAGTAGCAAAGATATTAAATATTTGTAAGGAAACAAAATGTAAATTAAAAAGATTACCTGGTATCTATCAGTTTATTAATGATGAAATTATCTTGAATAAATTAAAAGATGTGGAAGTACAGGATTTACTTGGTAGAGATCCAATCAAAGTTAATCTAGATGAAATTATGTCTTATGTTACAAATCGTGTTATTATGATTACAGGTGGAGGCGGATCTATTGGTAGTGAGCTATGCAGACAAATTGCAGAAAGATCACCTAAACAATTGATTATTGTCGATATCTATGAAAATAATGCGTATGATATTCAATTGGAGTTAAAACGTAAATATCCAAAATTAGATTTACAAACTATGATAGCATCAGTACGAGATGTTGGTAAAATGAATGATTTATTTGAAACATATCATCCTGATATTGTCTATCATGCAGCAGCACATAAACATGTTCCATTAATGGAAGATGCACCACATGAAGCTATAAAAAACAATGTTTTTGGAACATTGAATGTAGTGAAAGCTTGTGATCAGTATCATGTTAAGAAATTTATTTTGATTTCAACAGATAAAGCTGTGAATCCAACAAATATCATGGGAGCATCAAAAAGAATATGTGAAATGATTGTTCAAGCTTATGATCAATTATCAAAAACAGAATATGTTGCTGTTCGATTTGGAAATGTTTTAGGATCTAATGGTTCTGTTATCCCATTATTTAAAAAACAGATACAAAATGGTGGACCAGTGACAGTCACACATCCTGATATTATCAGATATTTTATGACAATTCCTGAAGCTGTGTCCCTTGTCTTACAGGCTGGTGCATATGCAAAAGGTGGAGAAATCTTTGTCTTAGATATGGGAAAACCTGTGAAAATAGTTGATATGGCAAGAAATTTAATTCAGTTATCTGGATATGAACCTGATGTGGATATCAAAATTCAATTTACGGGATTGCGTCCTGGAGAAAAACTTTATGAAGAAATGTTAATGAAAGAAGAAGGAATGCAAACAACACCAAATAAATTGATTCATATTGGGCATCCTATTGAAATGGATATTCCTTTATTCTTAAAGGAATTAGATGAATTAAAGACAATTGCTTATGATGAAGACAGTGATATGAGAAGTGCTGTTAAACATATTGTGAGTACATATCATTATGAAAATGGAAAACAAAGAGTGAAAAGAAAAATGAAACAAGATGCTGTTTTATCTTAAAAAAGATTATTCATCAATAATCGTCGCATTGTCGCGTTATTGAAGTAATCTGTTATAAAAAAACTGTGTCGAAATATATCGAATATTTCGATAGGATAATTATACTCTTTTGGAGGAATGAGACATGTATGACAATTGGTATGCTGTGCAAGTAAGAAGTGGACAAGAAGAGGAAATTGTTAGAAAATGTGAAATTCTTGTCAAAAAAGATATCTATGAAGAATGTTTTATTCCTAGATATAAACATATGAAGAAGTTTAGAGGAAAATGGCATGAAATAGAAGATATTTTATTTAAAGGTTATATTTTTATAGTAACAGATCATGTGGATGATTTGTTTATTGAATTAAAAAAAATCCCGGACTTAACAAAATTATTAGGCAATGATGGAGAGAATATTTATCCTATATATAAACAGGAAGCTATGTTTTTAGCACAGTTTGGTGGTAAACAGCATATTGTTGATATGTCTATTGGTTATATTGAAGGTGATGTGATTCATATTAATGAAGGGCCTTTAATAGGATATGAAGGACATATTGTGAAAATTGATAGACATAAGCGTATTGCTTATGTAGATATATCGTTATTTGGTAGAGAAACAACTGTTAAAGTTGGATTAGAAATTATTAGTAAAATTTAGGGAAGTTATACATGAGTGTATATCTTTTTTTATACACTCATGCATAACTTCATACAAAATATAAATAAAGGATAATCCGCTATTATCCTTTGGTGAGGGGAGGATATTATTCAGTGAAACCTTTCGAAAAGAAAGTATGGCTGTCTTCACCAACTATGCATGGTGAGGAAATCAAATATGTAAAGGAAGCCTATGAAACCAACTGGATGTCTACTGTAGGTGAAAATATCAATGAAGTTGAAAAGCTTTCAAGAGAATATGTTGGCTGTAAGCATGCGGTTGCCTTGTCTTCTGGAACAGCTGCTTTGCATCTAGCTATGAAGCTTGCAGGTGTCAAGCGTGGGGATTATGTCTTTTGCTCAGACATGACTTTTGCAGCAACAGTCAATCCAGTTGTCTATGAAGGAGGCATTCCTGTTTTTATAGATACAGAATATGAAACATGGAATATGGATCCCATAGCTTTGGAAAAAGCATACCAGATATATCCAAATGTTAAGGTTGTCGTGGTTGCCAATCTCTATGGAACACCTGCAAAGCTTGATGAAATCAAAAAGATATGTGATCAACACCATGCCATATTAATTGAAGATGCAGCTGAATCCTTAGGAGCAACATATAAGGGACAGCAGACGGGAACATTTGGAACTTACAATGTGATTTCATTCAATGGCAACAAGATCATTACCGGTTCTTCTGGAGGAATGCTTTTAACTGATAGTGAGGAAGCAGCCAACAAGGCACGTAAATGGTCAACGCAGGCAAGAGAAAATGCTCCATGGTATCAGCATGAGGAAATTGGATACAATTATCGCATGTCCAATGTCATTGCTGGAGTTGTCAGAGGTCAGTATAAATATCTTGATGAGCATATCAAACAAAAGAAAGCCATCTATGAGAGATACAAGGAAGGATTGAAAGGCCTTCCTGTCACAATGAACCCTGTTCCTGATGACTGTGAACCAAACTACTGGCTTTCATGTCTGTTGATTGATGAAGATGCCATGTGCAAGACAATTAGATCAGAGAATGAAGCATTATATATCAAGGAACATGGAAAGTCATGCCCAACGGAAATACTGGAAACACTGGCAAGATATAATGCTGAAGGACGTCCAATATGGAAACCAATGCATATGCAGCCCATCTATAGAATGAATCCTTTCATTACACGTCATGGCAACGGAAGAGCCAATACGAATGCGTACATAGCAGGAGCATCCATTGATATAGGTATGGATATCTTCAATAGAGGATTATGCCTTCCAAGTGACAACAAGATGACAATAGAACAGCAAAATCAAATTATAGAGATGATAAGGAGCTGTTTTGAATAATGTATGCAAAATATATAAAGAGATGGCTTGATTTCATCTTGTCACTTTTAGCAATCATTATATTAAGTCCTATCCTATTGATTGTAGCATTACTGGTAAGAATCAAATTAGGAGCACCTGTTATATTTAAACAGAAACGACCAGGACTTCATGAAAAGATATTTACCTTATATAAGTTTAGAACGATGACGGATAAAAAGGATAAAGATGGAAATCTATTGCCTGATGATCAGAGATTAACAAAGTTTGGGAAGCTATTGAGATCAACAAGTCTAGATGAGCTTCCTGAACTTTTTAATATACTCAAGGGAGATATGTCAATTGTAGGTCCTAGGCCACTGTTAGTGAAATATCTTCCACTATATAATGAACATCAAAAACATCGTCATGATGTAAGACCTGGATTTACAGGATGGGCACAATGCAATGGAAGAAATGCGATCAGCTGGGAAGAAAAGTTTGATCTGGATATATATTATGTAAAACATGTCAGTTTTAGATTGGATTTGAGTATTATATTCAAAACTATAAAAATTGTATTTTTAAGAGAAGGAATTTCTAGTGATACATCAGCTACAATGGAAGAATTTAAAGGAAGTGCTTAAATGAGACAGAGAAAACATTTGAATAATTTTATAAGAAATACGGATGATAGTAGGAATAGTTATACACTTATTGATTTTATTGAGGGTATTCCTTTGCCATTTCAAACTCACAATCAGAAAGTTGTAACAGTTTTGGGAGCTAATGGTACCATGGGAAGAAATGTTTCAGCTATTTTTGCATCCTTTGGAGAATGTATAGTTTTCATGGTATGCCGTGATATGGAAAAAGCAAATAAAGCAAAGGAATTAGCAATTCAATCAATAAGATGTGAATCTATAGGTAAAAATTTATTTCCTGGAACTTATGAAAATTTAGATTCATATATAAAATGTTCGAATATAGTATTTGAATCAGTTAGTGAAGATTTTCAAATAAAGAAAAATGTATATCAGAAAATAAAACCGTTTTTAAAAGATGATGCAATCATAGCGACGGGAACTTCTGGTTTAAGTATTAAAGAATTATCTGAAATATTTGATAAACATAAAAATCGATTTTTTGGTATTCATATGTTTAATCCACCATATAATCTTACATTATGTGAGCTTGTTACTCACAGTGACGAACAAAGAGAAACAGCTATTCAATTAAAGGATTATCTTCAGACTAAATTAAACAGAACAGTTGTAGAAGTTAAAGATGAACCATCATTTCTAGGAAATAGAATTGGTTTCTTTTTTATTGGTGAAGCCATGAAATTAGCTGAAAAATATCAAAATCAAGGGGGCATTGATTATATTGATAGTATTCTAGGATGCTTTACTGGCAGAAATATGCCTCCCCTTGTTACGGCAGATTTTGTTGGTTTGGATGTAACAAAAAGCATTGTTGATTATATCTATGAGAATGTCCTTGATGAATACAGAGATTCATTTGCTACTCCAGATTACCTGAATCAGCTTGTTATGGAAAACAAACTTGGCCGTAAAGTTAATAAAGGATTTTATTTTAAAGATAGAGATAGACAATTGAATTTTGTATATGATATCAAACAGAATAACTATCGTCTTATGAATAATTACCAATTTTATTTTGCTAATGAGATGATTAAACTATTTAAAAATGGACAATATGAAAAAGGTATAAATTTACTAATTGATGATGAAAGCCAAGAGGCAACCCTGTGCAAGAAGATGCTTCTTTCATATATAGTATATTCATTGAAAATATCTAGTGAAGTTTCCACAGATATTGCTTCATGTGATGATGCAATGGCAACTGGTTTTTCATGGATTCCACCTATTGCTTTAATTGAATTGTTAGGTGGAAAAGAAAAAACAAAATACCTCATCAATAAATATCTGGATGCAAGATATCAACATATTATTAATGATAAAGATTTTTATAACTGCATTCCAGAACATTCTAAATATGACTTTAGACCATTTTTAAAAGCCAAATATTGAGGAGGACATAAATAATGGAAAAAGTATATATATTAGGTGGAGCTCAAACTGATTTTCAAAGAAACTGGAGTAAAGAAGGAAAAAGTGTCATTGCGATGTTAAGAGAAAATATCTTTGATGCAATGAAAGATATCAACTTAACAAGAGAGGATATTATTCAGCTCAATAAAGATAATAAAATTGCCATATTTGTAGGTAATTTTATTGCAGAAAATTATCTTGATCAGGGTCATCTGGGTGCTTTATTGACAGAAGTTGATTCATGTTTTTATGGTGTACCATCAGCAAGATACGAAGCTGCCTGTGCTTCTGGATCAGTCGCTATTGATGCGGCCTGCAGTAAGATCAGAGATCATACGTATGATATTGCATTGGTCATAGGATTTGAGATGATGAAAACTGTTAATTCTAAGGTAGGAGGAAGCTTCTTAGGAAAGGCAGCATTTTACGAACTAGAAGCAAAAGATATTGATTTTCCATTTCCAAAACTATTTGCAAAATTGGCAGATGAAACTATAAAAAAATACAATCTGGATGAAGAAAGGTATATGAAAGCATTGTCTAGAATTTCATATATTAATTATTCCAATGCTAAAAGAAATCCTCAGGCACAAACGAGAGGATGGTATATGGATAAGAAGCAGACACTTACAAGAAATACTGGCACAAATCCAATTATTGGTGGACGACTTGCACTCACAGATTGTTCACAAGTAACTGATGGTGCAGCAACAATTGTTTTATGTTCTAAAGATTATAAGGAAAAACATTATCAAAATACAAAAAAGCCTATCATAAAAGGGTTTGGTCATAGAGTGGCTCCTATGATTTTTAGTGAGAAGATGGAAGAATCTAAAGATAATGAATACATATTACCTTGGACAAGACAAGCCTGTATGGATGCATATCAACGAGCATCCTTGACAGTAGAAGATATAGATGTCTTTGAAACACATGATTGTTTTACATCAAGTGAATATGCAGCAATATCATGCTTTGGAATAACAGATCCTGGAAAAGAATATGAAGCCATTGAAAATGGTACTATTGCAATTGATGGTAATAAGCCTATTAATCCTAGTGGTGGGCTAATAGGTTGTGGGCATCCTGTAGGAGCAAGTGGTGTAAGAATGATGTTGGATATATATAAACAGGTTTCAGATACTGCTGACAGATATCAAATCAAGGATGCAAGAAATGCCATGATGTTGAATATAGGTGGCTCTGCAACAACAAATTATGTCTTTATTGTTGGAAAGGATGAATCATGATGAAAGATATTTATATCATTGGTGCCTCTGGTTTTGGTAGAGAGGTTGCATGGTTATTAGAAGAACTCTCAGAATGGAACATTAAAGGATTTATTGATGATAATGAAACAATTCAAGGGGAAAAAATCAATGGTATTACTGTTATAGGTACTGTTGATTTTTTATTAGGAAGAAAAGAAGAAACAAATGTTGTTATTGCAATTGGAAATCCTAGCGTTAGATCAATGATTTATGAAAAACTCAAATTTAACAATAACATCTTATTTCCAAATATCATTGCAAAAAATGTACGTATTGATAAAACAATAAAAATGGGAATAGGAAATATAATTTGTAGTCATAGTATATTAACAGTTAACATAGAACTAGGAAATTTCAATCATGTTAATCTTGATTGTACAGTTGGTCATGATGTTATAATGAATGATTTTATAACTGTATATCCATCAGTAAATATTTCAGGAAATGTAGAAATTGGAAATTATTGTGAAATTGGAACAGGAACCCAAATCATACAAGGAAAGTCTATAGCTGATAATGTAATTATTGGAGCTGGTGCAGGGGTTGTAAAAAACATCAAGGAAAGTGGGACTTATGTTGGATGTCCAGTAAGGAGAATGAAAGTATAAAAATATTAATGATTATCATTACTCTATATAAGATTAGACAATTTAATATGAAGTTTATGTAGATTATAGGATGTAATTAGAACAATAAAAGAATAGGTAAAAAATTTTTCAGTTATATATAAACATTATGTTTAGTAAGAAATAGCAATTGTGAAGTTGTCTTATGTCATACTCCCCCCCCATTGCAGATGTAATTGTAAGAATACATCATAAAATGTATATATGCTCATATCTTTTGCTTTTACAAAAATGAGCTAAAAAATTGCATACATTGAAAACATGTGTTATTAAATATCAAATTATTAGAATGTCAAAATATATTGGTAAATACAAAAATAAGTATAATTTCTTTATTACAATTGGACATAATCAAATTATAAGTACAATTAATTACTTGATTATGAGTGTGTCAACAATGATTATACAGGAATACGTATTACAGCTAATGTTACATATTGGAGAAAAACTTTTCTTATGTATAAGAAGAGTTTTTATAAATAATGATAGTACTGAATCCAACATATTTGTTTGAAATTCACGGTACAATAAGAAAATATTAAAGAATGTAGAGTCTATATAAAATTTTTTATTTATAAAAATGTATTTGATTGACCACTTGTCACAGGGTTAGTGAAATCACTTAGAAAAATCATAAAAATGATTTTAACATCTCAAAATCGGAGTTAAACCTATGTTTTATCACATCTCTGTTTTTTCTTTTTTGATATAATAGCTTATGAGGTGATCATAATGTCTATAAATAAA
>ERZ1643246.3778-NODE-3778-length-12573-cov-5.958140_pt1 | contig 12573 bp, 10 predicted proteins | sample MGYA00579265_ERZ1643246 | MGnify/ENA primary metagenome ERZ1643246 (study PRJEB29033, sample SAMEA4952261) | chicken gut metagenome | biome: Broiler Chicken; feature: Gastrointestinal Tract; material: Caecum | place: Ireland | collected 2018 | study: Broiler...
ATATGTCAATATGGAAAATAGGAAAAAATCATTTCATTAGAACGATGGATGAATCCAAATTTGCTTTTGAGTTGGGCAAAAAACAAAAGCAAATTTGGAATATCCATTCAAAAACGGAAAATTAAAAAATCTATCGGTTAATAACTTTCATTTGCAGACCTTGCATGACATCCAGCGCCTTATCATGGAGCACGGGATCAAAGCTGCGGCATAGCGCAGCATCAACCGTAATTTGTGCCTCCGGCCATTGCGCCTGCATCAAAATGGCGTTGGAAATGACGCACATGTTGGTTACGACGCCTACTACCAGTATTTCGCGCAGGTCAGGCAGTTCCTTTCCCAAGGCGGTGAGATCAGCGGGGGACATGCCGAAGGTATTTTTGCAAACCGTATGGATCTGATGATTGGCGCAGGTTTCACAGCAGATTTCCTGCGTTTTGCCATATAACCGCCAGCCGGTTTCTTTCGGATTGCAATGTGGTATCGGCAGCGCGCGCCCCTCTCGCGTCTCCAGATAGTAGTCGTCATGGGTATCGTAAGTGAACAGCACATGATCGCCTTGTGCAAGATAGGTCTGTACCAAATGCGCAATCCCGTTATCAATCGCGGCCGCGCCCTCAAATCCTAACGAACCGGTGACAAAATCATTTTGATAATCGATGACAGCTAACAGTTTTGAAGCCTGATGCATTTTTCATTCCTCCAACTTGATGATATTATCATACCATAATTTTATGGAAGCAACAACGAAATTATTGCGTGCCGCGATAATGTCAATTATAATGGACAGGGAATGTGCATACCTTGTCATGACGGAGGTGTGCGCAGTGAGACAACGATGGAAAAAATATATGCTGGGCTGCGTGTTGCTGGTGTTCGCTGTTGTGCTTGCATGGACAACGGGGGAGCAGGTGGTTCAGGCCATTGCACAGAGTCATGCGGCGCGCACGTTGGTGATCGATGCCGGACACGGCGGATTTGACGGCGGCGCAATCGGATCAAACGGAACAACCGAACAGGACATCAATTTGAGTATTGCAAAGCGTGTGCAGCTGTTGGCGTCTTTCTTTGGCGTGCAGACGGTGATGACACGTGAGGACACAAACGCGCTGGATTATGATCCTTCCCGCCCTGTGCGGGAAAACAAGGTTTCTGATATCAAAGCGCGTCAGAAGGTTGTTGAGCAGACTGCAAATCCGATATTTGTCAGCATTCATTTGAATAAATTCAGCGATGCCCAGTATCACGGAGCGCAGGTTTTTTATTCGACCAATCATGCGGGCGGTTGTGCGTTGGCAGAGCTTTTGCAGGACGCATTGATTACAGGCTGTGACCCGTCCAACACACGGCAGGCGAAACCGGCCGATCAGAGCATTTATTTGATGAAAGTACTGGAATGTCCGGCTGTGATTGTAGAATGCGGTTTTTTGTCCAACCCGGCGGAGGAAGAACTACTCGGGGACCCAGCATATCATAAAAAGCTGGCCGTCAGTATTGTGACCGGATATCTCCGATACGAAAGCGGCATTTAACGGAGGAAGTATGAAACAGAAAACGGTATATCTTTGCAGCGATTGCGGGTATGAAAGCCCCAAATGGTTTGGCAAATGTCCATCTTGCGGGGCTTGGAACACGATGAGTGAATATAAAGTCAAGCCGGAATCTGCGGCGCGCGGCACGGATACATTCCAACGCGGCGTGTCGCGTCCTACGCTACTCAAGGATATCGACAGCGGTGACGAGAGCCGATTTCACTCAGGCATCGGAGAACTGGATCGAGTGCTGGGCGGCGGTGCGGTGCACGGTTCATTCGTTCTGGTGGGCGGTGAACCGGGCATCGGCAAATCCACGCTGCTGCTGCAAATGTGTCAGGAAATGTGCAAATCTGCGCGAGTCCTGTATGTTTCGGGAGAGGAATCTCTTCGGCAGATCAAGCTGCGCGCGGCGCGGCTACATATCTCGTCACCCGATCTGTATATTCTTTCCGAAACCGACATGGATCAAATCATTGCGGAAACCGAACAGATGGCCCCCGATATCCTGATTGTGGACTCCATACAAACGGTGTATAAGCGCGATCTGACGGCAGCGCCGGGCGGTACGACGCAAATCAAAGAGTGCGCTATGAGCCTGATGCAGTACGCCAAGAACAAGAATGTGACGATTTTCATTGTGGGCCATGTCAACAAGGAAGGCACACTGGCGGGTCCCAAAATCTTGGAGCATATGGTGGATTGTGTGCTGTATTTTGAGGGAGAAACCACAGGACCGTTCCGCTGTCTGCGTGCAGCGAAAAACCGTTATGGTTCCACCAATGAAATCGGTGTATTTGAAATGAGCGACCATGGCCTGCTTGAGGTGCAGAACCCATCTGCCGCGATGCTGGCCGGACATCCGCAGGGCGCATCCGGCAACTGCATCGCCTGCGTGATGGAGGGCAGCCGTCCGCTGCTGGCGGAAGTACAGGCGTTGGCAGCGAAAACACAATTTGGCGTGCCGCGCCGTACAGCGGCGGGCGTGGACTACAATCGTATGGTACTGCTGCTGGCGATTCTGGAAAAGCGATGCGGGCTGTTTCTATCTTCTTCGGATGTGTATGTCAATGTGGTGGGCGGTATGCGGCTGGATGAACCGGCAGTGGACTTGCCAATGGTATTGTCGATTGCGTCGAGCTTTCGGGATAAGCCGTTGGCGGAGGGCGTGATGAGCTTTGGTGAAATCGGCTTGACCGGGGAACTGCGTGCGGTTTCCAATGCAGCACAGCGTATCAATGAGGCATACCGGCTGGGCTTTCACACCTGTGTCATGCCGATGCAGGAAATTGATGAAGAATTGACGAAAAAAATGAATATTGTGCGTGCAAAGACGGTCGCAGACGCGATTCGCGCAGTACTGTGAGAACAAAACCAGTTTTTGCATGTGTAAGACCGGCTGTTTCGCCGCAGACTAATGATAGTCTTGCGGTGGGAGGTCGGTTTTTTGTGGTAAAAAAGGCGCGGATGGTGCTGGTTGCAACGGTAATAATATTGTGCATATTGACATTCTGGTCATGGCGTCAGCGCACGCCGGTGCCGGTTATGGTGCGAACCGGAGTGGCTACAGCGCACGATATTTATAACAGCATTACCGTTCCTGGCAGGATTGAGGCGGCAGAAAGCACGGTTGTAACGCCAGCAGCAGATGCCATAGTGACAAAGGTGTATGCGTCAGTTGGTGAAACTGTGGAGCAAGGAACCGTGCTTTGCACAATGCAGCCGACCAGTCAAACAAACGTGCTGTTACAGGACAGAATACAGTCCGTATGGAATGCCGTTGCGGGCGAAGAAGCACAATCGGTGCAGGCCGAGGAAGACATGGTGCTGCGCGCGCCGGTTTCCGGAACGGTTTTGGAGATCCCAAAGGCAGGCGAAAGCATTTTTGCAAACGTGCCTTGCGTGCGGATTTCTGATCTGGATTGTTTGCAGGTACGTGCGCAATCGCCGGAAATTTATGCGGGGGAGCTGGAAAGCGGTCAGCGCGCCAATGTGACGGTCAGCGCATTAGAAGGGGAAGTGTTTGGCGCAAAGGTGGAAAGTCTGTCTCCGGTCGCAGCGCGCGCGGTGAGTCTGACCGGGGAAAGCGGCGAAGCGACGGTGGAGGCGGTCTTGTCATTGACAGGAAAAGCGGATGGGCTGCGGCCGGGATATTCCGCCACAGTGAAAATCTTTACCGATTATCATCCGGATGCGGTTGCCGTGCCGATGGAGGCGATTTGCCAGCGTGGAGAACAGGAATATGTGTTCTGCGTGGAAAACGGCAGAGCGGTGCAGCATGCTGTGACAACGGGATATATGCTTGAATCCATTACCGAGATCTGCGAAGGTGTGGAAGCGGACGCGGTTGTGATTCTGTCGCCGCCGGACTCGCTGGAGGATGGAGACTTGGTCGAGGTGGCAGTATGAGAGTGCCTGATCTGCTACGGCTGGCTATCGGCAATTTACGGGAAAACCCGCTTCGCACCATTTTGTGTGCATTGTCCGTTGCCGTTGGAACCGGGGCGCTGCTGCTGATCGCAGCGATTGGACTACTGGGACAGGAAAAGGTGAGTGATGGGCTGAAGACGCTCGGCGTCAGCGGGCTTACAGTATATTTAGAGGATCATGGCGCGGGCAATCCGTTATCCTCAGAACTTGCTGATCGAATGGAGCAAGCGGTAGCAGAGATTGATAGTGTGATGCCAATCAAAGCAAAGTCCGGCTCGGTGTGGGCCGGGCATGCCAGTACGGATGTGCTTTTTCTGGGAGCGGATGAACGGCTGGGAGAGGTGATGCAGCTGGAACTGGTAGCGGGAACGCTGCTAAGCGCACAGCAAGCGGATTATGCCAAGCCGGTCGCAGTTGTTGGGGATGAACTGGCACGCGCCTTGTATGGACGGGATAACATTGTCGGCCGCTCCATCCGGGTACGTCTGGATGGACAGGATCAATATTTTACCGTATGCGGGGTGGTAAAGGAACAGACAAGTGCATTTGGATCGCTGGCAGCATCCTTTGCGCCGCATCTGGTCTATATTCCGTATAGCTGTTTGGCAACTGCGCAGGACAACGCCGATCAGGTTTTTGTGCAATGCGCGGCACAAGCGGATTTATCCTCTGTCAGCGACCGGATTTCACGATATCTCACTGGATATGGTCAAGTAGACGGAACGGTTCGCGTACAGAATATGTCGGGTATGGTGGATACGGTAAAACGTCTGACAAATCTCGGAGTGGTGCTGTTTGCTGTGGTGGGTGCGATTACACTGTGTGTTGCACTGATTGGTGTGCTATGCAGCATGCTGGCGGCAGCGTATGAAAAGACAGGAGAGATTGGTATTCTGCTCGCTCTCGGTGCGCAGACCCGCGATATTCGACGGATATTTTTATTGCAATCCGCGCTGCTGTGCGCGTTGGGCGGTCTGTGTGGCATGGGCGTTGTGCTGGCCGTGCTTTTCAGCACGATTGCGCTTTTGCCGGATTGGCGCATGATGGCAGGACTTTTTGCGCTGTGCCTTTGCTGTGGCATTGCTGCCGGCCTACTGCCGGCTGTGCGTGCTGCGCGACTTGATCCAATTGAGGCAATGCGGAAATAAGCCTTTTCTTTCGTTTTGCTCTGTGGTATGATAAGCAGAGAAAAGAAAGATAAGGGGATGGATCTTCCAAATGCGTCATATCATTGATTTGTGCGATCTGACAGAAAAAGAGTTTTCTGATCTATATAAGCTGACCACGAACATCATTGACCGCCCCGAGGGTTATACGGACGCCTGTCGCGGTAAGGTGTTGGGCAGCTTGTTTTACGAGCCCTCCACCAGAACCAATCTGTCGTTTTCCACCGCGATGATGCGCTTGGGTGGCAGTGTGGTTGGCTTTTCCGACCCGGGTTCCTCTTCTACAACAAAAGGTGAAACTCTAAAAGACACGATCAATATGGTTTCCAGCTATGCGGATATGATCGTCATGCGCAACCCGCGCGAGGGTGCAGCCAAAGCGGCATCCATGTATTCGTCGGTACCGATTATTAACGCAGGAGACGGCGGACATCTGCACCCGACACAGACGCTGACGGATATGGTCACCATTCTACGCATGCGTGGTTCAGCGGACGATATGAAGATCGGCTTGTGCGGCGATTTGAAATACGGACGCACGGTGCATTCTCTGCTGCACTTTCTTGAGCGATATCACAATGTGCAAATTTATCTGATTGCGCCGGATGTGTTGGGACTGCCGGATTATATGATCCAGTTCCTGAAAGAGCACAATATGCCGTATTGCGAGGTCAAGAGCATTGACGAAGCGCTGCCCGAGCTCGATGTGCTGTATATGACGCGAATCCAGCGTGAACGGTTTGTCACCGCAGAGGAATATCAGAATCTGGAAGGCAATTATCAGCTGACGGCGGAAAAACTCAAGCGCGCCAAAAAGGATATGCTGGTGCTGCATCCTCTACCGCGCGTGGATGAAATCGCGCAGGACGTGGATGATGACCCGCGCGCCGTTTACTTCCGGCAGGCACGGTTCGGTATGTTTGGCCGTATGGCACTGCTGCTGACGCTGTCCAAGCTGCCGTTTATCCGCGCAGGACATCAGGAGATCGGCGCACACGGCGTTAAGTGCTCCAATCATAAGTGCATCACCAAGACCGAACCTTATTTGCCGTTGGAAGGAAAGGTGGGCGAGCGCTGCCCGTATTGTGATGCACCGCTGGAAATGCTGCTCTGAAAAAACATTCGTTTTCTATTTTGGTATTGTCACTTCAAATATTGTTTTGCAAGCCCGGTTCAGTTGCCTGATGAACCGGGCTTTTCGTATGCGTTGAGGAATAAACAATCCTTGGATTCTTCTCATATTTCACTACAAGGGGACATATTGTTAGATAGGAGCGCAGTGAAAAGGAGGAGACAGCACCAATGGAACTAAATCAAACAAGCATCCATTACTATGATAAGCGGCTCGCGCGAATATCGACCTGTAGTGAAACCGCCGACTCAATCGTGCCGGATACCTTTCCGGATATCGGAAGGATCGTCTGTGCATATGGTACGGCGGCGGTGCGGGATCAAACACCGCAAAGCGGCAGATTGCTTGCATCCGGCATGGTACAGGTCGTTGTGGTGTATGAACCGGAAAAGGGGGAAGGACTTCGCCGTTTATCGGTTCCGGTTAGCTTCGCACATATCGAAGAATGCGAAGGGGTTGACGCAGAAACCGTCTGCATGGTGAGATGTCAGGTGGCAGCGGTAGATGTGGTGGCGGTCAACAGCCGTAAACTGAATGTAAAAGTGCAGCTCTGCTTTTTCATTGAAGGTTACTGCCAAACACAGTGTGAGATCACAGAAGGAACACAGGAAAAGCAGGTAGAACTGCTCAGTGAAATGCAAACGGTAACGCTGACCGAACAGGTGCGCGCGTATCCGATTACCGTGTTGGACGATGTCTCGATGCAGGACGCGGATGGACTATCGATTCTGCACACCAACTGTCTCTTGCGTGTGTCAGAGTGCCGGGCGATGCGCGGGAAAATTGTTCTGAAAGGAGAGGCTGAAATCCAGTGCCTCGCCATGCAGGAAGATGACGCGGTGCGTATTTTGTCCAACACCACTCCGTTTACGCAGATTTTGGAAATGTCGGAAGTAGAAGAGCAGGATGCCGTTTGTGCGCAGTTGGCTGTGCGGGAGATTGACAGCCGTCTTGAACAGGATGGTCTGCTTTCCTATACGGTATCTGTCACCGCGTTAATTACTGTCCGGCGGACGAAAACACTCTGTCAAATCAAAGATCTCTATCTGCCGGGACGAACGCTACAGACGAGCGAAGAGAAAACCCTGCTGCATTCTATGCCGCCATGCGTTTCCTTCACAGCGGAAGCATCGGAAACCCTCCAAACCGCGCAGCATGCCGCGCATATCATTTCAGCACAAGCCATTTGCTGCAGCGCAAAGCACAGTGCGAAGGGAGATTTACAAATTACTGCAGCGATACATGTGCTTTATCTGAGTGATGAACAGCAATTATATGCAGTGGATCGTTTGGTGCCGCTGACTATGCCATGTCTTGTCTCAGGGGAGCTGTCCGACATCTCGCTGACCGTGCGGGCTTCCGCAGCCGGAGAAACCGGGGTGCTGTGCAATGTCACGGCAGCCGGTATGGCCACCGCAGAAGAACGGGTTGCCTTCCGGCATATTACATCGCTTGAAGCGGGAGAATCAGAGCAGAAAGCAGCAGATTCAACTCTGTTGCTGCGGTATATTCAAGAGGAGCAGCAGCTATGGGAAATTGCAAAGGATTGCGGCACGACCATGGAGGAAATTCGCCGTGTTAACGACTTGCCGGCAGATGCCACCGGCGTTTCCCACATGGTATTGCTGATACCAATGCAGGTATGAAAGGCGGGGAAATTTTGGATCATCAAATCTATAATCAGATCAGCGCGCGCACCGGCGGCGATATCTATATCGGGGTGGTCGGGCCGGTGCGCACCGGCAAATCCACGCTGATCAAGCGATTCATGGAAACCATGGTGCTGCCCGGTATGGATAATATGTATAAAAGAGAGCGGGCGCGGGATGAATTGCCGCAATCGGGAGCCGGACGGACCATTATGACCGCAGAACCAAAGTTCGTCCCGGAGGAAGCGGCAGAAATTGCATTGCCAGATGGCGGAATGTGCCGGATTCGTCTGGTGGATTGTGTCGGCTATTTGGTCGATGGCGCATTGGGCGGCATGGAAGACGATATGCCGCGCATGGTTTCCACGCCATGGCGAGAGGAACCGATGACGCTTGCGGAGGCTGCGGAAACCGGCACCAACAAAGTGATCGGAGAGCATTCTACGATCGGCCTTGTGGTGACGACCGACGGCAGCTTCACCGAAATTCCACGGGAAAACTATGTGCCTGCGGAACAGCGCGTGATTGAAGAACTGCGCGCACTCGGCAAACCGTTTCTTGTGCTGGTCAATTCGGCGGAACCGGAGGGCGAACACGCAAAAGCGGTTTGTGATGCGCTGCGAAGCCAGTATCAGGTAGAGCCGTTGGCGGTCAACTGCCTTGAACTGGACGAAAATGATATTGCGGATATCATGCAGCGCGTTCTGTATGAATTCCCGGTGTGCGAAATTGCGTTTACTTTGCCGCGGTATATCGGCGCGTTGCCGCCGCAGCATGCAGTTCGTCAGAGCATCTATCAATCCGTTCGTTCTGCCGCGCAGGGCAATGAGAAAATGCGCGACATCCGCACGATCTGTGATCGCATCGGGGAAAACGAATATGTCGGGCGGGTGCATGTCGATCAGATGGCGCTGGGCAGCGGCAAAGCCAGCATCAGCATTGAAATTCCGGAACAGGTCTTTTATGAGATCGTTGGGCAGCAAACCAAAATTCATATTCGGGACGCTGCGGATCTGATTTCTGTGCTAAGCGATTTTGCCGAGATTAAACGGAAGTATGAGCGACTGCACGGCGCACTGGATCAGGTCTATCAGACCGGATATGGCGTGGTAATGCCGTCGGTGGATGAATTGACGCTGGAAGCGCCGGAAATTGTACGGCAGGGTGGTCGATACGGCGTGCGCCTGCGTGCATCTGCGCCGTCGATCCATCTGATGCGCGCCAATATCAAAGCAGAAGTCAATCCGATTGTGGGAACCGAAAAGCAGTCGGAAGAATTGGTGCACTATCTGCTCAGTGAATTTGAGGAGCAGCCGGAAAAAATCTGGGACACCAATATTTTCGGCAAGTCCCTCAATGAGTTGGTGCGGGAAGAATTATCCCATAAGCTGAGCCGCATGCCGGATGATGCCCGCGGAAAAATTCGAGAAACGCTGGAAAAAATCATCAACGAAAGCGCAGGCGGTTTAATTTGCATTATTTTGTGAGTTTTTGGCGGGTATCCGTGGGATACCCGCCTTTTTGTCATATCCTGGTTTATCGAATTGCAGGAAGGCATCCAATTTTGCCATCCTTGGCCTGTTTCATAACAAATTTGTAATTTATCTTGAAAATGGTTATATAGATAGGGTATAATAAGATTACTGTAATTTGGTGGTAACAGAGCAAAAGGATGAATGTTGATTATGGCTTCTTTTTTGGAGACAATAGCGAAGAAGTTTTCGCTTTTTTCAAGCGATATCGGTATCGACTTGGGTACGGCGACCGTGCTGGTTTATGTAAAGGGCAAGGGCGTTGTGCTCAACGAGCCCTCCGTTGTGGCGGTGGACAAGGTTTCGGGTAAGATTTTGTCCGTTGGTGCAGAAGCACAGAAAATGTTGGGCCGTACACCGGGTAATATCATTGCCATCCGTCCGCTGCGCGAAGGCGTCATCTCCGATTATGAGATGACCGAGCGGATGATCAAAGAATTTATCCGCAAGGTGCAAGGTTTCCGGCTGTTCAAGCCGAACGTGGTCATTTGCGTTCCGTCAATCATTACGGAAGTAGAAGAGCGTGCGGTTATTGATGCTGGTACGCAGGCAGGCGCTAAGCGCGTGTTTTTGATTGAAGAACCGGTCGCGGCCGCAATTGGTGCCGGTATCGACATTGCAAAGCCGAACGGCAATATGGTGGTGGATATCGGCGGCGGTACGACCGACGTAGCGGTTATTTCGCTGGGCGGCATTGTGGAATCCACTTCGATCAAAATTGCGGGCGATAAGTTTGACGAGGCAATTGTCAAATATGTGCGTCGCAAACACAATGCTCTGATCGGTGAACGTACGGCAGAGCAGATCAAAAAAACGATTGGCTGCGTTTATCCGCGTACAGAAGAGGTGTCGATGGAGGTCAAGGGGCGGTGCCTGATGACCGGTTTGCCGCGCACGTTCACGGTCAATTCGACTGAGATTCTGGATGCGTTGGAGGAAGTTTCCACGGCCATCATCGAAGCAATTCATTGGGTGATCGAACGCACTCCACCGGAACTGACGGGCGATATTTCCACCAACGGCATCGTGATGACCGGAGGCGGCTCTTTGATCTGGGGGTTTGACAAGCTGGTTGCCTCCAAAACCGGAATACCGACTCATGTCGCAGATGAGGCGATTTCTTGCGTGGCATATGGAACGGGCAATTGCTTGGAGAATCTTTCTGGTATGCAGGATGGCACAATGAATTTGTCGCGCCAGCGTCAGATGATGCAATAATCCGAGAACTGTATGTGGATCAAACACCCGCCATTGAGACGGGTGTTTTTGATGCGAACGAATGGTTTGATGATGTGTCAGGGGAGTTTATGACCGAGCAGGAAAAATATATGAAGGCTGCGCTTCGTCTGGCCCATAAAGCTGCGGAAGAAGGGGAAGTCCCTGTCGGCGCTGTCGTGGTTTGTGATGGCAAGATTGTTGGGCGTGGGCGAAACCGCCGGGAAACCAAAAAGAATGCGCTGCATCATGCGGAAATCGAGGCGATCAATAAGGCTTGCAAAAAACTGGGCGGCTGGCGGCTACATCGGTGCGACCTTTATGTGACGCTGGAGCCTTGCCCAATGTGTGCAGGGGCAATCATCAATGCTAGAATCAAAACCCTGTATTTCGGTGCAGCCGATCCCAAAGCCGGATCGTGCGGATCACTTGTCAATCTATTCGATCTGCCTTATAATCATCAGCCTGAGATTGTATCGGGTCTGCTGGGGGAAGAATGCGCGGAGGTTCTGAAATCCTTTTTTCGGGCGTTGCGTGAAAAAAGAAAGATGCTTCGTATGCAACAGAAATCAGACGCCTTGGAGGCGTTTGACCATAGAATTCAAGAGAAATAAGGGGTTAAAACAATGCAAAGAGAAAAGCTTGGCTCTCGCCTTGGTTTCATTCTGCTTTCAGCGGGATGTGCGATCGGCGTGGGTAACGTCTGGAAGTTCCCGTGGATGGTGGGACAGTACGGCGGCGGCGCGTTCGTTGTCTTTTATGTGCTGTTTTTGATTATTCTGGGTCTTCCGATCATGACGATGGAGTTTGCGGTTGGACGTGCCAGCCAAAAGAGTCCGGTGCGTGCTTATCAGGAGTTGGAAAAGCCGGGTACGAAGTGGCACATTCATGGTTATCTTGCCATGATCGGTAACTATCTGCTGATGATGTTTTACACCACGGTATGCGGATGGATGCTGCACTATTTCTATCTGACAGCAAGCGGAAAATTTGTCGGCGCAACAACCGAACAGGTTAGCGCTGCGTTCCCGGAGATGCTGAGCCAGCCGCTTGTGATGGCGGGGTGGATGGTTGTGGTTGTCGTGGTCGGCTTTGCCATCAACTCTTTTGGTTTGCAGGGTGGCCTGGAGCGAGTCACCAAAATCATGATGCTTGCGCTGCTGGCAATTATGGTGATTCTCGCCATCAACAGCGTCATGACTGAGGGTGCCGGTGAAGGCCTCAAATTTTACTTAATTCCGGATTTAAGCCGCATGATGGAATCCGGTCCGATTAATGTAATTGTCGGCGCGATGAACCAGTCGTTCTTCACGTTGTCGCTGGGTATCGGTGCCATGGCCATCTTTGGCAGCTACGTCGGCAAAAGCCGTGCGTTGATGGGCGAAGCAGTCAATGTTGCTATTCTGGATACGTTTGTTGCATTCACTGCCGGTCTTATCATTTTCCCTGCGTGCTTCGCATTTGGCGTTTCTCCGGACAGCGGTCCGAACCTGATTTTTGTGACGCTGCCGAATATCTTTAATCACATGGCGCTTGGTCGCTTGTGGGGTAGTCTGTTCTTTGTATTCATGGCGTTTGCGGCGTTTTCCACCGTTCTGGCGGTGTTTGAAAACATCATGTCCTGCTGCATGGACTTGACTGGATGGAGCCGCAAAAAAGTGGCTTTGCTTAATACAGTACTCATAATTTTGCTTTCTCTGCCGTGCGTGTTGGGATACAATGTTTGGTCGGGCTTCCAGCCGTTTGGAGAAGGCTCTGCCGTGCTGGACTTGGAGGATTTCTTGGTGTCAAATATCTGGCTGCCGCTGGGCTCGCTGGTTTATCTATTGTTCTGCACCACTCGGTATGGCTGGGGCTGGAAGAACTTCAAGGAAGAGGCCAATGAAGGCGGCGGTTTGGAGGTACATGACGGTATCC
>ERZ1643246.3779-NODE-3779-length-12568-cov-30.549748_pt1 | contig 12568 bp, 9 predicted proteins | sample MGYA00579265_ERZ1643246 | MGnify/ENA primary metagenome ERZ1643246 (study PRJEB29033, sample SAMEA4952261) | chicken gut metagenome | biome: Broiler Chicken; feature: Gastrointestinal Tract; material: Caecum | place: Ireland | collected 2018 | study: Broiler...
TATTGTATTTAAAAAGTAAAATATAGATTGATTTTAAGTTAAGAGGTTAAAATAATAAAATAATAAAACAAAACTATTGAAAAATAAAAAAAATATGATATAATTATTGCAAATAAAAAGAGAACAACAAAAATAAGGACAACATAAATAGAAAAATAACTTAAAGAGAGCCAAAGAAAGCTGAGAATTTGGTAAGTAAAATCTATTTATTATCACCTTGTTAGTTGCTAAACTGAAACAAAAAGTAAGTTAAGCCGTAAATCTTGCGTTAAAAGATTAAAGAGAGTAAGTGAAATATTTTGAATAAAATTAAATAGATAAAAGAAACACATATTTAATAAATTCAAGAAAAACAAAAAATCATTTGCTAAATTAGGTGGTACCGCGGAAAACTATTTCGTCCTAAGTGATGAAATAGTTTTTTTTGTTCTCTTCTTCGGATGATAGGGACACCCCTTTCTGTCCGAGAATTCGGATGATAGGGACACTCCATTTTATCCGAAATTTTTATAATTAGTTAAATATTAAAAATTATTTTTATTCGGATAAAATGGAGTGTCCCTATCATCCGAATTCTCGGACAGAAAGGGGTGTCCCTATCATCCGAATCGGACAAGAAGGAGCGTCACCATCATCCGAGCCGGACAAAAAGGAGTGTCCCTAACGTCCGAAAAAAAGAGGAGGAGATAATATGTACAAAAAAGTAGAGCTAAAAAATGGCTTTGTTGGAATGGAAAAAGAAGTAGCCGAAAACTGGAAAAAGAAAGACATAATAAAGAAAAATTTCAACATGAACAAAGGAAAAAGATATTTTACATTTTATGATGGACCACCAACAGCAAATGGAAAACCACATGTTGGTCATATCGAAACAAGAGTCATGAAAGATATAATCCCAAGATACAAAGTAATGAAAGGTTATCAAGTAATTCGTAAAGCTGGATGGGATACACATGGACTTCCAGTAGAGCTTGAAATTGAGAAAAAATTAGGAATTTCAGGAAAACAACAAATAGAAGAATATGGTGTAGAAAAATTCGTAAAAGAATGTAAAGAAAGTGTTTTCAACTATGTTCACATGTGGGAAGAAATGACAAATAAGGTAGGATTCTGGGTTGATATGGAACACCCATATGTAACATATCATAATGAATATATAGAATCTGTATGGTGGGCATTAAAACAAATGTGGGAAAAAGGTCTTTTATATGAAGGTCACAAAGTAATGCCATATTGCCCAAGATGTGGAACAGCACTTTCATCACATGAAGTTGCACAAGGATATAAAGATGTAAAAGATTTAACATGTATTGCTAAGTTTAAAGTTGTCGATGAAGAAAACACATATATATTAGCATGGACAACAACACCATGGACATTACCATCAAATTTAGCTCTTTGTGTAAATAAATCATATGAATATGCAAAAGTAAAAGCAAACATTGGTACAGATGATGAGCCAAAATATGAAGAATATATTTTAGCAAAAGATTTAATAGACACAGTATTAAAAGAAACACCTTATGAAGTTTTAAAAACTTTCAAAGGAGAAGAATTACTAGGAACAAAATATGAAAGACTAATGCCTTTTGGAAATGTTGAAGGTAAAGCATTTGAAGTTATTCATGGAGATTATGTAACATTAACAGATGGTACAGGAATAGTCCATATAGCACCTGCATATGGTGAAGATGATAGTTTAGTTGCAAAACAAAATGGAATAACATTTATAAATTTAGTAGATAAAGAAGGAAAATTTGTCAAAGAAGTAGAACCATGGGCAGGAAGATTTGTAAGAGATTGTAATGAAGATATATGCAAATGGCTTGCAAAAGAAAATAAATTATTTAGCAAAGAAAAACATATGCACTCATATCCACATTGTTGGAGATGTGACACACCACTTTTATATTATCCAAAAGAAAGTTGGTTTGTTGCAATGAGCAAGCTAAGAGACGAATTAGTAGCAAATAATAATAAAGTAAATTGGTATCCAGACACAATAAGAACAGGAAGATTTGGAAAATTCCTAGAAAATGTAATTGACTGGGCAATTTCAAGAGATAGATATTGGGGAACACCACTACCAATTTGGACATGTGAAGATGAAAATTGTGGACATCGCGAATGTATAGGAAGTATACAAGAATTAAAAGAAAAAGGTATAGATGTACCAGATGATATAGAATTACACAAACCATATATAGATAATGTATATCTAAAATGTCCAAAATGTGGAAAGAAAATGAAAAGAGCAAAAGAAGTAATAGACTGTTGGTTTGACTCAGGTTCAATGCCTTTTGCACAATGGCATTATCCATTCGAAAATAAAGAAATTTTTGACAATAACTTCCCAGCACAATTCATATCAGAAGCAATAGACCAAACAAGAGGATGGTTTTATACATTAACAGCAGTAGGAACAGCATTATTTGGTAGAACACCATTTGAAAACTGTATAGTATTAGGACATGTATTAGATGAAAAAGGACAAAAAATGTCTAAATCAAAAGGAAATGGTGTAGACCCAATGGAACTATTAGACACAGTAGGAGCAGACGCAACAAGATGGCATTTCTATACATGCAGTAGCCCATGGCTTCCAACAAGATTAGGACTAAAAAATGTACAAGAAACTCGGAAGAGGATTTTTAAGTACATTATGGAATGTATACTCATTCTATGTTCTATATGCAGAAATAGATCAATTTAATCCACTAAAATATGCAGACTTTAAATCAGAAAACATAATGGATAAATGGATAATATCAAAATTAAATACATTAGTAAAAGAAGTAGCAGAAAAACTAGACAATTATGACATAACATCAGCAGCATTAGAAATAGAAGATTTTACAGATAGTTTATCAAACTGGTATGTACGTAGAAATAGAGAAAGATTCTGGAGTCAAGAATTAAATGATGAAAAAATAGGAGCATATGTAACACTATATAATGTATTAGTAACACTATGTAAAATATCAGCACCATTTGTACCATTTATAACAGATGAAATTTATCAAAATTTAGTTACAAGCTTAGACCCAAAAGCACCAGAAAGTGTACACTTATGTCTATGGCCAGAAGTAGATGAAACACTAATTGACAAAAAACTAGAACAAGAAATGGATTTAGCATACAAAATTGTAAAACTAGGAAGAAGTGCAAGAAACTCAGTAAACATCAAAAACAGACAACCACTATCAAAAATGCTAATCTCAATAAACACATTACCAGAATATTATGCTGACATAGTAAAAGAAGAATTAAATGTAAAAGAAATTGAACTTGGAGCAGACATGTCAGAATATGTAAACTTTGAAATAAAACCAAACTTACCAGTATTAGGAAAAGAATATGGAAAACTAATACCAAAAATAAAAGAAGAAATTTCAAAGAAAAATCAAATGGATTTAGCAAACACAGTAAAAAATGGTGGTACAGAATATATAGAAATTGACGATACACAAATCGGACTAAACGCAGAAAATTTACTAGTAACAATGCAAGGAAAAGAAGGATTCGCATTCAGTGGTGAAGGAGAAATAGGAGTAGTATTAGACACAAAAATAACACCAGAACTAGAAGAAGAAGGTTACTTAAGAGAGGTACTATCAAAAGTACAAAATATGAGAAAAGAAAGAGGATTTGAAGTATTAGACAGAATAAATCTATATGTAGCAGGAAATGAAAAAATAGAAAAAGTAATCAAAAAATATGAAGAAACAATCAAACATGACACTTTAGCAAATAACATTATTTATGGAGAAGAAAGAAAAGAATATGTTGACACAAACATAAATGGTGAAAATCTAAAAGTTGACATGGAACGTTAATCCCGGATGATAGGGACAGGCCGTTTTGTCCGAAAAAATAACAAGAAAGTTTGAAATCTGAAATATTATAGAATTAACTTTTCAAAATAACAAGACTAAAATTACATTATATAAGTTAAAAAATTATCTGCACTAGATAGCAAAAAACTAATTCAGAATAATAAAAATAGAAAATATTTTTAGCCTATTGGTAAATTATAATTATAAGAATTTATAAAAAATTATAAAAATATTTTACCAATAGGCACTTTTTATTGATAAGTTATTGACATAATGAGAAAAATAATATATTATGGTAACATAATTTTATCAATATTGATTAAATGTAGATTAAATTTATTTCAAAACAAAATTTTATCAAAGAAGGAGACGTTTTAATGTCAAGAAAATCAAGAAAATCTTGTTGTTCACGAATTTTTCATATTATGGTACAGGGAATAAACAAAGAATATATTTTTGAAAAAAGAATAGAAAAGTTAAAGTATATGAGTTTACTAAAGGAAATGAAAACAGATAATGTTCAAATAATCTCATATACAATTATGGATAATCATGCTCATATGTTACTATATGTAAAAGATATTCAGAACATGAGCGAATTCATGAAAAATATAAATGAAAGATATGCAATGTATTATAATTACATAAATAAAAGAGTAGGAGTAGTATTTAGAAATAGATTTAAAACACAAGAAATATTATCCAGAAAACATTTATATAATTGCATAAAATACATTTATAATAATCCTGTCAAAGCAAACATCGTGAAAAAAATCATAGATTATCCATATTCAAATTATGAAAATTTTAAAGACGAGAAAATAATAGACACTATACTGCAAAAAAATGAAATTTTTGAACTCAATAATAAAAAGATTTCAAATAAAGAAAGTTTTATTGATACAAAAGAGGATATCAATTATTTTGTAGAAGATATTTTGAATAGTTATTCGAAATATAAATCTTTAAAAAATAAAGAAGATTTAAAAATAATTTTGTTAAAAATAAAAAATGAATTAGATGTATCATATGTGAATCTATCAGAAATACTAGAAATTCCCAAAAGCACTATATGGGATATTATGGCAGATAAATCTAAAAAAGAAAAATCATAAAAATTATACTACAAAAACAAACATATTTCAGACTCATTTTAAACAAATAATGACAAAATTATTAAAAATGTCATAAAAGTATTGTTTAAATAAATCTAATATTATATAATGTAACAAGTGCTTTGAATTTTTTTACAGTTAAATGATAAAAAATAATTTTGGACAAAACGGACAGTAACAAATTATAAAATTTAGATGAAAAAAAGACTCACAAACATTCGAATCCGGATGAAATGGAGTGTCCCTATTGTCCGAGAAAGGGAGATAAAGGATGGGATTAAAGTTACAAAATGTTTCTAAAACATTTATTGGAAAAAAAGCTGTTCAAGATATTTCTTTTGAAGTAAACAAGCCTGGCGTTTTTGGACTTTTAGGAACAAATGGAGCAGGAAAAACTACTACTATTAGAATGTTACTTGGAATTATTAAAAAGGATTCTGGAGAGATTACATGGAATGGCAAAAAAGTAGAAAGAAAAAATGTTAATTTTGGATATCTTCCAGAAGAGAGAGGTGTATATCCAAAAACTAAGATACATGACCAACTTATGTATTTTGCAGAACTTAAGGGAATGAAAAAGCAAGAGGCAGAAGAATCAATTAAAAAATGGGCAAAAGTGCTTAAAGTAGAAGAATATATACAAATGCCCGCTGAGAAGTTATCAAAGGGAAATCAACAAAAAATTCAATTTATGACTTCAATATTACATAATCCAGAGTTAATAGTTTTAGATGAACCTTTTAGCGGACTAGACCCTGTTAACTCAGAAATCTTGAAAAATGTTATTATAGATTTGGTTAAAGAAGGAAAATATATTATAATGTCAAGTCATCAAATGGCATCAATTGAGGAATTTTGTAGTGATATATTGATTTTAAATAAAGGTAAAACAGTTTTAAAGGGAAATTTAAAAGATATAAAAGAAACATATCCTGCAAATAGATTGGAAATTTCAACAAATTCCAATATAGAAAAAATTATTGAAGATAGTAATATGACAATAGAGTTCTCAAAAAATAATGAATACTCAATAAAATTAAATTCAGAAGAGTCTGCCCATCAATTGTTACAAACTTTAGTAAATAACAAAGTGATTATTGAAAAGTTTGAAATCAAAAAGCCAACATTAAATGATATATTTATAGAAAAGGTGGGTGAGTAGAATGAAGGATTTAAAGGTAGTAACATTATTTACAATGAAAGAAATGTTAAAAAGAAAGTCGTTTATAGTTACAACAATAATTATTTTAGTACTAATTATATTAGGATTTAACATACCAAACATTATAAACTTTTTTACTAAAAACAATACTCAAACAGAAAGTGAAACAGAGCTACTTATAGTTGATGCTAATAATGTTTTTGAAGGGACATTAGAAAATTTAAACTCAATGAATTTAGGATATAATATTAAGGTTTCAAATGAAAACCTAACATTTGATGATATAAAAAGTAAAATAGAAAATGAAGAAATAGAAGAAGCAATTATTATTGAACCAAAAGATACAAAAACATACAATTTAAGATATATAGTAAAAAATATGGCAACAATTTCAAACTTGCCAGAAGATTTACTAAATGCAATAAACACTGTTTATACAAATCTACAAATATCAAAATTAGGGTTAACACAAGAACAATTAAGCTCTTTAACCGCAAGTTTTGAATATAGTATTGAACAAACAGAAGAACAAGAAGTAAGTGGAAATGTAATGGTTATAATGCTACTATCATTAGTGTTATTCTATGCAATATATTTCTGTGCATATCAAGTATCAAGTTCAATAACAACAGAAAAAACATCAAAGATAATGGAAACATTAGTAACTTCAACAAGTCCAAGAACAATAGTAATAGGAAAAACAATTGGTATAGGAATTGTAGGACTAGTACAAGTTTGTTTATTTGTTGCAACAGCTTTAATATCAGCAAAACTTTTCTTAGAACCAGGAATATTAGAATCAGTGCTAGATATGTCTAAATTCACACCATATTTAGCAATAATTACAATTTTATATTTTATCTTAGGATATTTTGCATATGCATTACTTTATGCACTAACTGGTTCAACAGTAAGCAAACCAGAAGACATACAATCAGCAAACACTCCTGTTGCAATATTAGCAGTTATAGGATTTTATCTATCTTATTTTACAATGATGAATCCTACAAGTGATTTAAATGTATTTGCATCTATATTCCCAATTTCATCACCATTCTGCATGCCATTTAGAATAATGATGGGAGTAGCAAGCACTACAGATGTTATAATTTCTATTGCAATACTAGTAGTTACAATACTAATTGTAGCAAATGTAGCTATAAAAATTTACTCAAATGCAATATTAAATTATGGGACAAAGATGTCATTTAGTGATATGGTAAAAATTTATAAAGATAAGAATAATTAGTAATTAAAGAAGCATAGATAAAAAAGTCTATGCTTCTTTAATTACTTAAAACGATATTTCAAATAATGACAAAAAAGAAAAGTTATCAATTAAAATAGATTAAATAAGGTTAAATAAAATTTTGAAACAGAGTAAACTATTGTAAAATTTAAGATAATAATATATAATAAATGCAGTTAAAAAAGAAAAAAGTGTAAAATTGCAATTTATAGGAAGGTCATAAGCATAACAAAATACTACTTTTTAAGATTTTATGAAAAAAAGGAGTCTTCTTATTATCCGAGCCGGACAAAAAGGAGTGTCCCTATCATCCGAGCCAGACAAAAAGGAGTGTCCTTAACGTTCATATAGAGGGAGGAAAAAATGTCAAAACCGATAGTAGCAATAATAGGAAAACCAAATGTTGGAAAGTCTACGTTTTTTAATTATCTTGCTGGTAGTAGAATTTCAATAGTTGAAGATACACCAGGTGTTACAAGGGATAGAATTTATGCAGATACAAACTGGAGAGGAAGAAATTTTACTCTTATAGATACAGGAGGAATTGAGCCTGATTCTGATGATATAATTCTTTCTCAAATGAGAGAACAAGCAAATTTAGCAATAGCAATGGCTGATGTTATAATTTTTTTAACAGATGTTAGACAAGGTGTAACAGCAGCTGATAAAGAGATTGCTCTAATGCTTAAAAAATCTAATAAACCAATTGTTTTAGTATGTAATAAAGCTGATAATTTTGAAAAAGATAAACAAGGAATATATGAATTTTACAATTTAGGAATAGGTGATCCATATCCAATTTCTGCAACAAATGCATTAGGTATAGGAGATGTTTTAGATGCAATTTATGAACATTTTCCAGAAAAAACAGATGATGAAGATGACAACGATATTATAAAGGTTGCAGTTATTGGAAAACCAAATGTAGGTAAATCATCTTTAATAAATAAAATTCTAGGAGAAAAAAGAACAATTGTAAGTGATATTGCAGGAACTACCAGAGATGCAATAGATACATATTTTGAAAATGAAAATGGCAAATATGTTTTAATAGATACTGCAGGAATTCGTAAAAAAAACAAAGTAAATGAAAGAATAGAGAAATTCAGTGTTATGAGAAGTTTATTAGCAGTAGAAAGAGCAGATGTATGTCTAATGCTTATTGATGCAAATGATGGAGTTACAGATCAAGATGCTAAAATTGCAGGTGAAGCACATGAAGCAGGAAAAGGTGTAATTATTGTAGTCAATAAATGGGATGAATATGAAAAAACAACAGGAACTTTAGAAAATTATAAAAAAGAAATCTATTCAAAACTTGCATATTTATCATATGCACCAATTATATTTATATCAGCTAAAACTGGTCAAAGGGTAGATAAATTATTTCCTTTAATAAACCATGTAGCTGAGCAAAATGCAATGAGAATATCTACATCTGTTTTAAATCAAGTAATAAATGAAGCAATAGCAATAGTTCAACCACCAACAGATAAAGGTAAGAGATTAAAAATTTTCTATGGAACACAAGCAAGTACTAAACCACCAACTTTTGTTATATTTGTAAATTCAAAGGATTTATTTCATTTTTCATATGAAAGATATTTAGTAAATCAAATAAGAAAAGAGTTTGGGCTAGAAGGAACACCAATAAGAATTATTGTAAGAGAAAAAACAGAAAAGGAAGCTAATAAATTATAAAAAAATAAAAAAACTAAAAATCAAATTATTATAAAAAAAGTTATAATAAAATTTAAAAATAAATGAAGATAACTAAAGACAATATATTCATTTTAATTTATAAAGATAGGAGTGATAAAAATGGCACTAAATATAATAATGGCAATAATAGCTTATTTAATAGGAAGTATCAATTTTTCAGTAATAATCAGTAAAAAAGTAGCAGGATTTGATGTTAGAGAAAAAGGAAGTGGAAATGCAGGAACAACTAATATGCTTCGTTCAGTTGGAAAAGGAGCAGCTGCAATAACACTTTTATGTGATGTATTAAAAGGTATAGTAGCAATACTTATTGCAATAGCATTAGGAAGTATTTTCAATAGTGAAGATAAATCATTACTAGTACAAATCGCAGGAATAGCAGTTGTTTTAGGACATACATTTCCAATATTCTTTGGATTTAAAGGCGGAAAAGGAGTAGCAACATCTCTTGGAATATTACTAATAAGTAACTGGCAAATAGGACTAATATGCTTAATATTTGCACTATTACTTATGATATTAACAAGAATGGTATCAGTAGGTTCATGTGCAGCAGCTGTATTATATCCAGTACTAACATTATTTATAAATGAACATTATATAGTTTCAGAAGGAAGCGGTTATTTAGTATATAGTATAATCCTTGCAATCATAGTATTATTTAACCATAGAACAAATATAAAAAGAATTATGAATGGAACAGAAAACAGATTATCTTTTAAAAAATAAGAAATGTAGCTACATTAGCAAGGCTCACGTGGTTTTTTTTAAAGGTTATATTTCTTGTTGTATACGGAAAATCCAATTGGGGTCAAGATAAAAGTTGATTTTTCCTATAAAATAAAAAAAGGGGTGCAAAAGAAAAATGAAAATAAAATCATTAAAAGTAATAACAATAATATTAACAATAATAATGATAATATTTATGACCAAAATAGTAAAAGCAACCGAAGAAGAAACATATGAAATTGAATTTAATATAACAAATAATGTAGATAACAAACAATATAATGTATATATATTATTACCAAAAGAATATATAGAATATGCAATACAACAATCAAACCTAGAAATAGAATATAATGGAAGTACTACATTAAAAGAAAATAATATACCAAATATAAAAATAAACAAAGAAGATGTACAAGAAAAAACTTATGAAGAAAACAATACAGAATATGTACAAATATTATTACATAGCACAGATGAAAATAAATATATATTTGAAATACTAAAATCATATCCATATAAAGACATGTTATTCAGAGTCACAGAAAATAATAATCAAGACTATGACTATATTGTACCATTAAAAGAGGATTTTAAATTAGAAGACAACATATGTAAAGTATATTATGACTATCAAGAAAAAGTTGCAACTAATATAGAAAAAGGCGGATGGGGAATAAAACCATGGCAACTTATATTAGTAGTAATAATAGTTATAGTTTTAGTAATGATAATAAGAAAAATTTTAGGCAAAAATAACTAAAAATAAAATAATTAAAAAGAAAAGGTATAAGAATGAACAATATCCAAAAAATCGGAGATTGCTTATTCGGATTTTTGCAATAAAGAAAGAAGGAAGGATAAAAAAATGAAAAATTTAGCAATCATAGGAAGTGGCAGTTGGGGAATAGCACTAGCCATACACTTAGCAAATAATGGAAACAATGTAAAAGTATGGTCTTTTACACAAGAAGAAACAGATTTAATAAATAAAGAAAGAAAATGCAAATTTTTACCAAATGCAAAATTACCAGAAAACATATGCTGCACATTAAGTTTTGAAGAAGCACTTAAAGATACAGATTTTATATTACATGTAACACCATCAAAATTCACAAGAGAAATATTCAAACAATATAAACAATATGTAGGAAACAAACCTGTAATAATATGTTCAAAAGGATTTGAAAAAGAAAGTTTAAAAACTTTAGATGAAGTAATAAAAGAAGAAATGCCAGAAGCAAGAATAGGAGTATTATCAGGTCCAAGCCATGCAGAAGAAGTATCAATAGCAATACCAACAGTATTAGTAATAGCGTCAAAAGATGAAGAAATAAAAAAACAAATTCAAGACACTTTTATGGGACCTAATATGAGAATATATACATCAAATGATGTAAAAGGAGTAGAATTAGGGGGAGCATTGAAAAACATAATAGCATTTTGTGCAGGAGTAGCAGCAGGAATTGGATTAGGAGATAATACTTTTGCAGCACTAGTAACAAGAGGATTAAGCGAATTAACAAGATTAGGAGTAGCATTAGGCGGAGAAAAAGAAACTTTTTATGGGCTAAGTGGACTTGGAGACTTAATAGTTACATGTTTAAGTGAACATAGTAGAAACAGAAGAGCAGGAAAACTAATAGGTCAAGGAAAAACATTAGAAGAAGCAAAAAAAGAAGTAGGAATGGTAATAGAAAGTATAGACAATATAGATGTAGCATATGCATTAGGAAAAAAACACAATGTAGAAATGCCAATAATAGAAACAGCATATAATGTTATATATAATAAACTAGACCCAAAAACAGCGGTAAATAATTTAATGACAAGAGAAAAAAAGAATGAAATATAAAGAATAAAAAAACTTAAAACTTAAAATTTAAATATTGTTAATTTTTCATAATTAAAATATGTATTAGTAGAAGAACATCAAGTATATAATTTAAATATTTTTTATATACTAAATTTGATATACTATAAAAATTATAAAAATCAAAAAAATAATATTATTAAAATAAACAAAAAAATGAATAATACCAAAAATAAAAGAAAATAATATAATAGTAAAAGAAGAAGGAAAGGTGATAATATGGAATTTTTTGATAAATTAGGAAAAAAAGCAAGTGAAGCATATAAAGTAACTGCAGATAAAACAGGAAAATTAGCAAAAGAAGCAAAATTAAGATTAAAAATAGGTGACTTAAAATCTCAAATCAATGACATATATGAAGAAATAGGAAAAAAAGTATATCAAAATCATGTTGACAAAACAACAATAGACCTAGAAAAAGAATTAGAAGAAGACTGTGAAAGAATAGATATAATAAGTAATGAAATAGAAGTAAAACTAAAAGAATGCTTAGATTTAAGGGACAGAAAACAATGTCCAAAATGTTTTACAGAAATGCCAAAAGATGTTAAATTTTGTCCAGAATGTGGAGCAAAACAAGATGTTCCAGAAGTAAAAAATGTAGAAATAATAGAAGATGAAAAACAAGAAAAATCAAATGAAAATAGCCAAAATCAAGAAAATTATGAAGAACAAAACAATGAATCTAACACAGAAAATAAAACATCTGAACAAAACGAAGAAGAAATAGAAGACCATAAAGAAAATTTACAAAAAACAGTAGAAATAGAATCAAATGTAGATAACAAATTAAATATAGATAAAGAAGAAGTAGAAGAGCTAGATGCTGATGATGGATACGAATATTATGCTAATGATGAAGATGAAGACAATGAAGAAGAC
>ERZ1643246.3780-NODE-3780-length-12567-cov-4.069054_pt1 | contig 12567 bp, 10 predicted proteins | sample MGYA00579265_ERZ1643246 | MGnify/ENA primary metagenome ERZ1643246 (study PRJEB29033, sample SAMEA4952261) | chicken gut metagenome | biome: Broiler Chicken; feature: Gastrointestinal Tract; material: Caecum | place: Ireland | collected 2018 | study: Broiler...
CGACGAGATCGACCCCAAGGCCAAATCCATCGGCGCGGTGAACACCATCGTCAACCGCGGCGGCCGGTTGTACGGGTATAACACCGACTACGCCGGGTTCGCCTGGCTGGCCCGGGCGCACGGGGTGGATTTTTCCGGCAAGACCGTGCTGATCCTGGGCACCGGCGGCACCCACTCCACGGTGGAAGCCGTCTGCCGGGACGGCGGCGCCCGCACCGTGCTGGCAGCCAGCCGCACGGGACGCGGCGGCGCGCTGACCTACAGCGAAGCCATGCACCGCCGGGATGTGCAGATCATCGTCAACACCACCCCCTGCGGCATGTTCCCCAACGTGGGCAAGTGCATGCTGGACCCCACCGCCTTCCCGTTGCTGGAAGCGGTGCTGGACGTGGTGTACAACCCCTTCCGCACCGAACTGGTGCTGCGGGCCGCCGAGCGCGGCGTCACGGCGGCGGGCGGGTTCGAGATGCTGGTAGCCCAGGCCGTGTATGCCGCGCAGTATTTTACCGGGCGGACGTTCGACGCCGGGCAGGCCGTTCCCGAAGTCAGCCGCCGCCTGCAGCGGGAGCTGGCCAACGTGTCGCTCATCGGCATGCCGGGCTGCGGCAAATCCAGCATCGGCGCGGCGCTGTCCAAGCGGTTGGGCAAGGCCTTCGTGGACCTGGACGAAGAGATCGAGCGCCGCACCGGCTGCAACATCCCCGACATTTTTGCCCGGGAAGGCGAGGAAGCCTTCCGGCGCTATGAAGCCGAGACGCTGGCCGAGGTAGGCAAGCGCACCGGGCAGGTCATCGCCTGCGGCGGCGGGGTCATCAAGACCGCCGCCAACGTGCACGCCCTGCGCCAGAACGGCACCGTGCTCTGGGTCCAGCGGGCGCTGGACAAGCTGGCCACCGGCGGGCGGCCCCTGTCCCGCGGGGGTGCAGCGCTCAAACAGCTGCAGACAGAACGCACCCCGCTTTACCGCGCGGCCGCCGACGCCGTGCTGGACAACTCCGCATCGCTGGACCGCGTGGTGCAGGAAGCCGTACAGCTGGTCGATGCCCAACCGCTGCTGTAATGTGCCCGCAGCGCTGCAAAAAGTTTTGAGAGAGAGGTTTCTTGTATGATCATTTCCACCAAAAAAGGTACGCCCCAGGCAGAACTGGACCGCATCATCGACAGCTTTGAGAAGCAGGGCCTTTCGGTCACGCTGATCCGCGGCACCGACTACAACGTGTTCGGCCTGGTGGGCGACACCACCAAGATCGCCGAGAAGGATGTGCTCGCCAACCCCTGGGTCGAGAACGTCACCCGCGTTTCGGCCCCCTATAAGCGCGCCAACCGCCTGTTCCACCCCGAGGACACCGTGGTGGACGCCGGCGGCGTAAAGATCGGCGGCAAAGCCCCGGTGGCCGTCATCGCCGGCCCCTGCAGCGTGGAGGGCGAGGAGCACATGATCCGCATGGCCCAGCTCGTCAAGGCGGGCGGCGCCACCCTGATGCGCGGCGGCGCCTACAAGCCCCGCACCAGCCCCTACTCCTTCCAGGGCTTGGGCACCGAGGGCATCCTGGACATGGTCAAGGCCAAGGAAGCCACCGGCCTGCCCATCGTCAGCGAACTGATGGATGAAGCCCACATCGACGAATTTGAAGAATACGTTGACGTGGTGCAGATCGGCGCGCGCAACATGCAGAACTTCCAGCTGCTGAAGGCTGTGGGCAAGATGACCAAGCCGGTGCTGCTCAAACGCGGCCTGGCCAACACCATCGAGGAATGGATCATGTCCGCCGAATATATCATGGCCGGCGGCAACGAGAATGTCATCCTCTGCGAGCGGGGCATCCGTACCTTTGAGCGGGCCACCCGCAACACGCTGGATCTGTCCGCCGTGCCGGTGGTGAAGGAAAAGACCCACCTGCCCATCATCGTGGATCCCAGCCATGCCACCGGCGACTACAAATACGTCCAGAGCATGGCCATTGCTGCCGTGGCCGCCGGTGCCGACGGCCTGGAGATCGAAGTGCACGACAACCCGCAGTGCGCCTGGAGCGACGGCGCCCAGTGCCTGAAGCCCGATAAGTTTGCCGAGACCATCGCCATGTGCCGCAAGGTGGCCGCTGCCATCGGCCGGGAGATGTGAGCGTGGACGCCCGCCTGCACGTCAGTCGGCTGGGCGGCACGGCCACCGTACCGCCCAGCAAAAGTGCCGCCCACCGCGCCGTACTCTGCGCGGCGCTGGCCGACGGGGTAAGCCATATCACCAACATTGAATACAGCCAGGACATCCGTGCCACGTTGGGCGCCGCCGCCCAGCTGGGTGCCAAGATCCAGGAGGAAGAAAACGCCGTGACCATCACGGGTCGTGGCAACGCCAGCGGCTTTGTGACGGTGACCCGACCGGTTTTCTGCAACGAGAGCGGTTCCACCCTGCGGTTTATGATCCCGCTGTTCAGCCTGACCGCCCAGAAGATCCGCTTCACGGGAGCCGGACGGCTGTTTGACCGCCCCCAGGCAGTGTACCAGATGCTGTTTGACCGCCAGGGTTTACGCTTTGAACAGAACCCCGACGGCATCACCATCTTCGGTCGGCTGCGCCCGGGCGGGTTCACCCTGCCGGGGGATATTTCCAGCCAGTTCATCAGCGGGTTGTTGTTCGCGGCACCGTTGATGGAATCTGAGAGCAGCATCGAGGTATTGCCCCCCTACGAAAGCCGCTCCTATGTGGACCTGACGGTGGCGGCCATGCAGCAGTTCGGCGTCAAGGTCACCGCCCGGGCCCGCAAGAACGGCAGTGTGATCTACCGTATTGCCGCCCCCCAGCGTTACATCGCCACCGATTTTGCGGTGGAAGGAGACTACAGCCAGGCTGCCTTTCTGGCTGTATTGGGCTGCGTGATCGGCGGTATCACGGTGACGGGACTTAACCCCGACAGTCAGCAGGGTGACAAGGTCATTCTGGACATTCTGCAGCGCTGCGGCGGAAAATTCAAGGCTGTGACGGGGGGATACCGATTCTCCCGCAGCCTGCTGCGCGCCACTGAGATCGATCTGGCGGACTGCCCCGACCTGGGGCCAATCCTGTTCACGCTGGGCTGCTTTTGCAGCGGTGAAACGGTGATCCGCAACGCCGGCCGGCTGCGGCTGAAAGAATCCGACCGCATCGACGCCATGCAGACCGAGCTGAAAAAGATGGGTGCCCGCATTGAAGTGGACGGGGACGAGGTGCACATCACCGGCGTGGCACTGCACGCCCCCAATGCTCCGCTGTCCGGCCACAATGACCACCGCATCGTCATGGCACTGGCCGTGGCCGCCTGCGCCTCCGGACTGCCGGCGCTGCTCACCGGCGCCGAAGCCGTCAACAAAAGCTGGCCTGCCTTCTGGGACACCCTGCGTGCCCTGGGGGCCAAGGTGGAATTTGACTGAAATGGGGATGGGAACACCATGTTAGACAAAAGCAAAACCTACCTGATTGTGGGCCTGGGCCTGCTGGGCGGTAAATACGCCCAGGTGCTGAGCCAGAAGGGATACCATGTGACCGGTATCACCCACAGCCCCTCCACCCTAGACTATGCGCTGAGCCATGACTACATCCGGGCCGGCAAAACCGAAGATTTTGCCGATCTGGTACAGGGGGCCGACTGTGTGATTTTCGGTCTGTATCCCACGGTGCTGCTGGACTGGGTACGCCAGTACGGCGCACTGCTGCGCCCCGGCACCCTGGTCACCGATGTATCGGGCGTCAAGCGGGGCGTGGTGGAACCCATTCAGGAACTGCTGCCGGAAGGTGTGGAGTTCATTGCCAGCCATCCCATGGCCGGCCGGGAGACCAGCGGCATTGCCCACAGTGCCGAGGTGGACTTTGCCCCCGCCAATTTCATCATTACTCCCACCGACCGCAACACCCAGGCCGGCATAGACTGGTGCCGGGACCTTGCCGAAACGCTGGGTTTCAAGCGGATCAGCCTGCTCTCCCCTGCCGAGCACGACCACATGATCGGCTATGTGAGCCAGCTGTGCCACGCCATTGCGGTCAGTCTGATGTGCGCGTCGGACAACTCGGACCTGGCCTGTTACACCGGCGACTCCTTCCGGGATCTGACCCGCATTGCCCGCATCAACGACAAGATGTGGGCGGAACTCTTCCTGTGGAACAAGGACAATCTGATTTCGGAGATTGACATGTTCACCAATGCCCTGCAGGAGATGCGCCAGAAACTGGTGGAGGATGACCGCGAGGGACTGGAAGGGATGTTCCGCCTTTCCACCCAGCGCCGGGAGGCCTTCGACAAGAAATAACGCAAAAACCACCCCGTGTTGTACAGCACGGGGTGGTTTTATTTTACATATGCAGGCGCTTTTCCAGTTCGCAGCGCAGTGCGCGAAGATGATGAGTCCCAGACAGGTGATGGCGCTGATGATCAGGCAGATGACCCAGGGGATGCTGTGGGCATCAATGCGGCCCGTTCCCACCCGGAAAAGCAGCAACAGATAGGGCAGCACGCCCACCCCGATGTTGAGCAGCATATACACCAGGGCATTCTGGGTAAACCGGCTGCGCCAGAAGGCAAAGATGAAGTTGCAGACCAGCGTGACGCTGCACAGAATCGGAATGACCAGATCCACACTGTAGCCGGTGTAGCCGTTAAACCAGTCGGTGTAGATCAGCAGTGCCGAGAAGAGCAACAGCAACAGGAACACCTGTCGCGGACCGTTATAACGCCGGCGCAGCACACTGCGCAGCACCAGCAGCCCGGCAATGACCCAGACCAGCAGCAGCAGGCTCTCATGGCGGTGGGGTTCCGGCACCAGCAAAAAGTCGATGGCCCCCACCACCACGGTGGTGCCCAGAGCCAGGAAAGCCACGATTTTGAACAAAAGGCTGAACCGCCGCACCCGCGGGGTCACCTTGGGCCACCAGGGGGCCTCGTCGGGACCGGAGAGCCGGTTCTGGCACAGCGGACAGTAGCGGGCGTTGCCGCCCACCTGGATATGACAATGGGGACAGGTTTTCACTTTTCCACCTCCGTTGCATAGAGGGTGACCGCCAGACCGTCCCGGACAAATCCGCGATAGAGGCGGCGCAGTACGTTGGTGCTGCGCAGGGAGGATGCCGTCCCCAGCACCAGGTCATCCCCGTAGGAACACACACAGGTGAACAAGCCTTCACAGCTGGAAAAGGCGGCAAACTGACGGATGTGGGGACGCAGCACCTCCGGCACATCCACCCGGCCCATGTTGGACAAGACCGCCGTCACATGTTCCTCCTCCAGATGATTGAAAAAGCGCACTGCCGCATTTTTGATGAAAAGCGGTACCAGGCGAATGCCCGGCATGTGCTCCAATTTTTCGTATTCATCCATCTGCGCTTTGATGTTCTCGGGATGCAGCATCTCCTTGAGTTTGGCGTCAAACACCGGCGCCACCGTTTCCAGGGTATCCTGGGGGCCGAGCACATGGCTCACATAGACTGAGTTGAAAAAGTTGCGCGCCGTCTCGCTGGGATAATAGTTGCGCAGGTTCACCGGCAGGCTGATGGCAATGGGTTTGCCTTTGTCCATGGCGGGCATTTCGCCGTAGATGGCCAGCATCATGGAAGCCCCCAGATAGCTGGACAACGACACACCCAGCTGCCGGGCACGGGCCAGCACCGCCTTGACGCTGAGATGCCCTTCAAAATACTGCAACTGATCGTAGGGCAGCCGCAGCCCCCGCAGATGGTAGGCCTTGGGGGGACGCACGGGATTGGCGCGCCGGGTACCCTCGTAAAAATTTTTATAACTATCCTGGGCCAGGTCGGCGGCCGAGGCGCTGTTGGGGGTGGGCACATCCTCCAACTCCCCCGGATGACGCAGCGCCAGGTAGTTGCGCACCAGAGACTTGAGGAACAGGAACCCGCCATTGCCGTCCGTCATGGCGTGGAACATTTCCAGGTTGATCCGGGCGCCGAAATAGCTGACCCGATAGATCAGCTGGTTGCGCCGTTCCGGCACGTAGAGCGGTGCGCAAGGTTCCTTGTTTTCTTCCTTGGCCACCGGCAGCTGATCGGTTTCCTCAAAATAGTGCCAGAACAGGCCGCGGTGCAAAGTGACCTGAAACTGGGGCCATTCCTGCGCCGTATGCTGCAAAGCCTCGTTGAGGGTCTCCGGGTCCACCGCCTCGTTGAGGGTGCAGCAGATGCGGAAAACCCGCGGATCCCGCCGGGTGGTGGTGGCCAGAAACACCTTGGCCACATTATCCACTTTATACCATGCTTGTGCCATAGGACTCCTCTTTTATCTGACGGACTTCACAGCAACCGCTGTACGAACCGCCCGGCCGATTCCATTGCCACTTCGGCGCGATGGATCGGCATCTGCTGGAACACATGCCAGCATTCTTCATATACTTCCAGCCGGGCATACCCGCCGGCGTTTTGCAGGGCTTCCACAAGGCGCTCACTGTCGGAGCGCAGAATCTCGTTGGTACCCACCTGGACCAGCGCCGGCGGCATACCACGCAAATCGGCAAACAGGGGGCTGTAACAGGGGTTGGCCCAATCGGCCTCCTTGCCAGCATAAGCTTCCCGTACCGCTTTGACATATTCCAGGGTCAGCATGGGGTCCAGGTCCCGGCAGATGCGGTAGCTCTTGCCGCTGGCCGTCATGTCGGTCCAGGGGCTGAACAGCAACAGCCCTTTGGGCTGGGCCCGGCCCTGGGCCTTGAGTTTGAGGCAGAGTTCCAATGCCAGGTTGCCGCCGGCGGAATCCCCCGCCACGATGACATCCCGGGCACCGTAGCCCATATACATCAGATAATCCCACATGGCCAGCGCATCCTGCACCGCCGCCGGGTAGGGATGTTCCGGAGCCAACCGGTATTCAAAGGACAAGACATCGAATCCGGTGCAAAGGGCCAGCTTGCTGGCCAAAATACGGGCATAGCCCAACTGGCCGCAGGTGTAACCACCGCCGTGGCAATACAGAACCGCATGGCGACGATCATGGCCGTGTTCCAGGCTGACCCACTCGGCGGGGATCTCCCCCACGGTCAGGCCGTCGTTGCGGATGCCCTGGGACGGTGCCACCAGCCGGCCGAACAGCTCCTGCCCGGCCCGCTGACGTTCCAGATCCGCCGGCGAGGTGGAGGTGTTGTCGGTGACGCTGTGCACCGCCTTGATGGCCCGCATCATGGGGCCCAGTTCGTCGGCGCTCTGCCCCCGCTGGGGAATCAGCGTATTGATGACCGTTTCCAACCGCTGGGAAAGGTCCTTTTTGTTGTGTTTTGCCATCAGGGTCTCCTTAGTACCATCGGTCTGGCAGCCTGGCCAGCATCCGTCCCCACAGGGTGTTGAACAACGGCGGATGCGCGGCGGGAAATCCGCACAGCCGGTGGACTCGGGCCGCCGGCGGGAATCGCCCGGCCCGCGTATACCGGCGGTAGAGCAGTTTCAGCTGGCGGTCCTTGGCCGCACCGGGCAGGTGCAGAATACAGACCGGATCGAGCAGATAGTTGGTGGATACAAAATAAAAGCGGGCGCCCAGCCAATACCGGAAAATGTAGGCATTGGCCGCCCGCACCGGCTGTCCGGCCAGCAAACTTCGGTAGGCAGCACCGCACCAGACGGCCTCGTCCCCCTCCTTGGGGGTGATGCCCGCCGCCTGCAGCGCCGCAAAATAGTCCCGGCAGCGGTCCATAAAATCCTGCAGCCGCGCCTTGCTGCCGGCCACCAGTTCGCCGCCGAAATGGGTCAGCACATGGGGTGCCCCTTGGGGAACCACCGCGTCATATATCCGGGAGATGGCCTGGGCCATCCCCTGACTGGCGGCGTGGGGCACCTGATACAGCAGGACCGCCTCCTCTGCTTCCCGCCAGAGGTCATCCAAGGGATACTGACAGTAGGTATCCAGATCCACCATGGCCGCCCGGGCAAAATCCCGGTGGGTCAGTACCCAGTCCATGGCGCAGAGCTTATAGTAGGCCAGCGCCCAGTTGGTGTCCGCCGGAACGCGGTAGGTGTCAAAGGGGCAGGACCAGATCTCCACCCCGGCCTCGGTCAGTTGACGCAAAAAGGGCTGGGGCGGCGGCGCATTGGTGACCAGTGCCACCGTACAACCGGGATTCTGCGCCTTGGCGCTGCAAAGGGCCACCACGGTACACCGGTCATAGACAGCGCGCCCCAGATTGGCATTGTCTCCTTCCCGGTATCCTTCCAGCGTAGCGAAAGCGCCGAAGATCAGATTCTCCATGCCGTACTCCCTTCCTGTGTACCGTACACTTATATATAATTATTATAAACCGATTTACATCCCTTGTCCATGGCGGCAGCCGGTTCTGCCGTCATCCAGCCGCGCAAAAAATGTACAATTCTGTCGAGTCCTACCTTGTCGAACGGCCTGTAACGCCGTATAATGGTAACAGATGTAAAATTTTTATGAAAGATTCGGAGCAACTGTATGGCCTTTTCTTCGGTACAATTTCTGTTTGTTTTTCTGCCGCTGGCGGTCGCCCTCTACTATCTTCTGCCCCGGCAGGCACACAATCTGGTGCTGTGTCTGTTCAGCCTGATATTTTTTGCCTGGTCCGGTCTGCGGGGCGGTGCACTGCTGGTGGCCTTTGCCGCCCTGAACTGGCTGGGCGGTCTGGCCCTGGGAAGGCTTTCCCGCAAGAAACCCCTGTTGGCACTGCTGGTGACCGCCGACCTGCTGGTGCTGGGCGTTTTTAAATACGCGGGCTTTGTGGCCGAATCGGTCAATGCGCTGTTTCCGAATCTGCTGCCGGTACTGGCCCCGGCTTTGCCGCTGGGCATCAGTTTCTACGTTTTCACGGCCATCGGTTACTGCGCCGATGTGGCTTCCGGTCGGGTAACGCCGGCCCGCAACCCCTTTCGCTTTTTTGTATTCCTGGCCTTCTTCGGCCATGGACCATCCGGTCCCATCGTGCGGTACGGCCAACAGGCCGACCAGCTGGACCCCTGCGGCGCGGCGCGCCGGGTGGACGCCGACCGCTTCTGCTACGGCATCAAGCGGTTTGTCTTCGGTTTGTCCACAAAGGCCCTGATCGCCGACCAGTTGGCGCTGATCTACCAGCGGGTAACCTCCGTGCCGGCCGAGACCCTGCCTGCACCCCTGCTGGTGCTGGGGTATGTAGCCTACATGCTGCAGCTTTACTTTGATTTTTCGGGTTACAGCGATATGGCCATCGGCATCGGCACCTTTTTCGGCCTGGAACTGCCCGAGAATTTCAACTACCCCTACCTTGCCCAAAGCGTGGGGGAATACTGGCGCCGGTGGCACATTTCCCTGTCCAGCTGGTTCCGGGATTACCTGTACATTCCGCTGGGCGGCAGCCGCTGCAGCACCGCCCGCACCTGCCGTAACCTGGTGATCGTTTTTCTGCTCACCGGCCTGTGGCACGGCGCGGCCTGGCAATACGTGGTCTTTGGCCTTTTGCATGGCATCCTGCTGTGTGCCGAGCGCCTGGGCCTGCGTCGCCTGCTGGAGGCTTTGCCCGCAGCCCTGCGCCACCTGTACACTGTGGTGGTACTCTGGCTGACGCTGATTTTGTTCGGCGCGCCGGGCCTGGGCCAGGGGCTGGCCGCCTGGGCCGGTATCCTGACCTGGCAACGGGGGGAACCCGGTTATACACTGGCGGCCTTTGCCGATGCCAAGCTGCTCTTGATCCTGGTTGCGGCGGTTCTGCTGTGCGGTCCCGTACAGGCACTGTTTCCCCGCCTGAAAGAAGCCCTGTACACCCGCCGGGCCCCGGGTATTCCCATGATGCTCTGCCTGTTGGTGCTGTTCTTTTTCGGCCTGATGCGGGTAACGGCCGGCACCTACAGCGCCTTTATCTATTTTCAGTTTTAAGGAGGCTCCCCCATGCGAAAGATTTTGCAAAGACTCTTCATCGTGGTCTTTTGTGCGGTGTTGGGGCTTTCCTTCGCCGTTTTCAACATTTTTTCCAAACAGCTGTCCATGGACAGCCACGAAAACCGGCTGATGACCGGCCTGCCCCAAGTCTTGCAGAGTCCGCTGCGGGAGCTGAGCAAAAATCTGGACAACTTTTTTGTGGACAACTCCCCTTTCCGCTACCAGTTTGTCCTGCTCAATGCCGGGCTGGATTACAAGCTGTTCGGTACCAGCCAGAGCGACCAGGTGCTGCCCGGCAAGGAGGGCTGGCTGTTCTATAAAGACGGTCCCACCGCTGCCCAGCCGGTGGCCAATTACCAGGGCCTGACCGAAGCGCAGGACAGTGACGATACCCTGGCCCATGCCAGTGCCGCCCTGCAGATTCTCAACGATCGCCTGGCCGAGAACGGCTGCACTCTGGTGCTGGACCTGACCCCCAGCAAGGACCGGGTCTACCGGGAATACATGCCGGACGGCTACCCCATTGTACAGGAGGAAAACCGCACCGACCGGATGGCCGCCTACCTGCAGTCCCACACCACGGTGCCGGTAATCTGGCGGTATGACGTCCTGCGCAGCCAGGCAAAACTGTATCCCGATCGTCTGCTCTACTACAAAACCGACACCCACTGGAATGCCGTGGGGGCACTGATCGGTCTGGACGGCACCCTGCAAGCGCTGGGGCTGCCCACCCTGGAGCCGGAGGAGTATCCGGTAGCCGTCAGCGGTACCACCACCGGTGACATGGCTAACGTGGCGGCACTGTATGCGGTGCTTCCCCCCGAAGCCACCTACGAAATTCCCGGCTACGATACCTTGTTCGAAAAGGACAACCGGGTGGTACGGGTGATCGGCGACTCCTTCAGCGAGTACTATATGCCCTACTTGGAAGCCCGTTTTTCCAACTGCTGGCGGGAGCATATCGACACCTTTGACCCGGCCCTGGTGGACCAGCCGGGATGCGACATTCTGCTGCTGGAATTCAACGAGCGCAGTTTGGACACCATGCTCTCCATTCTGGAAAATTTTTATTCCGACTGAGCAAAACCAAGAGGCCTCCCCCGTTTGGGGGAGGCCTCTTTTGGGCATGCTAGGGTCAACGCTGCTGGGCCAGTCCCAGATCCGCCAGGATGTCGGTGCGGGAGTCCAGCGCCATGGCGGCAATGCGGCGAATCCGCTCCGGCGTCATGTAGGGTGTCAGGCCGCTGATGGAAAAAGCGCTTTCCGCCCGGCCATCCGGCCCGGGAATGGCCACCGCCACGCAGCGCACCCCCAATTCGTTTTCCTCGTCGTCCACGGCGTAACCGTTGGCACGCACTTCGGCCAGCTGCGCCTGCAACTGGGCCAGATCGGTCACCGTCCGTGCGGTCAGTTTGTGGGGATGACTGTGGGACCAGATTTCCGCCACATCCTCGGCGGGCAGGGTGGCCAGAATTGCCTTGCCTACGCCCGTGCAGTACAACGGACTGCGCAGTCCCACCCGGCTGGACATCCGCATGGGGCCGTTCTCGGTCTTGTAAATGTAGACGATGTCCTGCCCGTCCCGGATGACCAGGTGTACCGCCTCCCCCGTGCGCTGGGCCAGACGTTCCAGATGTGCTTTGGCCACATCCATAATGTCCATACTGTTGACAATCCCGCTGGAAAGTTCAAACATCTTCAGGGTCAGCCGGTAGCGCCCCGAAGTCTCGTCCTGGGCCACATACCCCAACCCTACCAGGCTGGCCAGCAGGCGATGCACCGTGCTTTTTGCCAACTGCGTATCCTGTGCCAGCCGCTGCAGACTTGCCCCCGCCGGGTGGGCTGCCAGCTGCTCAATCAACGCAAAGATCCGCTCCACACTCTGTACACCGTTTTTTTCCGCCACAAGACCGCCTCCGCCAAAATTTAACAATTTATTCATATTTTTATCGACATCCTTGCCGATGCGCAATCGTTCCGTATGATGGAACGATTATAGCAAGGATTTCCTTTTTTTGCAAGGGGTCATGCCGGATTGCGGAATGCGGGGTGTTTATGACAAAAAATGTGCGCCGATCGCTGTATATTTTGTCCGATTGACGATCGCCGCACCGGCCGATATAATTATAGTAAAGCAGTGCGCAGCCAGGCACCGGGTTCCCGGCGGCAGGACGCACAACACGAAATGAGTGAAGGAGAATTGCTATGAATCCTGTAGTACAGCGTGTGTACGAGATCGGCATTATCCCGGTCATTGCCTTCAACAGTGTGGACGAAGCCCTGCCCCTGTGCAAGGCCCTGATGGACGGCGGTCTGCCCGCTGCCGAGGTCACCTTCCGCACCGCCTGTGCCGAAGAGTGCATCAAGAAGATCCACGACGAACTGCCCGACATGCTGCTGGGCGCCGGCACCGTGCTGACCACCGACCAGGCCGATCGTGCCATGGCCGCGGGTGCTTCTTTCATCGTTTCCCCGGGCTTCGATCCCAACGTCACCAAGCACGTCTTTGACAAGGGCGGCCTGATGATGCCCGGCACCTGCAGCGCCGGCGAGATGCAGCAGGCCATGAACCTGGGCTGCGAGGCCATCAAGTTCTTCCCGGCCGAGGCCAACGGCGGTGTTGCTATGCTGAAGAACATCGGCGGCGCCCTGAAGACCTGCAAGTGGATGTGCACCGGCGGCATCAACGCCAAGAACGTCAACGATTACCTGGGCTATGACCAGATCTTCGCCGTGG
>ERZ1643246.3781-NODE-3781-length-12564-cov-6.973779_pt1 | contig 12564 bp, 7 predicted proteins | sample MGYA00579265_ERZ1643246 | MGnify/ENA primary metagenome ERZ1643246 (study PRJEB29033, sample SAMEA4952261) | chicken gut metagenome | biome: Broiler Chicken; feature: Gastrointestinal Tract; material: Caecum | place: Ireland | collected 2018 | study: Broiler...
ATCTCCGAGCCGGAATACACGAAGCCACGACCCTTGCACAGGGCGACGATTTTTTCCATTGTCTTTTCGCTGTTTTTCATTTTCAATTCTCCTTTTGGCGCATCTGGCTGATGCACTCTTTTTTTCACCAAGCAGAAAAAAACGCTTGACACGAGTTTATTCTACATGTATAATATTTACTTGTCAAGAGCAGTAAAAAAATGCTGAAAAAATAAAATATGGGCCTGTAGCTCAGTTGGGAGAGCGTTCGGTTCGCATCCGAGAGGTCGAGAGTTCGAATCTCTTCAGGTCCACCATAACGCGCAGGTACGAACCATACACATTGTTAGGAATGTATTTGCGATCACAGTCAACAACGGCAGCAAGCGATGATGCTTGCTGCCGTTGCTGATTATATGAGCTTGCAGTATATCAGTTATGAGCGAGATATAAATCCTGTTTCGTTTATCATGGGTTCAAAGAGGATAGTAACCGCAATCACTTTCTTTGTAGGCGTTTATCTTTTGTTTGCTGGGCAAGTGTCTCCACAAAAAACGGGGTGCTTATGCTGAGCCGGATGGTCTGTTCAGATGTGTGGATGCGCGCTGATTGACGATCAGCAGTTTGCCAAAGGGATATATCTAGCTTGGGTATTGCTTATGTAATCAGTGACTTTGGTAACGAATGCACATTCTATAAATAGGGATCAACATGAGCCAGCGCGATAAAATTATTGCCGAGGGGAGTTTCACGCTCCTTGCCTGCTTGTTCCTTTGCAACTCCCATCTAATCTATATGTAGGCGGAACTGTGCGTGGAGACCTTAGAGAATGCATGCGTGGTGCAGATGTCCGTGGTTTGGTCGTGCACTCTGACCACGGTAGCAGTTTACCAGCCTACTGTTTCGCACCGCGCTCAAGCATTATAAGATCCGGCAGAGCATGAGCGGTACGGGCAGCTGCTACGGCAACGCTAGAGTGGAGAGCTTCTTTGCTACACTGCAAAAAATAAAAGCTCTATCAGGTGGACACGACTTCGTTGGGCTGCGCCACTGTCAAGAGCAGAGTGTTTCGCTAATCTATTATTACAACCTTCGCAGGATCACCTCGGTCAACGGGGTTTGTCGCTGTCGGTATGTAGGAGTAAATACTTTGAGGCTATTTCGTAGCCTACTGCATGAGATGTGGCTGTTTGTGTGAATTGAATCCTTGCATTTCATAGATTATAGGCGTTTTTAACTTCGGATGCTGTGTGTCACTGGCCAGGAACAAATAAGTCCAAATTTGTGTACAAAACGTGAAAATAGAGGGATTCGCCTTCCTACTGATATTACCTGTATTAGTGCGATGCTTTGCAACATGTTGTCTCCCCTTTACTTGAAATGACATTTGATTTCAAATGTACAATACGGGTGCAGGCAATTATCAAATTCAATAGGTATGTGTAATAGAAATAACTTGACAGGAAAACCAATATCAGGTACACTGAGTTTAGCACTCTCTGGAGGAGAGTGCTAAAAGTTTAGGGCTATCTTTCTTATTTTTCGTAAGTCGTATAGTTATTTTTATATTCAGGGGACACCTGTTCTATATTCCCAAAACGTCCCAAATAGGAGTTGCTTTGACATTCAAGATTGACTCAGGAGTTATGCTTTGAAAGGATACAGTATGGAAATACGTAATATTGGCATCGCACTATCTGGTGGGGGTATCCGGGCCACAGTTTTTCATCTTGGTCTTTTTAAGTGGCTGGCCGAGAACGGATTGTTGGAAGAAGTAAAACGAATTTCTTCGGTTTCCGGTGCTAGCCTTTGTGTTGGATTGATTTATGCACATAATGATTTGACATGGCCATCAAGCAAGACATTCCTTTCTACTGTCCTGCCTTCAATTGAGCGTGTCATATTGGCCAACGACATACAACTATCTGCCGTGCTGCAGCTCATTTGTTTTCCATATTACTGGAACAAAAAGCCCAACGTCATTGCGAAACAGTTGGAACATCAATGGGGCATTCACGGGTCTTTGACTGACCTATCAGGGAGTGTTGCCTGGTATACCAACTGCACTACTTATGAAACAGGGAAGCGCTTCCGGTTTAGTAAGGAAAATATGGGCGATTATAAAATTGGGTACGTGGATCATCCTGATATTCCCCTGTCCCATGTCATGGCAGCATCGGCCGGATTTCCTGTTTTAATTGGACCCTATTGCCTTTTTACAAACAGATATAAGTGGATTCCTTCTCGATATTCAGGTGCGGATCATTCTGCTCCTGATAAAATCATTCACTTATGGGATGGCGGCGTCTACGACAATTTGGGGTTAGAGTCAATATTTACGCCGGAAAATGCAGGCACATTGAAAGACGGCTTGGATTACATGATTGTCAGCAACGCTTCTGCATCAATTGGTCCTTCTCGACGTCATGCAGGATTCAGCTATTCTAATCTGAAGCGTTTGTTGGATATTTCTATGGACCAAGTCACATCCTTACGGAACCGCATGGTGATGGATTTCATTACACGGACCAACCATGGAATGTACATGAAAATAGGAAATAGCGCGGAAAAGATTACTTTGGACAGCAAATGCCCTGATGACTTGAGAACGAATTTATTGCGGGAATGCCTGTCTACCGCGGATTCAGAAAAAGCTATGAATTATAAAACGACCCTCCGGAAGCCCAAAGAATCCGATTACCGCTTATTGCTGCGTCACGGATATGAAGTGGCAAATTGTACTTATCTTTGCTATCAAAAATAATATTAGGATAAGAATAATTTATTGGAAGAAAGGAGACATTATGAGCCAGACAATTACATTTTTTCCAGAGGGCAACGCAGAATGCGTCTTCCTCGAATTAAACAATGGAAAGCGGATGCTGATGGACTATGCCAATATGCACAGCGACGATTCAAGGTATACGGATTTGACAGAATCGTTGAAGAATATCGATAAGTTTGATGTCGTGATGTTTACCCACTCCCATGATGACCATGTCAAGGGGGCAGCGGACTTTTTCTATTTTGACCATGCGAAACCATACCAAACGGATGAACGTGCCAAAATCAAGGAACTGTGGATATCCGCTGCGTTCCTCTTGGACGTCAACCCATGTGAGGACGCGCGGGTCATTCGGCAGGAGGCGCGACACCGCCTCAAAGAATGCGGCGGGGAAGGGGTGAAAATTTTTGCCGCTCCAGGATCCCTCACCTCGTGGCTGGAAGAGAATGAATTATCAACCGACGAAAATGACCATCCGATTATCCATGCCGGGACTTTGTTGGATAGTTCACAACATGACTTGGGTGACGAGATTTCCATATTTGTCCATGCTCCGTTTTCTGAAGATGCCGAGGATGCGGATAATCGAAATGATCCATCCATCGTAATCCAAATCGCGCTTGATAACACAGATCAAACCACGAATATATTCATTACCGGGGACACTCCACATTATGTGCTCGACAAGATTGTGGAGCGATCCGAATCTTCGGGAAATGCCGATCGATTGAAGTGGGATCTATATGATATACCTCACCACTGTAGCTTTACAGGGCTTTCTGATGAAAAAGGAGAAGACATCACAGAACCGTCGGAAAACATTAAGCGCTTGCTTCAGGAATATGGCCAAGAGAACGCATTCCTTGTGGCATCGTGCCGCGCATTTTCCGATGTCGGGGACGATGATCCGCAGCCACCCCATGTTCAGGCCAAAAAAGCATATAGGAAATACAGTAAAAACGCCGACAAGTCAAGCAAAACCTTACTTATAACATCGGAGTATAGAGGGAAAACGAATCCAAAGCCCCTGCGTTTCAAAATAGATTGCACGGGCATTCGGGAAGACGCGGGGGTCGATGCCGCATTCATTCATACTCCTGCGCCACGGGCAGGGGGTTGACGATGGGAGACCTTTTCAATCTGACAATGGAGGTGAAGGCGCTCGTGGAAGAACGCGGGCGCTTTCGTGCTTCTCTAAACAACATAAGGAGCCATGATGATACATATTCCCGATGCGATGAGCTTGAACTTGATTTCGAAGTAGTTGGTTTGCCCCAACATCGATTGATTCCTGTTCGGAATATCGAACCGATAACAATCTATATAAGTGATGCAGAAATACTTCCCATTGTCACTGTTAGAGATGATTTCCCTGTTGTGCCCCACCTCAACGTCCATGAGGACAACGTCCAGAAATCCCTGTGCTATTCTGATTTGGGTTATCATGAAATACAGCATAAGCTGAACGGGCGTTGGTTGTTGACGTGTATTGAAAACTGGTTCCGAAAAACATCCATGAATCAGCTTCATCAGCCGGACCAACCGTTAGAGCCATTCTTCCCGTACGTAAATAACGTCATTGTTTGGAACGGAAAATTAGGGGCTCCCTACTTTGACAAGTATATTGTAGAGGATCGTGATTTTGGAAAGCTGATGTATCAATCCGATGATGGGAATTACTTCGCAGTTTTTTCTCTAGATGTCCCTCCGGATTTTTCAAACCTGATACATAATATGCCCCAAACATTGTTGGAGTTGCTCCATTCATTCAGGAACCGTGATACCATCCGAGATTGGTTGAAAGATCTTTTTTCTATCGTACAAGATCCGAAAAAATATTATAGGTATTTTAGGCAAGAGCGGAATACACTGCTTGATTGTAAAGTCTTGATAAACCTTGTTATTCCCAAGCAACGGGTCAGAGGGGCTGAGATTGAAACCGCTGATTTAAGGTCTTTTGTTATTGACAATTCCTTAAAAGATATACTGACTGATTATGGATTATGCTTAAAAGGAAGTAAAATAGGACTCAGTAAACATCCGGGCGGGAATGGTGGCAATATTGCTATTACTCCGTTTATTGTTTGTCTGGCACAATCAAAGCTCAAATGCAGGTGGGCAAACCAAGTTGATGAAACTGACGGAGAAAAACATTTTTCGCTTGTTGGCGTGGGTGCAATTGGATCGCATATCCTCAACAACTGTTTGCGGTCCGGTTATGGTAAATGGACGATTATCGATCATGATTATTTCTGGCCGCATAATATCGGCCGGCACGTGTTAACAAGTAACGATATCGGCTATTCAAAAGTAAAGTCATTGGAAAAAGTTGCAAACCATATCCAGTCTGATTCTGACCTTGTAGCTATTGCATCAGATGTTTTTGGTAAAGACAAGTCTTTAAGCTTGGTATTTGGCCAATCAGACATCATATTGGATGCATCGGCTTCCATTGCCGTTGAACGCCATCTTGCGTTGGATGTTCAATCCGATGCGCGAAGAATTTCCTGTTTCTTGAACCCGCAAGGGACAGCAACAATCATGCTGCTTGAAAGCGCAGACAGGTTGGCTCGGTTGGATCTGCTGGAAATGCAGTATTACCGGGAGCTGCTGAAGGATGGAAAGTATTCGGATCACATGTCATTACCGGAAACCATGATATACTCTGGAACATGCCGCAGCATTTCAAGTCGAATATCGCAGGATAATATTTCTCTAAGCGCAGCATTATGTTGCAAAGCAATCAAATTGTATACGAGCAATGCCGATGGGGAAATAATTATATGGACCCACGCCACCGATTCTGTTGAAAAAGAGTCTTTTATGGCAGAAAAATGGATGACATGTGAGTATGATGGATGGAAAGTAGAGTTGTCATTATCGTTGCTTAATGAAATGCAGACCGATCGAAGAGGAGCCTTACCTAACGAAACTGGTGGAGTTCTTATTGGAGCATATGATATAGCAAGAAAGCGTGTTTATGTTGTTTGCCAAGTGAAGGCACCAGATGATAGCATCTCCTCTCCAACTTCTTTTATCAGAGGCTGCGCTAATCTACCCGAGCGTCTTAAATATATTCATGAGACTACGTTAGATAATCTTACTTACATTGGCGAGTGGCACTCCCACCCCAGTGCCAATACTCAAAGAAGTACGGATGATATAAAGTTGCATAGAGCAATCGTAGACTATAATCGTGAGAATTGTCTCCCGGGTTGTATGATGATTCTCGGCACCGATAATTTTAGCATCTTTATAGACGAATGAGCGGACTGATAACTGAATTATTGGAGATATTTTGAGCTGTTTTTCTGAATCGCTCAACCTGCACGCTGTACAATTTTTGAAATCCGTTGCGGTGCAATATCTACAAGTCTGCATCTTTTTTAGCACAAGACACGTCGGAGCAAGCGTCATATCGCTTGCTCCGACTTATTTTGTAAGTCAGAGCAAGCTCGTTCTGCTGTTCCTCCTTTCCGAATCGAACTCGATGTGATGAGATTCGATTTGGTTCTGGGTACCGATCTGTTTGGGTAGGATGCAACTAACCCCAAGTGTCAGAAGTTTATGACCAAATTTAGTCGGAAAAGAAAAAAGCTATTACCATTGCTCTTTGCCAGCCTGTACACTAAAAGTGCCAACAACCCAGCGGAAAGGACAAACAATGCAGGAGCTAAATGGTAATAGCTATAGCACAGGCCATTAAGGAAATGAAAGAGAACAATTTTCTCTGGATTATACCAATTTGGCAGAGCTAGAATGGTGCAGAGGCGTATTCCCCTGGGAAGCTGCGGGGGCTCAAACGGAACCGTGTTCCGTGATCTGCCTTGCAGTACAAAGGACAGAAAACAGATTGCTACAAAGTTCCGTGGTTATACCGGCCTTTTGGACAACCTGTTGCGCCAAGGACTCAAGAACTCTTCTGGTGTATTGGGGCATTTGCACAGGCCGATTTTGATGGTGGGGTGACCCATCGTAAGAAAATATATTGCCGTCTACAAACATCTCACACCGGCCAAGCGGCAGCGGGTTATGTAGGCAGTTCAAATCCACGATAGATTTGACTCCAGCCACGAATTAACCTTCTGCCAATGTGGATCAACATGAGCCAGCGAAATAAAATTATTGCCGACGAGAGTTTCATGCCCCTTGTCTGTCAGTACCTGTGCGATTGATAATTCAATCTATGCTCTCTGTGAAGGGAGTAGCAGCGACACGGTTGAAGTAATAGAATGAAAATCAAAAGACAGAATTAGATAAGGTATCGGTCAAAAATCTTTTCGGATATGGATAGGTGATCGAAACAAAATATAAAATCATGGCAAAAATATTCATAACTGGTAACAGGATGCTAAAAGAATGAGGTGTGCTGATGTGCATATATTGCTCTAGATGCTTGCTTAAGTTATAATAATGCTATTAGATAAAATATTGTATTTGATGTGGTATTTTGTCATATGATATCGTTATATGCAGGGAGGAATGGATGTGGGCTCGATTTTACCGAAACATCAAATGAGTGAAGAAGATATTAAACTCCAATATATTACCCCTGCGATTCTTTCCAAGTGGAGTCGAGAGAAAATCACAATGGAAACCCGCATCACAGATGGCAAAATCAATCTGAAGGGTAATTTCGTATTCCGTGAAAAACCGAAGCGGGCGGACTATATCCTGTATCTCAGTGCAAATAACCCTATTGCCATTGTTGAGGCGAAAGACAATACCCACAGTGTCTCTCACGGCTTACAGCAGGCCATGGCCTATGCTCAAATGCTGGATGTTCCCTTTGCGTATAGTTCCAATGGGGATGGCTTTGCCGAACATGATTTTCTCTCTGGACAGGAGCGCGAACTTGGTCTGGACGAGTTCCCGACAGAGCAGGAACTGATTGTTAGATATAAGCAGGAATCCGGGTTAACACCTTCGCAGGAAACGATATTGGAGCAGCCTTACTATACCAGTCAGAATACATATCCGCCACGTTATTATCAGCGTATTGCCATTAACCGCACAGTGGATGCCATTGCACGAGGACGGCAACGACTCCTGCTGGTAATGGCGACGGGTACGGGTAAGACTTATACCGCTTTCCAAATCGTGTACAGGTTGCTCCAAAGCGGCAAAAAACGAAAGATTCTTTATCTGGCTGACCGGAATATCTTGGTGGATCAATCCATTCAGCAGGATTTTGCTCCTTTGGAAAAGGTCATCCACAAGATCAACGTAGCGAAGGATGACAAGAGCACCATTACGTCTCATGAGGTATATTTCTCCCTCTATCAACAGCTGGTCGGTGATGATGACCAAGAGCATTTCAGCGAGTTGTTTACGCCGGATTTCTTTGACCTTATTATCGTGGACGAGTGTCACAGAGGTTCCGCCAAAGAGGAAAGCCGCTGGCGCAGGATTTTAGAGTATTTCCAGTCTGCAACCCAGATCGGTATGACAGCTACTCCAAAGGAAACCAAGTATATTTCTAACCTCAGCTATTTTGGCGAGCCGATTTACACATACAGCCTGAAAGAAGGTATTGAGGATGGTTTCCTTGCACCGTTCAAGGTAATCAACATTATGACCGATATTGGAGAAGGCTGGCGTCCGCGCAAGGGCCAGAAGGATATCAACGGTGAGGAAATCCCAGACCGGATCTATACCAACAGCGATTACGACTACAACATTATCATTGAGGATCGTATTCAGCAGGTAGCGGAGGAAATCACCAAGTATCTGAAAAGTACCGACCGCATGGCTAAGACCATCGTATTCTGTGCCACGGAAGATGCTGCTCTGCGAATGCGGGATGCGCTGGCAAAACTAAACGCGGATATGATGAAAGAGAATCCGGACTATGTTGTTCGTATTACCGGCGGAGATGACTATGGCAAGGGAAAGCTGAAATACTTTATTTCCGTTTCGTCGCCGTATCCGGTGATCGCCACTACCTCCAAACTGCTTTCGACAGGTGCGGACTGCAAGATGACTAAGCTGATCGTACTGGACGAAATGATCGGCTCTATGACAGAGTTCAAGCAGATTATCGGACGCGGTACCCGTCTACGGGAAAAAGAGGGAAAGACGCACTTTGTGGTCATGGATTTCCGTAATGTTACCCGCTTGTTTGCTGATCCAGATTGGGACGGTCCTATCGAAATGAATGAGGGGTTTACGCCGGGCGGCAGGCAAACCGATCCCAAGGGCCCATTGGGTGGCAGTAAAAAAGATGATCGAGACACTCTGGCCGAACCAAAACAGAAACCTATTGTCGATAAAAACGGCTGCAAGGTGCAGATTGTTCACAAAACTGTATCGGTTTATGATTCCAATGGCAAACTGCTGCGACAGGAAAGCATTGTAGACTACACGAAGGAGAATATTCGGGGCGAGTATGCTTCTTTAGAGAATTTTATTCGTCAGTGGTCGGCGCAGGAGAAGAAAGAACAGATTCGGGATCTGCTCCATGACCGTGGCATTGACTTGGAATTGCTGAAAGCCGATCAGAACATGACGGATGTGGATGATTTCGACTTCATCTGCCATGTTGCGTTTGATAAGAAGCCGTTGACCCGTCGTGAGCGCGCCAATAATGTGAAAAAGCGCGACTTTTTCAGCAAATATAGCGGCGTGGCGCGTGAGGTGTTGGAGGCTTTGCTGGACAAGTACATGAACACCGGTATTTATGAGATTGAGAAAACAGAAATACTGAAACTTGACCCATTCCTGAAGCTAGGCAAACCCTCCAAGATTGCCGGATATTTTGGGGGCAAACAGGGCTACTTGAAAGCGGTGCAGGAGCTGGAGCAGGCGATTTACACAGATGAGGTAATGTAAATGAAAAAAATGTCATCATGGCATGTCGGTGTAGCAGCAGAAGCGTTTGTTGCTGCGCAATTTGCAAGATTGCGGTACGATGTATCTGTTCAATATGGGGCCAATCAGCCAGAGTATGATTTGATTGCCGTTTCCGGTGATAACATGCTGAAAATCTCAGTAAAGGGCAGCCAAGATGGCGGTTGGGGCTTGACCCAAAGTTATAAAAAGGGCTGCGATTATCATGAAGCCATTCAAAAGTGGCTGGAAAGTCATCATAAAAAGACGATCTTCTGTCTGGTGCAGTTTCAAGGAACAGCAGACGATGAAATGCCCCGGATGTATTTGGTCGCTCCCGCCGAGATTGCAGAAGTGATGAATGCTTCTGCTGGAGGTCGAGGTGAAACCATTCTGTATGAATATCACAAGTGGGGTCCTCGTGCGGTTGGCAGTGGCACCATAGACCGTATTCCGGATGAATGGAAATTTACCGCGGAACGAGTACAGTATATGTTTAAAACGTATGGACAGTAAACAGGAAGGATACCATCATGAGTAATTTAACGGGATTTGTAAAAAGGCTGCGTGATATTATGCGAAATGACGCAGGCATCAATGGTGACGCGCAGCGGATTGAACAGATTGCGTGGATGCTCTTTTTGAAGGTATATGACGCGAAAGAACAGGATTGGGAGTGGGACGACGAGGACTATCAGTCTATCATTCCCGATGCATGCCGTTGGCAGAATTGGGCTGCGGATGACAAGTCCGGTAACGCTATGACTGGGGACAAACTGCTGGATTTTGTCAACAACACGCTGTTTCCTACTCTCAAAAACTTGCCTGTCACTGCGGATACTCCGATCAAAAAGGCGATTGTGCAGACTACTTTTGCCGATGCCAACAACTACATGAAGGATGGTGTCCTGTTGCGGCAGGTCATCAATGTGATAGACGAGCTTGATTTCAGCGACTATGAGGAGAGCCATGCTTTTGGCGAGATTTACGAGACTATTCTCAAAGAGCTGCAAAGCGCCGGTTCTGCCGGTGAGTTCTACACGCCCCGCGCGGTCACAGACTTTATGGCGCAGATCATCAGGCCCCAGATCGGTGAGACCATGGCGGACTTTGCCTGCGGTACTGGCGGCTTTATTGTCAGCTGGCTGAAAGAGTTGAAAAAGCAGGTCAAGATCACAGAGGACGAAGAAGCATACAGCAATTCTATCTATGGCATTGAAAAGAAACAATTTCCGTACATGCTCTGTGTAACGAATCTGTTGCTGCATGGGTTGGATGTACCCAAGGTATATCATGCCAATACCCTGTTGCATGATGTGCTCGACTACACCGAGGATGACAAGGTGGATGTGATCCTGATGAATCCGCCTTATGGCGGCAGCGAAAAGGCAGATGTAAAAAATCACTTTCCCGACGATCTCGCCAGTTCGGAAACCGCTGACCTGTTTATGTCAGTGATTATGTACCGGTTGAAACAAAATGGCCGCGCGGCTGTAATACTGCCTGATGGTTTTCTGTTCGGTATGGATAATGCAAAGGTGAATATTAAAAAGAAGCTGCTGCGAGAGTTCAATCTGCACACGATTATCCGCTTGCCGGGCAGTGTATTCTCACCTTATACCTCGATCACGACCAACATCCTGTTTTTTGACAACACCTATCCGACGGAAGAAACTTGGTTTTACCGTTTGGATATGCCGGAGGGGTACAAGCATTTCTCCAAAACAAAGCCGATGAAGCTGGAGCACTTTCAACCGGTGCTGGACTGGTGGGACAACCGGCAGGAAATCACCGAGGACGGCTTTGACAAGGCGAAAAAATTCACTGTCCAGCAGCTGACGGAGGAGTTGGGCTATAATCTTGACCAGTGCGGCTATCCACATGAGGAAGAAGAAATCTTGGCTCCTATGGATTTGATTCAGCGGTATGAGGAGCAAAGGGCGTCCCTCAATGCGGAAATCGACCGGGTGCTGGGCGAGATCAGCGTTATTCTGGGAGGGACTGTTCAATGACCCCGCAGGAATTGAAAAACAGCATTTTGCAGCTTGCCATTCAGGGCAAGCTGATGGAGCAGCGCCCAGAAGAAGGCACAGCGGAGGAGCTTTTTACCCGGATTCAGCACGAAAAAGAGCGGTTGATTGCAGAGAAGAAAATCAAAAAGGAAAAGCCTCTGCCCGAAATCACCGAGGACGAAAAGCCCTTTGATATTCCGGAAAGTTGGATATGGTGTAGACTTGACGATATTGTCGTAAAAACAATTAAGCGTGGGAAATCACCGACATATACGCCAAAAAGCAATGTTCTTGTTTTTGCACAGAAATGCAATACTAAAGCGGGTTATATTGACTTGTCTTTAGCGCAGTATCTGGATGAAACAAAGCTTAGCAAATATCCAGAAGAAGAATTTATGTTGGATTGTGATATTGTCTTAAATTCTACTGGTAATGGTACGCTTGGGAGAGTGGGGATATATCATAACAGCGATAATCCCAGTAATCATCCGGTTGTGCCAGATTCTCATGTTACCATAATAAGAGCTAATACTCTTGTTTCTGTTGATTTTGTGTTCTATTCTTTAAAATACTACCAGCCATATATGGAAAAGCTCGGTTCTGGTTCAACAAATCAAACGGAATTAAGTGCAGGGGTGGTTAAGACACTTCTTTTCCCTCTCCCGCCCATTGCCGAACAAAAGCGCATTGTAGCCAAAATTGAGGAATTGCTACCCTATATTGACTGCTATGAGCAGGCATGGAGCAAATTGGAACAGTTTAACAGTCGCTTCCCAGAGGATATGAAAAAGTCCCTCTTGCATTATGCCATTCAGGGCAAGCTGGTGGAGCAGCGCCCTGAAGAAGGTACCGCAGAGGAACTCTTTGCAGAGATTCAGCAGGAAAAACAGCGGCTGATTGCGGAAAAGAAAATCAAAAAGGAAAAGCCTCTGCCCGAAATCACCGAGGACGAAAAGCCCT
>ERZ1643246.3782-NODE-3782-length-12563-cov-7.910857_pt1 | contig 12563 bp, 17 predicted proteins | sample MGYA00579265_ERZ1643246 | MGnify/ENA primary metagenome ERZ1643246 (study PRJEB29033, sample SAMEA4952261) | chicken gut metagenome | biome: Broiler Chicken; feature: Gastrointestinal Tract; material: Caecum | place: Ireland | collected 2018 | study: Broiler...
AGCAATCCAATCGGCTGGTTGTAGTTATGAGTAATGTCGCATTATACAAGCTCTTCGGTGCGCAATAAACATAACACACCGGGAATCATCAAATATCCATTCTGGCAGAAGACCTATCAGAATCCGGAGGCTGTGTATGCCAGTGTGAACCTGGGGGAGGCCGCGGTGCCAGAACCGATTGCGGACCGCTCCATCTGCGTGGATGGGGATATTGGAGAGGTACTGAAAAAAAATAAAGTAAACTTTATATTTTCTTAAAATCAGGAAGGTTATGTTAGTGGAGTTTGGCATTCCGCAGATGAAAACATTGAATATTTCAGGGGACTGATCAGAGTGTTTTTGAAACCAGATATGAATTTGAGGGCTCTTTGATGTATCAGCTAAATAATGTATTTTATCGGCTGCGACTTATTGAGACATATGAAACCGGGATTCAAAAAATCATGCAGGCGTATGAAAAAGCGGATCAAAGGCCGATTTTGGAAGTGACAGGAAATGCATTTAAAATTACACTTCCAAACCGTCATTTCCGGCCAGAGCACACGCAGACAGAAGACGAGGAGGCAGAGCTGTATCGGGATGAGTGGGAGCAGCAGGTTCTTCAAATGTTCAAAGAGCAGGACGTGTTACAAGGTCAGAGGTTGAGGAGAAGTTCGAAGTCAGTACATCTACGGCAACACGTCTGCTGCGAAGAATGGTGAAATACCAGAAGCTGAAATCCTATGGAAGAGGAAGGTCTACCAGATATACTCTGGCACGGTGATTTTAATAAAACAGTTGCAAAACGTCGTATGTTCGGAGAAATTCCGAACATACGACGTTTTCTTTAGAAATAGAAACCAGGCTGACTAGTTCAGATATGTCACCCGGCCCGGGTCGAAATGTCCTCTGGCGGCAGGGGACTCATCGGCTTCCCCGACTGCTACGATTGCCACCGGAATACTTTTTGTATTCAGAATTTCCTGAAGCTTCTCCACCCGGTCCATGGTTGGATAGCATCCGCACCAGCAGGTGCCGTATCCGAGCTCTTTTGCCTGAAGGAGAAGATTTTCGATGGCAGCTCCGCAGTCCTGAGGCCAGTAGCCATTGCAGACACCTTCCTGAAGGTCCGGACGTCCACAGACAACGATGGCGGCAGAAGCACTGGAAAGCATACTCGTATATGGATGAGCTTTCTGAAGCTTTGTGATGATTTCCCGGTTTGTCACAACATAGAATTCCCACGGCCTGGTATTGCATGCGCTTGGCGCCATCATGGCCGCTTCCAGCATTTTTTCAAAATCTTTCTTCGGAATGGTAACGTCCGCTTTATATTTCCGGATACTTCTTCTTTCACGGATTACGTCTGAACAATTCATACTACATGCTCCTTTCCTCTAAAGACAATTTTCTGAACGATTGGATTACGTTTATTATAACGCAGTGCACGCCGGGAAGCAAATCAGTCTGTGTATGCGGCCAGCAGTTTGTGTACGCAGAAGCAGATCACAAATCCTGCAATGTAGACAGCGATATGTACGTTCAGGACGGTATTCCGAAACAGGATTGCCGGTGCCATGCAGATCAGGACGGCAAAGAACAGAATCAGAATGAAACGGAAACGGCTCTTGCGGCGTGCCTGTTCGGATTCATATTCGAGAGAAGTCCTGCAAATATACTGTACAATCGCGTAAGAGACAACGAGAATGATCAAAGTTGCGGAAATCGTTCCGGAGGAGACCGGAACGTGAAGGAGTCCTCCACCGGTTTGTGCGCAGTGAATAAGGCCCGTTACCATCCAGAGCGGCATCAAAATCGCAAGGCCAAGGAACAGAATGTCAGCATGGTAAGCGATCGTCTGTAAAGGTGTGCGCGGCGGAAGTTCTGCTACAATGCCTTTGCAGAATTCTTTGTAGTCCTCTCCAAGCACCTCGGAAGCGGAAGCACCCCGCGCGGCACCTTCAAGGAGCATGCGGGTGATATCAAGCCGGACCAGTTCCACCTGATATTCGCTGATCGGGAAAGATTTCAGATAGACCACAATATCTGTCAGAATCTTCTGCGTCTCTTCCGGGAGCTGCTTTTCGTAGTGATTGTTCTGTTTTTGTAATTCTCTTCTTTTATTCATTTTCATTCCCTCCACATACATGAGAAAGCAGGGTTGCAACAGCGCCGGACAGTTCCCGGTAGCTGGTGAGAAAATCCTGGAATTCCGCTTCCCCCTGAACGGTCAAAGAGTAGTACTTCCGTTTTGGTCCTACATCCGACTGCCGATAGGTGGCACGGATCATACCGTTTTTTTCCAGGCGCAGGAGAATCGGATAAATGGTTCCTTCTGTGATCTTTCCAAAGCCGTACTGACCAAGCGCTTCTGAAATTTCATATCCATAGGTTTCTTTCATTCGGATGATGCCAAGGATACACCCTTCCAGTGTCCCTTTCAGCATTTGTGTTTTGATCATGACATTCACCATCCTATTTTGTAATACCAAATAGCTTTAGTATATGGTAATACAAAATACCTGAAATGTCAATGAGCATACAGGAAAAAAGAAGAAGCATAGTTATTTCGTATGGATCAGAGGATAATTGAAAAGTTTGTATGATCATGCTATGATGAAAAGAAAAAGGAGGAGAACAGCATGGAACTTCGGACACTACGGTACTTTCTGGCGGCGGCACAGGAAGAGAACATCACAAGAGCGGCAGATATTCTTCATGTGACCCAGCCGACTTTGAGCCGTCAGCTGATGGATCTGGAGAGAGAACTGGGAACCACATTGATGCTTCGAGGGAAAAAGGGACTGACATTGACGGATGATGGATTCTACTTCCGCCAGCGGGCTGAGGAGATCGTCGAGCTGGCGGACCGGCTGGAAAAGTCGTTTGTGGAACGAAGCACCGATGTAAGCGGCGTGATTTCGATCGGGGCCACGGAGGCGGTAGGCAGCCGTTTTTTCGCCAGACTGATTAAACAGTTTTCAGAAAAATATCCGCTGGTGCAGTTCAACCTGTACAATGAGATGGCGGACTATATCAAGGACCGTATGGATAAAGGGCTGATCGATGTCGGTCTTCTGCTGGAGCCGGTCGATACGTCCAAGTATGATTATATCCGGCTTTCTCAGAAGGAAACCTGGGGTGTTCTGATGCGGGAAGATCATCCTCTGGCCGGGAACGAATCGATAGAGCCGGATGAGATTGCGGAGTATCCACTGATCCTTCCACTGCGGGAACAGGTGAGGGCCGAGACGTTGAACTGGCTGAAGAAGGAAGAGAAAGATCTGAACATTCCATTAAGCTATACGCTGCTCTCCAATGCCGTGCTGCTGGTGGAGGAGGGACTTGGATGCGCCTTCTGTCTGGACGGAGCCCTCGCCATTCACAGCAGTCCCCATCTGCGTTTCATTCCGTTTCGACCGGAACATACTACAAGAAGCGTGCTGGTCTGGAAGAAAAACCATCTGTTTTCTCCGGCCACATCCCTCTTTATTCAGGAAATCAACATGATGAGGGCGCGAATTTCATAGAGAATACCGACACAGAAGAACTTCCGTTTTGGAGGTTCTTTTTTTATCCATAGAAAAAACGCATAGAAAGGGATAAGTGACAGGTATTAGACAATTCCTTTTCTGCCATTTTATAATAAACACAGAACTTGATCATGTTTGATTTCGAAAAAATACCGCAGGAACAGCGGTATGGACGGGAGGTATAGAGTGAAAAGATTTCTTTCCTTTTTTATGGCGGTGGTGCTCGTCCTGTCCCTTGCGGCATGCAGCGCAGGCGAAGAGCAGGAGGGACGTCTGGAAAGTGATTCCCGACAGCAGGAGACAACAGCGGAAAGCGAAACCCAGAATCCGGAACCGGCAGAGGTGGAACCCTCCTCAGCGGAAAGTAAGATACTGGTAGCGTATTTTTCCTGGGCGGATAATGCAGTGCTGGAAGAAGAGGTAGATGCAGTTGCATCGCCGAGCGTCATTCCGCCTGGGAATGTACAGCAGCTGGCAGGATGGGTCCAGGAGGAAACCGGAGGCGATCTGTTTCCGATCCGGGTCGCGGATCCCTATCCAAGTGACTGGGATGACTGCCTGGAGCGGGCCAACCAGGAACGTGGAGAGAATGCCCGACCGGAACTTACCGGAAGACTGGACAATCTGGATCAGTACGATACGGTTTTCCTGGGGTATCCGAACTGGTGGTACGGGGTACCAATGGCCCTGCTGACCTTTTTGGAGGAGAATGATCTCTCCGGCAAACAGGTATACCTGTTCTGCTCTCACGGCACGGGAGGACTTGCCAACAGCGTGGAGCTGATTACAGAGGCGGCTCCGGACGCAGTCATTTCTGACAACATCTTTGACTGCTATGAAGAGGATGCTTCTTCTTCTCAGGGAGACATTCAGAACTGGATCGCCCGGCTTGGGTATTGACAGATCGTAATCAAGAGATAAAAACAGAAGTTTTGTATAGCAAAAACAGGAGGACAATCGAATGAAACAAAGAACATTACCCAAAATTGCGCTTGGCGCGTGGGCATGGGGAAACGATGGCACATTTGGAGGCAACCTGACCAGTGAAGAGCTTCGGCCGGTCTTTGATACGGCGATGAAAGCGGGACTGAATCTGTGGGATACAGCCTATGCCTACGGTATGGGAGCATCTGAAAAAGTACTGGGAGAATTTTTACGCACCCTTCCGCGGGAGGACTATCTCATTTCCGACAAATTTACTCCACAGTGCGCAGATCCGAATGCGGAAAATGCAGTGACAGAACTGTATGAGATCAGTGCCAAGCTGCTTGGCACGGACGAAATGGATCTCTACTGGATTCACAATCCGGTTGGCGCTCCGGAGTGGACGAAAAAGCTGATCCCACTTGCCAAAACCGGCAAGATCGGACGGATCGGTCTTTCTAACCACAATCTGGCGGAACTCAAGGAGGCAGCCGGGATTCTGGAGGCAGAAGGACTGAAGATCTCTGCCGTGCAGAATCATTACAGCCTTTTGAACCGTTCATCCGAGACATCGGGAATTCTGGATTACTGTAAGGAAAACGGCATCACCTTTTTCTCCTACATGGTACTGGAACAGGGCGCTCTGACTGGAAAGTATGATACTGCACATCCATTTCCGGAGGATTCGGACCGTGGAAAGGTCTACAACCCGATGCTTCCGCAGCTGGAAAAACTGAATGCAGGACTGAAAGAGATTGCCGACAGGCACGGTGTGGCTCCGGCACAGATTCCGGTGGCATGGGCCATCGCAAAGGGAACACTGCCGATTATCGGAGTGACCAAGGTGTACCAGGTAGAGGATGCGGCAAAAGCCGTCGCTCTGGAGCTGACTTCCGAAGAAATAGAGACGATAGAACGCCTGGCAGGGGAGACGTCGCTGAATGTGATCCGCTACTGGGAAAAGGAAATGAAATAAGGAGAGTGGGACAATGAACATTGTTGTATTAGAAGGAAGCCCGAACAAGAAAGGATCCTCCAATCTGCTGGCGGACTGTTTCCGTAAGGGAGCGGAGGAAGCCGGACATACAGTGGAGATGATCGATACGGCCCATGCAGACATCCATCCGTGTACCGGATGTATTCATTGCGGATACGAGGGACCGTGTGTACAGAAAGATGACGTGGAAAAGATCCGGGGGAAAATCCTGAGCGCGGACATGCTGGTGTTTGTCACACCGCTGTATTATTATGGCATGTCGGCCCAGCTGAAAACGATGATTGACCGATTCTGTGCCTTCAACAGCTCCATTCAGCGCAGACATATGAAATCAGCCCTGCTTGCCGCTGCATGGAACAGTGACAGCTGGACCTTTGAGGCGCTGGAAGCCCACTATCAGACACTGGTCCGGTATCTGAATCTGCAGGATATGGGCATGGTGCTTGGGGCAGGGTGCGGGACACCGTCCATGACCCAGCACTCCGAGTTTCCACAGCAGGCATATCAGCTGGGAAACCGTCTGAAGGATCAGTAGATTGGAAACACGATAAGCAAGGCAGCTCACTGCTGCCTTCCTGGAAAAGAAAGGAATCGTCCATATGAAAAAATATCTATCATTACTTTTATCTATGATGCTCCTCGTTTCCATGGCTGCCTGCGGAAGCGAGTCGTCTTCTGACGGGGATACAGATACGAAGGCAGCTCCTGAGACAGAGAAACAGAGTACTTCCGAACCGGAAGCACAGCAGGATTCTGACACACCGGAAGGGGAGTCCGGGACACAGGGAGAATCCGGCGGCATTCTGGTAGCTTATTTCTCCTGGTCCGGCAATACGGAAAAGATGGCCCAGATGATTCAGGAAGAAACCGGAGGGGATTTATTTCAAATAGAACCGGCCGAGCCGTATACCGATGACTACGACGAACTTCTGGATGTCGCAAGAGAAGAACAGGACGAAAACGCAAGACCGGAGCTGGCGTCACAGGTGGAAAACTGGGACAGTTACAATGTAGTGTTTGTAGGATATCCGGACTGGTGGAGCGACGCACCGATGCTGATCTATTCGTTTCTGGAGTCTTATGACTGGCAGGGCAAAACGCTGGTTCCATTCTGCACAAGCGGCGGAAGCGGATTCGGAAACAGTCTGGACAAGCTCCCTGACAGTGCATCCGGAGCCAATATTCTGGAAGGACTCCATATTCCGGGAAGCAGCGTAGACGGAGCCAAAGAAGACGTGGCATCCTGGATTTCCGGCCTGGATCTTGCCTGATGAGAAAGGGGGAAAGAGCCATTCAGCCGAAACAGATTTTGAAAATTATCCTTGATATCTTCATGACAGCAGGTCTGCTCTTTTTGATGGGGTATCAGTTCTGGGGAGATCTGGCACATGAATGGGTAGGAGCCGGAATGTTTGTTTTGTTTCTTGTACACCATTTCCTGAACGGAAGCTGGCACAAACATCTGCTCCGCGGGAAATACAGGCCTATCCGGATCGCTCAGCTTGTGGTGGACTTTCTGGTTCTATTGTCCATGATCGGATTGATGGTCAGCGGGATCCTGCTTTCCAGTCATGTGTTTGCCTGGATCCCGGTCCGGGGAAGCTTGTCCTTTGCCCGCCTGCTCCACATGGCAGCCTCTCACTGGGGCTTTGTCCTGATGGCGCTGCATCTGGGGATGCACTGGAACCTGTTCCTTGGAATGGCAGGAAAGGCAGTGGGGCTCCACAACCGATCCAGATCCAAAAGGCTTTTGCTCTGGCTTCTGGGAGCGGCCATTGCAGTTTACGGGCTGACGGTATTTTTCAGACGGGATCTGCCTACCTATCTATTTTTGAAGACCCAGTTTGTATTTATGGATTTTAACGAGTCGGTCCTGCTGTTTTATCTGGATTATCTGGCCATGATGGGAACCTTCATTTTCCTTGCCCATCTTGCGGCCGGACTGCTCCGGAGAACAGGAAACCAACCGTCCAGGGACAGGAAGAAAAGGAGATGATTCTGTGAAAAAATATTTGTTGCTGCTGTTGTCCGTGATGCTTTGTACAGGAGGTCTGACGGGATGTTCTGACCGGGAATCCGGGGAGCTTACAAGAGAAGAGCAGACAGAATCCGGGGAAACCGCCCCGCCGGCGGAGACTCCGGTTGTGTATATGACAGAAGACATCAGCCCGGAAGGGCTTCTGGCCACATATCATGCGCTGGGCGCGCAGATTCCAGAGGGAAATACGGCCGTCAAAATCAGTACCGGCGAAAATGGAAGCAATTATCTGCGGCCGGAACTGATTCAAGATCTGGTGCAGGAAGTGAACGGGACAATCGTCGAGTGCAACACCGCATACGGCGGAGACCGGGCCAATACCGCCTACCACATGCAGCTGGCCGAAGACCACGGCTATACCAGAATTGCGGATGTGGATATTATGGATGCAGACGGTTCCATGACCCTTCCGGTAAATGGGGGGACCCATCTGACGGAAAATTATGTGGGAACGCATTTTGAAAACTATGATTATTTTGTAGTGCTTTCCCATTTTAAAGGACACGCCATGGCAGGATATGGCGGTGCCATCAAAAATATTTCCATCGGGATTGCCTCATCGGAAGGAAAGGCACACATTCATTCCGGCGGAACCGGAGGAAGCATGTGGGGAGGCGACCAGGATGCCTTCCTGGAATCCATGGCGGAAGCCGGAAAATCTGTCTCAGACTATATGGATGGCAACATGCTCTATATCAACGTCATGAACCGGCTGTCTGTGGACTGTGACTGCGACAACAATCCGGCCGAGCCGGACATGCATGACATCGGCATTCTGGCATCTTTTGATCCGGTCGCTCTGGATCAGGCCTGCGTGGATCTGGTCTATTCCGCAGAGGACGGCGACTCTCTGGTTCAGCGGATCGAATCCCGGAACGGGCTGTTGACACTGGAACATGCCGAAGAAATCGGACTGGGAAGCCGGACATACCAGCTGGTCCATATCGATGAATAACTTTGATACTGTCAGAACATAACCATAGAAACAGATGGGAACGTAAGGAGGTCATTTTTTATGAAAAAAAACATTGGAAATGCGCTGGCTTTATATCCGATGCCGCTTGTGGTAGTCGGAGCCATGGTAAATGGAATGCCGAACTGGCTGCTTGCAGGACATGTAGGCATTATGGGACATGATCATGTCATGGTCAGTCTGGCTTCCGGACACTATACCAATCAGGGAATTAAGGAAAGCAAAAAGCTCTCCATCAATGTGGTAGATGAGGCGATGCTGGAAAAGGCGGATTTTGCCGGATGCGTCAGCGGAAGTAAGACGGATAAGTCCACGTTGTTTGATTACGTCGCTGACGATGCGGGCGCTGTGATGATTACACAGGCGCCGGTCACCATGGTCTGCAGCGTGGAAGATATTTATGAGACTCCAGGATTTGACAATTTCATCTGCACGATCGATGGTACTTACGCAGAGGAAAAGGTAGTAAATGCAGGCGGAAAAATTGATTATCATGTTCTGAAACCGGTATTGTTTGAAATGCCGACCTATGAATATCTGAAAACAGGAGACGTGATTGGAAAATGTATGTCATTCGGGAAGAAAAACGAATAGAGCGTCCGCTGATTGTTTCCTATTCTTATTCGGGAAATACACACCAGATTGCCAGGGGACTGCAAAAAGCCACCGGCGGAGACTGGTGCGTCCTGCATCCACGCCAGCCGTACCCGATGGTGTTTTCCGAACTGCTGGAACAGGTACGCGGGGAAATCCAGTCCGGGTACTGCCCAGGACTGCTTTCGGATGTCAGGTCGCCCCGTGCCTATTCGATGATTTTCGCGGGCTCTCCAAACTGGTGCGGGACCATTGCCCCGCCCCTGGCGTCCTGGCTGAAGCAATATGATCTGAACGGAAAGATCATTCTTCCGTTTTACTCACACTGCGGAGGAGTGCCCTGTGATTTCCAGGGAGAGATTCAGAAAATCTGTCCGAAAGCAGAGGTCAGGGAACCTCTTGGGGTCATTGGAGACGGAGAAGAAGGACTGATGGAAACGATTGACAGATGGCTGCAGGATGTGATTCTGGGAAAAGTGAGAAGCAGCGCATGAACGAAGCAAGACAGGAGGAGTATTCGATGAAATATACAAAATTGGGAAATTCCGATTTGAATGTTTCCCGCATCTGTATGGGATGTATGGGATTTGGTGATGCAAAAAACGGACAGCACAGCTGGACGGTAGATGAGGAGCATTCCAGGGAGATTATCCGCCAGGGGCTGGATCTGGGAATCAATTTTTTCGACACGGCGGTTGGGTATCAAAGCGGTACCAGCGAACAGTATCTTGGCCGCGCCGTACGGGATTTCGCGAAGCGAGAAGATGTGGTGATCGCTACCAAATTTCTCCCGCGCACCCAGGAGGAAATCGCCTCCGGAATTACGGGACAGCAGCATATTGAACAGCTACTGGACACAAGCCTTGGCAATCTGGGAATGGATTATGTTGATCTTTATATTTATCATATGTGGGATTACGAGACACCGCTTTACGATATCATGGACGGGCTGAACCGCATGGTAAAGGCAGGAAAAGTCCGGTACATCGGCATTTCCAACTGCTTTGCCTATCAGCTTGCCAAGGCAAACGCACTGGCTGAAAAAGAAGGATTCGCAAAATTCGTCTCTATTCAGGGACATTACAACCTGATCTTCCGGGAAGAAGAACGGGAGATGGCAAAACTCTGCGCGGAGGACAACATTGCCATGACACCGTACAGTGCGCTGGCAGGCGGAAGACTGTCTAAGCATCCGGGAGAGACGTCCAGAAGGCTGGAAGAGGACAGCTACGCAAAATTCAAGTATGACTCCACGGCTGAGCAGGATGCAGTCATCATCAGCCGGGTAGCTGAACTGGCGGAAAAACGAGGCGTAACCATGACGGAAATTTCACTGGCATGGCTGTTGACAAAGGTAACCGCTCCGATCGTAGGGGCAACAAAACCGCATCACGTAGAAGGAGCGGCAAAGGCGGTAGACCTTACACTGACACCAGAAGAAATCACATATCTGGAAGAAGCATATGTTCCGCATAAACTGGTGGGAGTGATGGCACAGAATACCCCGGCTGCGGCAAAAGCACAGCATGTCTGGTCTACAGGAAGCCAGAAGATTCAGGGTAGATAACACAACAAGAGACAAAGGGAGGAACATAGATGGAGATCCTGCGAAGAGAAGCAGTTTATATCTGGTATTATTTTTCTATTCAACTGGAACAGATCTTTGGCTGGTGGGTTCTGGGAATGCTCATCGGCTCCGGAGTTTCGGTCTTTGCAAAGAATTCGATTCATCGTGTGTTTCAGTCCCTTCACGGGAAATGTCCGGACCTACTGGGCATTGTGGCGGCCAGCGCCCTGGGGATTGCATCTCCATTGTGCATGTACGGCACCATACCGATTGCCGCGTCCTTTTCCAGAAGCGGCATGAAGGACAGCTGGCTGGCCGCCTTTATGATGTCTTCCATCCTGCTGAATCCGCAGCTGATTATTTACAGTGGGGCACTGGGAGGAAGCGTTCTGGCTGTACGCATTCTTTCCTGCTTCCTCTGCGGGATCATGGCCGGACTGCTCCTTTATGTACTGTACCGGAAAAAACCTTTTTTTAATTTCACCGGTTTTGAAGAGCCAAAGAGCAAGGATACCGATCCCAGTCTTCTCATGCGCTATCTGAAAAATGTGGGCCGAAATGTGAAAGCAACAGGACTTTATTTTCTCATCGGTATTTTCCTGTCGGCTCTGTTCCAGCGGTATGTTCCGGCTGAGACCATGACGGCCCTGTTTGGCGGAAATGAAGCACTGGGAGTACTGATGGCGGCCACCATCGGCGTGCCCCTCTACGCCTGCGGAGGAGGAACGATTCCGCTGCTTCAGCAGTGGCTGTGGGATGGCATGAGTGTGGGAAGCGCAGCATCCTTTATGCTGACCGGACCATCCACGAAAATCACCAATCTGGGAGCACTGAAAATCGTCCTGGGACTCCGGCATTTCCTGGCCTATCTGGCTTATGTCATGCTCTTTTCATTCGTTACAGGACTCATTGTAAATCTGATTTTATAGCGGCACATCTCTGTGCCGCATCTTACTGTCTGGAAGCTCCAAGCAGTGTCTGATAAATCTGAAGATCCAAATCTTTGAAGACGTTAAACATCACATTCGTTACACTGGTATCGTGTGCCAGAAATTCCCGAACTGTGGCAACAGCAATGTCAGCGGCTCTGTCATTTGGAAAATGAAATTCTCCTGTGGAGATGCAGCAGAAAGCAACGCTGTTTAACCCGTGGTCTGCGGCAAGCTCCAGGCAGGAGCGGTAGCAGTCTGCAAGCTGGCGGCAGTGGTCCTCTGTCAGAGGGCCGGACACAATCGGCCCCACCGTATGCAGAATATACCGGCACGGCAGATTGAAGGCCGGCGTGATCCTGGCCGTTCCGGTGGGTTCCGGATATCCCTGCTTTTCCATGATCGTACCGCACAGAAGACGAAGCTGCACGCCGCTGAAGGTATGGATACAGTTGTCGATGCAGCGGTGGTTTGGAACATAACAGCCGGTCATGCCGCTGTTTGCCGCATTGACGATGGCGTCGCATTTCAACGTGGTAATATCACCCTGCCAGAGGTAGATGCCCTCTGAGACCGGCATCAGGTCCTGGATATCCGTGATTCCTTTTCTGCGGGTCTCCTCCTGAAGATATGCATCCTGCACTTCCAGAAATTCTTTCCTGATTTCGCGGGGCGGCCGGACATTCAAAAGGGCGCGCAGAAGCGTCTTCTGGTCCGCCTCGCCGGATGGAACCTGCATGTTCCGGTAAGAGGGCTCTTCCTGTAATAAAGTTTCAATCAGGTAATGTCTTCGTTCACTTTGATTCATGACGTTCTCCTTCCTTTCGTGACAGCGTTTACCGGGCCGATCGTTGCAATGACTGCCGAGTGAATTTCTTCTACAAGAATACGCAGATAGTCAGAAGTGTGCATCCATATGCCCCTTTGTTTATTTTTTAATAGATGTAATCATTTTGCTTACAAGAAAAAGTGTACCAGAGAGCAGATGTAATGTCAATGGTTACAATCAAAAATAATTCTTGCGATCCG
>ERZ1643246.3783-NODE-3783-length-12561-cov-7.338797_pt1 | contig 12561 bp, 10 predicted proteins | sample MGYA00579265_ERZ1643246 | MGnify/ENA primary metagenome ERZ1643246 (study PRJEB29033, sample SAMEA4952261) | chicken gut metagenome | biome: Broiler Chicken; feature: Gastrointestinal Tract; material: Caecum | place: Ireland | collected 2018 | study: Broiler...
TCAATGAAAAAGAATATATAGAATTCGCTAGAGAAGTCATCAAGCCATTAGATAAGAACTAATGGCTTGATATCTATATAGATGTATAATTTTAGTAGAAGTTGACGATAACAAGTTCAATATCAAAAGTCAAAGCATGTGTTTTGTTAAAAAGATATTGACAGGTATGGAATAATAGGTTTATTATATAACTGTTTAAAATAAAACAGTTAAGGAGAGAACTATGAAAATCAAAACAGAAAAGGGAATTCAAAAGTTTTTTTCACTGGGAATGCACCCTTATATCATTAAAAAGTATAATTCATTATTTGATGAATTGTTAAAAGAGTATCAGATGACACAAGTTGAAATTGATGTCTTGGCTTTTTTAGCAAATAATCCAGAATATAATCATGCACAAGATATTGTCAATGTGCGTGGTATTTCAAAAGGACATGTCTCATTAGCTATTGAAAAGTTGGTGAAACGAGGTTTAGTGACAAGAAATCCTGATCCTGTCAATAGACGTTGGAATATTTTATGTGTTGAAAAAAAGGCAGATGAGTTAGTTAAAAAAATTCAAAATATTCAACATGCTTTTGATGAACAGGCATATCAGAATATTTCACAGGAAGATATTGTCAAATATCATGAAATTTTACAACAGGTTTATCATAATTTAGGAGGTGGACAACATGAATGAAAGACTGGAAAATGAGAAAATATCAAAATTATTACTTTCACTTGCGATCCCCTCTATTCTTGCTCAACTGGCAACGCTTATCTATAATATGGTAGATAGAATATATATTGGACAGTTAGCTGATGGTGCTTTAGCCATTGCAGGGATTGGATTATGTACATCTATTATTACAATTATTACAGCTTTTACCAATTTATTTGGAAGAGGCGGAGCTCCTTTGGCATCTATTAGAATGGGTGAAAAGAGAATGGATATTGCTGAAAAGATACTTGGAAACTGTGTCTTTAGTTTGGTGATTTCTTCACTTATTATTATGGCAGTCCTGTTAATTTTTGGTGAAGATATTTTGATGTTATTTGGAGCCAGTGAGAATACATTGCCTTATGCTATGGACTATCTTTCTATTTATTGTTTAGGAACAGTCTTTGTTCAATTGAGTGTTGGTCTAAATTATTTTATCAATGCACAGGGTTTTGCAAAATATGGAATGTTTACATTACTTATTGGTGGTGTTTTGAATATTGTTCTTGATCCTATCTTTATTTTTGGTTTACACATGGATGTTGCAGGAGCTGCAATTGCAACTGTGATTTCTCAATTTGTTTCATGTGTTTGGGTTATGAAGTTTTTATTAGGAAAGAAAACAACTATCCAAATCAAAAAAGAATATTTTAAATTTGATTTAGATATCATGAAAAGAGTCTTAGGTTTAGGTTTTTCTCCTTTCTTTATGAGTGCAACTGAAGGCATACTGCAAGTTTCCTTTAATCGCCAACTTTTATTCTTTGGGGGAGATTTAGCAGTCAGTTCTATGACAATTATGCTATCTATGAATCAGATTCTCCAATTACCAATGGAAGGTATTGCACAAGGAACACAGCCTATCATCAGTTATAATTATGGGGCTAAACAATATGATCGTGTTAAAAAAGCTATCTCTTTAGCTATGAAAGTATCATTAATTTATTCTATTGTGGGTGTTTTGTTGATGGAATTTGTACCACAAGTATTTGTACAGTTATTCTCTAATGATCCAGAGTTAATTGAATTAGCAAGTCGTATGTTAAGAGTTTATATCTTTGGTTTCATTATTATGGGAGCGAACTCAACTTATCAACAATCATATACATCACTTGGATTTGGTAAGATTTCATTTTTCTTTGCTTTTTATCGAAAGATTATCTTATTAATACCACTCATCTATATCTTACCAATATTTATATCAGATGGTGTTTTTGCGGTTATGTTAGCTGAACCTCTTTCAGATTTAATCACAACAATAACAAATACATTCTCATTTAGAAGATTTATGCATAAGCATTTAAAACAGAGTAGTTCATAACTTTTCTTGTTCTTGAATATGAAGATATGCTAGAATAAGGAAAGAGGAAGTGAATGTAGATGAAAAAAGCAGTTATATTTGATATGGATGGTTTGATGATTGATAGTGAAAGAGTGACATATAATGAATATGTAAAAAAATTGGCGCAATTAGGACACCATGATTTTACAGAAGAATTATATAGAAATTGCTTGGGTAAAAATAAGCAGGGAATCTGTCAGGTATTTATTGACCATTATGGTCAAGACTTTCCTATGACAGAAGTCTGGGATGATGTTCATGTATGGATTGATGAAAGTTTAAGACAATATGTTCCTAAGAAAAAAGGATTAGTAGAATTATTAGAATACTTAAAAGCCAATAATTATAAAACAATTGTGGCAACATCAAGTGGGAGAGCACGTGTAGACGAAATTCTTAAAAATGGGAACTTAACGGAATACTTTGATGATTCCATTTGTGGTGATGAAGTGACTCATGGTAAACCTCATCCAGAAATCTTTTTAACAGCATGTCAAAAACTCGATGTCAAACCAGAAGAAGCTTTGGTTTTAGAAGATAGTGAGGCAGGTATTTTAGCAGCATATGATGGACGTATTGATGTGATTTGTGTGCCTGATATGAAATATCCTGAGCCACAATTCGTTGAAAAAGTGACCAAAATTGTTGATTCATTAGATGAAGTGATTGATTATTTAAAAGCACAATAAAAGAAGATGTCATAGGGTAGAGTTAATGTAAATGGACATCTAGAATGACAAAGGCTATACAATGACTGGAATCTATATTATTGTGAGGTCAATCACACACTAAATAATTGAGGAGTTATGAAGATAGAGATTTACAAAGGACGTTAATAAATGCGTCCTTTTTATATTAATGAAAACATATTTCATGAAAAACTATTTAGAATTAATCTTGAAATGTGCTGGATTTGAAGAAAAATATATAAGATGTATTAGAAGATAATAAGAACTATCTACATTGAATAAATTCGTATTTTTAACGACACTATCAAAAATAGAGAGGAGGGACAAAATCCAACACTCAAATTTTTTTTAGTAGGAGAAAATCAGTGCGATTTTTGGAGGGTTATGTAGAAATTTTATTGCGATTTTTGGATATATAGCCATTGAGCTAGTTGCGATTTTTGGACATAATAAATTTATAGGAGGAATTTGTCAATGTTTAAGCGAAAAATTTATGAAAAAATAAAAGAGTGGAAAAGAGAATCAAATGGGAAGACAGCCCTACTTATTGAAGGAGCACGCCGTGTTGGGAATCAACTATAGTAGAAGAATTTGCAAAGATGGAATATGATAGTTATATCCTCATTGATTTTTCTGTTGCTTCTGCACAAATTAGAGAGTTATTTGATGATATGTCTGATTTGAATTATTTTTTTCTTCAACTTCAATTGCAATATAAAGTAGACCTAACCGAAAGAAAGTCTGTTATTATTTTTGATGAAGTACAGCTTTGTCCTTATGCAAGACAAGCAATCAAGACATTGGTAAAGGATGGAAGATATGATTATATTGAAACTGGTTCATTGATTTCAATCAAAAAAATGTGAAAGATATTCTCATTCCAAGTGAAGAAAGAAAACTGCAAATGCATCCAATGGACTTTGAAGAATTTCTTTGGGCTTTGAATGATAATTCTACTATGAAGTTATTGAAAAGCGTATTTGATAATAAGAAGAATTTTGGAGACAGTCTGAATCGAAAGTTGATGCGTGATTTTCGTTTATATATGCTGGTAGGTGGAATGCCACAATCTATCAATGAATACATTACAACGAATAATTTTAGAAAAGTAGATATGGTAAAAAGAGATATTCTAAATTTGTATGAGGATGATTTTAGAAAAATTGATTCTACTGGAAGATTGGCAATGCTTTTTGAAGCAATTCCATCCCAGTTAAACAAGAACACCAGAGGATTTCAAACGAAGAAGGTGTTGAATTCATATAAAACGACTGATAACTCTATTTTAAGTATGATTTCAGAGCTAAAGGATTCTAAGGTCGTGAGTGTTGCATATCATGCAAATGACCCTAATGTAGGATTGTCTGCATATAAAGATTTAAACAAATTCAAGTTGTATCTGGCCGATACAGGACTGTTTGTTACACTTCAGTTTAAGGATAAAGACTTTACAGATAATATTATCTATGAAAAATTATTGAATGACAAACTTTCTGCAAATTTAGGCTATTTATATGAAAATGCAGTTGCACAGATATTAACGTCAACAGGAAATGAATTATTTTATTATACTTTTTCTAATGTTAAGCAAAAGAAAAATTATGAGATTGATTTTATACTATCTAGGAAAAATAAGATTTACCCTATTGAAGTCAAATCATCAAATTATAAGGTTCATACTTCTATTGATGAATTTTATGTTAAATTTTCTGACAGAATTCTTAATCGCTATATTATTCACTCAAAAGATGTATCTAAAGACAAAGATATATTATGTATTCCATTTTATTTGACACAGTTTATTGCTCAAAAAGAAGATATATAAACTAGGGTATTAACTAAAGGGTCAAATCAAAAATAAGTTCATCTAAAAAAGTAAGATGAATCAATTATTTTGATATAATCAAAAAGGTACCAATTTTCAATTGAACCAGTATCTTAACTTAATCCTTAAAATCTTATATCATTCTTATTGACTATAATTATCATTTCATAGCTTTGATTTCTTCACCACCACTACCCATGGCTACACCAACGTGGCAATATTCTAACATTGGGATATCAATTTTAGCATCTCCAAAAGCTAGGGTATCTTCTATACTGGCATGAAGATGTTTCAGAAGTTCATCAATTACATGAGCTTGTTGGATGGCAATGGCAGCAGATTCAGGTAATTTGTTTTCATAGTTTCATAATGTTCCATCAACATTAATAAATACGATTTTATTCATTTTTTCACTCGTTTGCTTGATACCTTTATTATAGAAAACAATACACGTAAAGCTATATGCTTTTATGAAATCAAAAAAATATGCAGAAATAAGATATGAACTTTAATTTTCATGAAAAAAATTATCATTTAGAAAAGTATATCTCTCATTATAAAAGAGATATATTTTGCTAAACATATAACAAGAAGTCATCATTCTATTTTGTTATAACATTTTAAATTGGCAATCGCTTCAGCAACACTATGAACATGAAACTGGGTAATATCTTTTAATGTTTGAGGAGCATCAACAAAAGTGATAGGAATATCAACATTTGTCAGCATTGATAAATCATTATAAGAATCGCCAATACCCGCTAAAGAAGTTATTTGATAATAGTCTTTAACTCTTTTTAATGCCTCTCCTTTAGAACAACCTTTTGGCACAATATCAATGGAATCTTTGTTTTGAAAGGCTTCTATTTCTTTAAATGTTTGATTTATTTTTTGTGTTTCTTGTAATGCTGTTGTTTCATCATGAAAAACCAGAGAAATTCCATAAGCAGAATCTCCAAAATCTTGAAGGTCAGATATCAAATAACAATCATCTTCTACAAATTCTTTATCTGTTTTATATGTAAGATGATGACTAGCATGAATAATAATCAGGGCATGCTAATTATATTGATAAAATAACTGATGCAGTATTTGATAATCTATAAACTTTTCATAAATTACATGTAAAGCACGATCTAAAATAAGAGCTCCACTTGTGATAATATAAAAATCAGGATGAAGATTTTGAAACAAATGAACAACACCTTGATAAGGATGACCACTACATAGACCAAAGAGATGTCCAAGGCTTTGATAATTTTGAATGGCTTCACAATCTTCATAAGAAATTTGAGGCTGTCTTTCATGAAAAAATAAAGTTCTATCAATATCACTAGCCAAAGCCTGCAACATTATAACCTCCTTTGGAATCACTTCTACTTTATAGAATAATGTATCAAATCAGTCTTGTCAAAAATAAATCTTTTTCATGTCAATCAAAACATGATATGATATATATAAGGAGGAAAACATCATGAAACCAAAAATACATTTTACAGCACCATATCATTGGATTAATGATCCTAATGGTTTAATTTATTATAAAGGAAATTATCATATTTTTTATCAGCATTTTCCATATGAAAATTTTTGGGGAACAATGCATTGGGGACATGCCACAACAGAAGATTTTATTCATTTCCAACATTACCCTATTGCCCTATATCCATCAAAAATTTATGATCGCAATGGTTGTTTTTCAGGTTCAGCTATTGAAAAAGATGGAAAATTATATCTTTATTATACGGCTATTCGCTATGCGAAAGAAAATCCTGAGTATGTACATATCCAATATAGTGATGATGATTTGATTGCATCACAGGCATTAATGATATCTGATGATGGTTTTCATTTTGATAATAAGGATGGAAAACAAAAGATTATTGATGTTATAGAAGATAAAACTTTAGGAGATGTGAGACATACAAGAGATCCGAAAGTCTGGAAAATGAAAAATGGGAAATATGCTTTAATTGTAGGTAGTAAAGTTCCAAGTGAAACAGGCTATTGTGGAGAAGTTTTATTATATGAAAGTGAAGATGCTGTTCATTTTACATATAAGAATCGTTTTTTAGATGATCGTATTGGTGATATGTGGGAATGTCCTGATTTGTTTGAAATCAATGGACAATACTTTATGATTTTTTCGCCAGAACATATCAATCAGCCTCCACAACCTGAAAGTAATGCTGTTATTATGCCAGTCAATTTTGATGAAGATACAATGACAATAACTCAACAAGGAGATTTCATGTATTTAGATTATGGGTTGGATTTTTATGCGCCTCAAACTTTTCTAGATGAGAATGGTCAGCGCACAATGCTAGCTTGGATGCGTATGCGAGAACCAGTTGAAAATGAATCATGGACAGGATTATATATATTGCCAAGGGTTTTTGAATATAAAAATGATCATGTTTATCAGTCAGTACATCCACATGTTCAACAATACTTCCATTGTCAAGTAGATAGTGTCAGTTTGAAAGAACCATTTTATATGCATGTCAAATTATACTCAAATAGTCAAATTTGTTTAGGTGGCATGAAGCTTTTTATACAGGATGATTGCTTATGTTGTGATAGAATGGAAGTTTCCATTCAACATGATAAAGTTTGTAATGTGAATAAAACACCACCATTAAATGGACATTATGATTTAGAAATTTATTATGATTATCATATTTTTGAAATTTATATCAATGGTGGATATTATGTACTGAGTCAAATTGTCTATGACATCAATGATCATATTGATTATCAAAATGTAGATATCATAGAGATGAAAATGAATTAATGAAAAAAGATTCTAACGATAAGTTAGGATTTTTTTATATGATAATCAATGACATTTGATTTATGATAGCTTATAATAAAATTATCAGCTTGCCCCTTGCAAAAATATCCGGAGGGGGTGTATATAATAAAAAAGAAAGAGGAGGGATGATATGATAGAAATACGACACCTGACAAAAAAATATGGAGATTTTAAAGCAGTCGATGATGTTGAACTGATTGCTGAAAGTGGAAAGATTACCATCCTATTAGGACCTAATGGAGCAGGAAAATCAACCACAATTAAGAGTATAGCGAATCTTTTAAAGTTTGAGGGGAGTATTGACATTTGTGGTTATGATAATGCCTCAATTGAGGCGAAACGATGTTTTGGATATGTGCCAGAAACACCAGTTCTCTATGATTTATTAACTGTTGAAGAACATATTGATTTTATTGGTCATGCCTATCAGATTGAAAACTATAAACAAAAAGCAGAAAAATATTTAGAATTATTTCAATTGACTGAAAAAAGAAAGAAGATGGCCAAAGAACTAAGTAAAGGTATGACACAGAAATTAAGTATGTTATTGGCCTTTATGATTGAACCAAAAGCATTATTGGTGGATGAGCCAATGGTGGGGTTAGATCCAGCAAGTATTGAAGAAACACTTAAGTTATTAAGAAATATAGCTGATAATGGATGTGCGGTTTTAATCAGTACACATATTATTGATATTGTCAGTGATATTTTTGATGAAGCATATATTATGAAAGAAGGACATATTATCAAAAGAATCAAAAAAGATGAACTTCAAGAAGAGAGCTTAAAAGATTACTTCTTTGAATTAACTGAAGGAGAATAGTATGAAATCATTATGTTTATTATGGTTTATGAAAACAAAAGCGACAGTGAGAAATCTCTTTAAGAAGCCATCAAGTGCAATCTTTACGATCTTTATTGTTCTTTTATATGGTTTTGTATTTTATAGTTTCTTATTTTTACCAAAAGATCAAAGTTATATGGTTGTGGATTTTGAATTGCATTCATCTATTTTATTATTTGTTGGATTTTTGGCTTTAATGTTATTTTCTACGATGCTTTCTTCAAGAAAAGCTTTGTTTTCTGGAGAAGATGCTTATTTTTTATTTAGTGGACCCTTTCATAAAAAGCAAATTATGACATTCTTAACATTTCAAACCTTTTTGCAATCCATATTGTTATCATTTTTTGCATTGATTTTCTTTATTGGTATGAATATGGGAATGAGTGTAGATTTTGGATTTATAGGACTAGCATTATTAGGTAGTATGTTAACTATTATGATCTTTCTTGTTTTTATTGATTATAGCTATATTTTATCAATAGGTGATCAAAAATATAAAAAGATAAACTATATAATCGCAGGAATATTTGGGATTGTGCTGGTGATTATTTTAGGACTGACATATTTAGAAACAGGAAGGATTCAAACAATTATGATTGATTTTATTGAATCACCACTGTTTTATTTTGTACCTGTTTTTGGTTGGTTAAAGTTAACTTTGATTTCTTATGTGACATCTCAAATGGGGATGGTTTGTTTAGGATTATTGCTTTTGGTTATAAGTTTAGTCATTATCTATCTATTATTTATTACTTACAAAGGTGATTTTTATGAACAGGCATTACAAGATTCATTAGAGTTATCTAAACAATTAAAAGAATTTAAAGCAGGTAATCAGGATGCATTAAGAAATGTGAAAGTGAAAAAAACCAGCGTAAAAAGGTTTTATGATGGTGCTTATGCAGTGTTATCAAAAAATCTATTATTGATGAAAAAGAAAGGGAATATAATCTCATGGAATGATATTATTTCCATAGGTATTTATTTGGTTATAACTATTTTTTCTGATTTAGGATTTGGTTTCTTTATCTATATGATGATAATCTGGTTATTTATGATGATGCAAACCAGTGATTTAGTAGGTGAATTAAAAAATTATCAGATCTATCTTATACCTGATAAACCTTATAAAAAGCTTATTGCTGTGATGATTCCTACTTTTATGAAAGTATCCATCATTGGAACTTTGTCTTTTATTGTTGTGGGAATGTATTATCATGAAACATTTTTAACCATTTTCATGTATCTGATCAATATGTTTGGTTATATTTTTATTTTTATGAGTGCCAGTGTGCTGACAATACGATTGTTAAAAAGTCGTACAACACAAGTCTTTGAAAACATGATGCGTATGTTGATTATGATTGTCAGTGCTTTACCAAGTGTTATACTAACAGTTATTTTTATGATGACGAATGCATTAACGCCAACGGTTCTTACTATGCTTTCAATGGCCTCATTAGCAATGAATTTTATATTAGCGCTTATTATTCTATGGGCATGTCAAGGTATGATGAATGGCAGGGAGTTAAAGAGTGAATAAAATAGATTTAACAGATATGAAAATCAAATGGAAAAGAAAAAATCAAATTCTTTTTTCAAGGGAAAGTGCCTGTTTACAGGATTTGTTGGTGGATATCAGAAAGCAATCTCATCAGACCCTCGTTTTGTGGGCAATGAAATTTGTGGAAGAAATCGTCATCACATTAGAAAATAAATATCCAGATGACAATCGACCTAGAGTCGCTATTGAAAAAACACGTCAATGGGCAAGAGGAGATATCAAAATGCCAGAAGCCAAAAAAGCTATACTTGCTGTACATGCAATGGCTAAAGATATAACAGATGTATCAGATCAGGCTTTATGCCATGCGGTTGGACAGGGTTGTGGAACAGTTCATGTAGAAACACATGCAATTGGACTGGTTTTCTATGAATTAACAGCTATTGTCAGAAGGTATGGTCTTGATGATTGTGAGCAGATGTTAATCAAAAGAATCAATGAATATCAGACATATCTTCTAGAATGTGCTAAAAAGACACATCAGTATCAATGGGCAAAATTTATTAGTGATGATCCTCATGCGAATAAGGAATATTTATTAGGACTAAAAAAAGGATAAGTTTAAAATACCCCGTTATGAAAATAGACAAATAACGGGGTTTACTCTTATTCTTTTAATAGTTTTTGATGTAAATATTGAATCATATGTTCAATTTCTGCTTCATTTAATGAATAATAAATACGATTATTCTCTTTTCTAATATGAATAAAATCTCCATCTAACAAAGCATCCATATGATAAGAGATTGTTGGAGTTTTGAGATTCATAGCTTTCGCAAGTTCATGACCATACATAGATTTCTTTTTCAACAAAGTTAAAATTTCAAACTTGGATTTATCACTTAAGACTTTTAAAAAGTATTCTAATTTTTGTTGTTCACTACGTGATTCATGATATGAAGTTAATGCTGTATTTTCTAAACCTGCTCCTATCAATAAAACATAATGATAATCTTCAACCATTAATATAAGCCCATTGTAATTAACAAAAGTAGGATAAATAGAGATAGGTGTTTCATCTATTTTTAAACCAATATGTCCAAAAAATTGATTTAAGTCATCTTGATTGATATTGTGAGTACAGTTAAAAAGCATGGGATTATAATCAATAGATTGATAAATCTCTTGAAACTGTTTAAAGATCTCAAATAATCCATGAATCATTTTATCAGGATGATAAAGTGTTTCAATCAAATCCAATTTTGCTTCATTATCAATAGATAATTTTCTAATACTTTCAATATAATCATTTTGAAAATCAATAAATTTTAAAGTATCTTCTCTTAATTCCTTTGTATCAAAATGTGTAAATTTTTGAATGAGTTCTTCTTGCATATGATGTTTTGGAAATTCACTGACAAAGAAAAATGCATTTAAAATAAAATCAGCCAAACATAAAATTTCATTATTATCTAATTGATATGATTGAAAATAAGTTTGCAGATTTTTTATTTTTTTAGCTTTCCTTATTAATAAATCATGTTGCTTTTTGAGATTTTGAAAGTGTTCATTTTTTTGTTTGATATCTAATGAAATCACTTTTGGACCATTTACACATTCAAATCCTAAATCTCTCCATTCCTTATACCATAAAGGTTCATTATATATTGTCTTTTTCATCTTGATCAATCACCTCATCAATAGAGTTATATAATAGAATTCCTCCTATTATCATAACAAATATTCCTGTAAAAATAAAAATATTTTGAATAGAAAATAAAGAACTCATGAAACTCATAAAAAATGAGACAAGAGGAATGGTAGAAACACCAAAAGAATTCATAATCGCACTAAAACGTGCTAAATAACTTGAGTGTACTTTTTGTAAAACCATGATTTGACCATACATATTAGCAAAAACAACAATCATACCAAATAGAATAGCAAGTGTCATAATAAACAAAGATTTGATTATTGTGATAGGGATATAAGAGATAAGTATAGTCATGATATAGAAAAAACTCGCCCCAGCAAATAAAGACTGTATCATTTTTTTAGCATTCATGTAAGAACTGATATAGGGATAAAGAGTCGCTCCTAAAACACTTCCTATACTAAATCCCATTGATAAGTAAGCAACTATCTGTGGACCACTGTGATAAACTTCAACGCTTAATGCACTGGAAAAGGCATTAATAGGAACTAAAAATGCATTGATACAACAACAAATCAAGCAAAGATAAATCAATGACTGTTTTGTTTGGGTATAGTGAAATCCTTCTTTTAATAAAGAAATCGTTGATTGCTTTTGAATATTTGAATTATCATGAAAATGAATATGACCAATCATAAGACCACTGACTATAAATGAAAGACAATCAATAATAAAAGTGATCATGATTCCAAAGCTATTTAATAAGATGCCAGCTAATCCCATACCAACAATTTCTAATGATTTAGATAGTGAGGTATGCAAAGATTGTGCAATGTCATATTTTTCCTTGGGAACTAAAGAAGCAATCATTGGTGTAGAAGAAGGAACTCTTAAGGTTTCTAAAACAGAAATCATAAATGTTGTGAACATAATGATATAAACATTTAATTGTTGAAACATATAGAAAAGAATAAGGAGCATAACTAATAATGAACGTAGAAAATCACTTAAAGCCATGAGCCTTTTTTTATTTCTTTTTTCAATAAATGCTCCCATAAAAGGTGTCAAAAAAATAGTTGGTAAATAGTTAATACCAAAGTTGAAGGCAGAATACATAGCATCACCAGTGATTGCATAAACAAGCCATGTTAAAGCTAAAGCATCAATAGAGTCACCAAAACGATT
>ERZ1643246.3784-NODE-3784-length-12560-cov-8.178888_pt1 | contig 12560 bp, 12 predicted proteins | sample MGYA00579265_ERZ1643246 | MGnify/ENA primary metagenome ERZ1643246 (study PRJEB29033, sample SAMEA4952261) | chicken gut metagenome | biome: Broiler Chicken; feature: Gastrointestinal Tract; material: Caecum | place: Ireland | collected 2018 | study: Broiler...
CTGAAGTCGTCACCGCATTGCTCGACCTGAGCGAAGCGATGCAGGCGCTGAACACCGATGAAAGCATCGATGCGCTGAGAGCCGATGTACAGGCCACGATCGATTTCATCAAAGAAAACATCCTGACCAATGTGGACAATGTTCGTCCGGGCAAGGTGGACGCACTGGAAGCAGCTGTAGAGGCAGCGCAGACCCTCGTCGATGATCCGGATGCGAGCGCAGACGAGCTGAAAGCAGCGAACAAAGCGATGACCAAGGCAGCCCAGGAGCTGTGGGAGATCGTGACGAAGGCCGAGTTGGAAGCATTGATCGAAGCTGCAAACGGCTGCCTCGATGGTGATTACACCGCAGAAAGCCTCGAAGCACTGCAGACAGCGATCACCGCGGCACAGGCTGTGGCAGCTAATGACGATGCGACGACAGCGGAAGTCACCGAAGCCATCACGAACCTGGCCAACGCGATCGCCGGACTGGAAAGCATCAAGCTGGATACGAGCGCGCTCGAATATGAGATCGAGCTAGTGACAGAAATGGTAGCCAATATTGGCAGCTATGTGCCTTCCACGGTAGAAGGACTGCAGGACAAGCTGGCCGATGCACAGGCAGCGATGAATGCGACGACTCAGGAAGAGATCGATGCCGCGACCGCAACCTTGCGTGAAGCACGCCTGAACGCGAGAACGAAGGCGGATGTGAGCGCTCTGGAAGAGCTGATCGCTTATGCTGCCGCTCTGGATATGCGCGGCTTTACAGCACAGAGCGCCGCAGAGGTGATCCAGGCAATCGAGCAGGGCAGGCTGATCGCCAGAGATCCGGAAGCCACGCAGGAGGATGTGGATATCCAGCTGCAGGCACTGCAAAGTGCGATCGATGGCTTGCGTACGGCAGAAAAAGCTGATGGATCTGCGGATACCGCGGCAGCCGCACAAAGCGGGGCAATGGCAGCATTGCTGCTGGCAGCAGGCGGCGGAGCATGGCTTGCACGCAAAAAACAAGATGACTGATCCGTATGATCGGGCAGAGCTCATTGAGCTCTGCCTTTTCAATTTGCTGATCCTGTATTATAATTCTGCATGTAACTGAGGGGATGATCATATGCGCGCAAAAGGGGCCATGTTTACCGTGCTTTCAGCGATATTGTCCGGAGTGACGCCGGCCTTTGCCAAGCTGATCTACGCGGAAGGCGTGAATACCGTCACACTGGTGTTTTTCCGTAATTTGTTTGCGATCGTGCCGCTGCTGCTGATCTGTCTGTGGCAGCGCTGTTCGTTTCGCATGAATGGTCGGCAGGCCGTTCAGCTGCTGCTGAGCGGAGTGTTCGGGCAGACGCTGACGCTGCTGATGCTGTACGCAAGCTATCAATATATCCCGATCGCGACGGCGACGACGCTGCACTTCATGTATCCGATCTTCATTACGCTGATCTGTGCGCTGGTGTTCCGAGAACGGATGACGTGGTTCAGGCTGGCGGCGCTGGGCGCTGCTACCCTCGGCGTGGGATGCTTCGTGGATATTGATGGCGGCAGCGATATGGGCGGTATGAGCCTGGCGCTGCTGTCTGCTCTGACTTTTGCTTATTATATGGTATCGGTGGAAAAAAGCGGCTTGAACCGCCTTCATCCCTTTGTCATCACCTTTTATTTTGCCATCGTCATCAGCGTGGCGATCTTCTTGTATGGCACGGCGCGTGGCGAATTGCAGCTGTCGTTTGTCCCGCAGACCTATGGGAAGATGCTTTTGTTTTCGCTGTTTACTTCGGTTGCGGCACTGGGACTGCTGCAGCTCGGCATCCGTCTGCTTGGCGCGGCAGACGCGGCGATCTTGTGCATGTTTGAGCCGCTGACTTCATTTATCGCCGGTGTCTTGCTGCTGAATGAAGAACTGTCCCTGCTCAAGGCGGCGGGCAGTGTCTTGATCCTGGGAGCCGTGCTTTTTATGATCCTGATGAATCGGGCTTCACTGCGAAAGGAGAGAGTACGAAATGAAAAAGATCAAATTTGAAAAGTGGCAGCTCATCGTGCTGTCCGTCTTCTATATCGTGTTCGGCATCATTTCTGCTGCCGTGCCGCGCGAAAACTTCCTGACGTTCTTCAATGTGCTGGGCCTGGTCATCATCGTTGCCGGCGCATTCTCTATCCTGATCTGGTTCTTGCGTCAGGGCACACACACCGCGCACAGCAATCAGGTCGCCTGGGGCACGCTGTATATCGTGGCTGGCACCCTTGTATGGATGCGTCCGCAGATCATCGTGTCGAATTATCCGATGGTGTTTGCGGGCTGTGTCTGTGTGGACAGTGCCTTGCGCTTGCAATATGGTCTTGACTTGCGGGAGATGCGCGCGAATGGCTGGCAGCTGGCATCAGGCAGCGCCCTGCTTGCGATACTGCTGGCTTTGATCATCTTGCTCACTGACTTCTCGGCGGATCTGCAGCGTGTCGTGTTCACGCTCTTGCTCTGTCTGGATGGCCTCAGCAACCTCATCATGCTTGTTTATGGGCGGCTGTTGCGCAAGGCGCAAGTTCGCGCAGTGGTGATACGGGATGAGCAAGAGGAGGACGCATAAAAAAGGATCGGATTTTTTGCATATTCCGATCCTCTTTTATGCATATGGAGAGAACGATCTTGTCCTCTTTTCGTTCATGGATGAAGCTGCAGCTGCCTGCATAAGGCGATCAGCCTGATCCGTCTCGCATCACTTAGGGGCGCATCCTTCTCTCGTAGCCAGCGTTCCAGGATATCAGCGTCTTTAAGCGCTTCGCTGTATGCGTCATGGCGTTGTCCTTTGTCAGAATGATGCGCGATCGCGGTGCAGATCTGCTCGATCTCTGCTGGCGCATAGCCGTGCGCTTGCAGCAGGCTCTTGGCCAGCGCTGCGCTTTTCTGTGCGTGGCCTTGGTGCGGGCAGTTGTGCAGATACAGCGCGCAGTCATGGAGCAGGCCCATGCTCATGCACAGCAGCGGGTCCAGGTCGCGGATCCGAGCCAGCAGCGCCATGCATTCGCATACGCCCAGGGTATGGGTCAGCGCTTCATCTCTGAGCGCAGGCATGGTGATGGCGCTCATCTTGGTGATGATTTCTTCTCTCAGTGTATCCAGTTGACTCACAAGCTCATCTCCTCATAAAAAAGGACGCACCGACAGTGCGTCTTCTGTGTGTCAGGCCGTGACGACGACGTTTGCAGCCTGCTGACCGCGGTCACTTTCCACGATCTCGAAGGAAACTTTCTGTCCTTCTTCCAGGGAGCGGAAACCATCTGCCTGAATAGCGCTGTAATGGACGAAGATGTCTTTTCCTTCATCGGAAGTGATGAATCCATACCCCTTTTCAGCATTGAACCATTTTACTTTTCCTGTCATTTGTCGTACCTCCTTGGTTCTGAAATAAGTAATCATAAATAAAAAAATCATGCGCCGTATCTCCCGGACATCAAACACTCAACTCGAAATAATGATTTCCAGGTAAAACGCATGAAATTATACTTAAAGTTGCTTATGTTCATCCTCATGATATCGAAAGCGAGCGCGATTGTCAATGAAATTGTGAAAGAAAGTGCAGAAAGTCCGAAAGGCGCTGTGATGTTTTTGCGCTTTTCATTTTCGATTCGTTGAAAATAGAGTATAATAGGAGAGAAAAAGAAAAAACTGTGGGAGGTTTTGTTATGATCGTTATTCAGGATGAAATGCTTCGCGATGTCATTGCCCGCACGCTTCACATCAGCGAAGAAGAGATCACAGAAGAAAAGCTGCTTGAACTGAAGGGATTGTCGGCGCGTTATGCCGGCATCACCTCTCTGGAGGGCTTGCAATATGCTGAAAATCTGGAATATCTCGACCTTTGCGGCAACAGCATCGAGATCCTTGATCCGATCCGGGATCTGCGCAACATCGAGCGGCTGAACGTCTCTAAGAACCGTCTGCGTGATCTGCAGGCGCTGCATGGTTTCCGTCAGCTCAAAAAGCTGGATATTTCCCGCAACAATCTGTATACGATGGACATCTCCGCGGTAGCAGGCATGATCGACCTGGAGGAGCTCAACCTGGAGCGCAGCAAAGTGGACAATATCATTTATCTGGAGCATACCAAGAAACTGCGGGTGCTGTACATCGGCATCGAAAATGGCCCGTTCCCCATCAGCATCCTGGGCACGCTGAAAAACCTTAAGGAGCTGCATATGAACAAGATGTGGCTGTACAGCATCGATGACCTGACTTATCTCAAGAGCGTGGAGGTGCTCGATCTGTCCACCAACTTGTTCTCTGATCTCTCACCGCTCACTTCCATGACGAACCTGCGTTCGCTTGATGTGTCCAACTGTCCGTATCTGAAGGATTACAGCATACTGGCAGACATGGAGCATCTGGAGGTGCTCAATCTCTCGTATAATCATCCCAGTCATTTCAGCTTCTTAAAGAAGCTGACGCATCTGCGGGAATTGCGCATGGTGCAGACGGGACTCAAGGATGTCAGCGTACTGGCAAACCTGGATAAGCTGGAAAAGCTGGATCTCTCTGAAAACCATCTGGAACATTGCAGTGCGCTGAAGCATCTGGAAAACCTGGTGTATTTCAAGGCGAGCCATTGTCAGCTGCGCAGCATCGATTTCCTGAAGAATTCCAAGAAGCTGGTCGAGCTCAATCTGTATACGAATCTGATCGAGCGCATCGATACGCTGCGTTCATGTGAGCGCATGACGGTGCTCAATGTCGGCAACAATGCCATCAAGGACATCACCTGTCTGGAAGAGATGAAGCAGCTGGAAGTGCTGGGACTGGAAAATAACAATGTATCGGATATCTCGCCGCTGGCAGATCTTGGCAATCTGTGCACAATCGATCTGTACAACAACATCATCACGGATCTTTCGCCGCTCTCTGGGCTGCAGTATCTTTCTTATCTGCGCCTGGATCACAACGCGATCGTCGATCTGAGCCCGCTGTCATCGCTGAAGTATCTGCGTTCGCTGACGCTGAAGGCCAATTATATCACGGATGTCTCTCCGCTGAAGGATCTGGAGCTGCTGCAGGAGCTGCGTCTGGATGACAATCCGATCGAGGATACTTCGGTGCTCGAAGAGATGGAATTCTACGATCGTTTCTCGATGAAATGACGCATTGCGGATGGTACGGAGTACTGTCCGCTTTTTGGATAAAAGTTAAATAACTAAAAAATTGCACAAACAAACGGAACTGTGTTATACTTTGGATGGTGATGAATATGACACAGAAAAGTGTGCCGAAAGCAACGCTGCAGCGCTACCCGGTCTATCTGAAGGCCTTGCGTAAACTGAAACGCGGGGGCACGCAGCGCATCATGTCCAAGGAGCTGGCCAGCGTGGTCAATATTGAGCCGACGACCATCCGCCGTGATTTCTCTTTTCTGGGAAATCTGGGCAAACAGGGGTATGGCTACGATGTGAACCTGTTGATCGATATCTTCAATCAGCAGCTTGGCATGGATTTTGATGAGAAGATCATCCTGGTCGGCGCTGGAAACATGGGCAGGGCGCTGATGAAATATAATCGCTGGGACTATGTGGTCGGCGAGATCACATGCGCGTTCGACATTGATCCCTCGCGCCGGGGAGAGACCTTCGGTGTACCGGTCTATGCCATGGATGAGCTGGAGGAGAAGATCCCGGAGGGATGCCGCATCGCCATCCTGGCGATCTCCAAGGATATACAGGCAACGGTCGACCGTTTGATCGCCTGCGGCATCACGGGATTGGTCGACTTTACCCATGAACATATTCAAGTGCCCAAAGGGGTTGTCTTGAAGACCGTAGATGTGGTATCATCTATTCAGGAACTCGTCTTTGAGACGAATTCATTAAATGCCAGGCGTTGAAGCAGAACCCGGCGGGAAGCAAAGACGGAAAGCGATCCTGTGAATGGTGGGAGACAGGAACGTCGGATCCCGGAGGGAACAGCTGCGGAGCTGAACCGGAGAAATGAGAGTAGACGGTTCCGTGGATGAGCGTTAATCATGCAAAGATGCGTGTTTTGATCGAACACGAATCAGGATGGCACCGCGTAACGTCACGTTCCTGAATTTCAGGAGCGTTTTTTTATTTAAAGGAGGAAATGCAATGTTTGAGTTTATGACCGTCCGTGAGCTGTACGAGATCGTGCTGAGCGGCTCACATGTCGAGATCGATTCCATCGAGTATGTGCAGCTGCAAGGCTGGATCCGCACCAATCGCTGCAGCGGCAAGCTGGGCTTCATCGAGCTCAATGACGGGACTTATTTCCGCAATGTCCAGCTGGTCTATGATGTGGACCTGAAGAACTTTGAGGAAGCAGCTAAGTATACGACCGGCAGCGCGGTAAGCGTGACCGGCAAATTTGTCTTTACCCCGGATGGACGTCAGCCCTTTGAGATCCAGGTCAAGGAGATCGAGCTGGAGGGAGCCTGCGATCATGATTATCCGCTGCAGAAAAAGCGCCACAGCTTTGAGTTCATGCGGGAGATCCCGCATCTGCGCCCCCGGGCCAATACGTTCTATGCGATCTTCCGCCTGCGTTCGGTATTGTCAATGGCGATCCATGAGTTTTTCCAGAATCAGGGCTTCGTCTATGTGCATACGCCGATCATCACAGGCAATGATGCGGAAGGTGCCGGAGAGACCTTTACGGTGACCACGCGCGATGACGCGAAATACGACGAGGATTTCTTTGGCAAGCACGCTTCGCTGACGGTGTCCGGACAGCTGCATGTTGAGGCGTTTGCGCTGGCATTCCGCGATGTATATACGTTTGGACCGACTTTCCGGGCCGAGAACTCCAATACGACTCGTCATGCTTCTGAATTCTGGATGATCGAGCCGGAAATCGCTTTTGCGGATCTGGAAGACGACATGGATCTGATCGAGGATATGGTGAAATACTGCATCAACTATTGCCTGGAGAACGCGCCGGAAGAGATGAAGTTCTTCGAAAAGATGATCGACAAAGAATGCATCAAGCGCATCACGCATGTGCGCGACAGCGAATTCAAGCGCATGACGTATTCAGAGGCGATCGAGCTGCTCAAACAAGCCGACGTAAAATTTGAGAATGACAAGATCGAATGGGGCATGGATCTGCAAAGCGAGCATGAGCGCTATCTTTGTGAGAAAGTGGTCAATGGACCGGTATTTTTGACGGATTATCCAAAGGACATCAAGGCGTTCTATATGCGCCTTAATGACGATGGCAAGACCGTGGCGGCCTGCGATCTGCTCGTGCCGGGCGTCGGTGAGCTGGTCGGCGGCAGCCAGCGCGAGGAGCGCTATGATGTGCTTGAAGCGCGCATGAAAGAGATGGGCATGGAGAGCGAGAGCCTGCAATGGTATATGGATCTGCGCCGCTTTGGCGGCTGCAAGCACGCCGGCTTCGGACTGGGCTTTGACCGCATGCTCATGTATCTCAGCGGCATGCAGAACATTCGTGATGTGGAGCCATTCCCGCGTACGCCGCGCAATCTCGTATTCTGATGGACAGACGGGCAAAAGCTGCCTGTCTTTTCTTTTGCGCGCATTGTAATTTCTATTGTTTCTGGTATACTTAGTAATGCGTGATAAGCAATTCTGAGAAGGAGGATGTGCATGCGTTATGAGCCTAGACAGCGCCAGCATAAGTGGATCTGGCGTATCGTCATCCTAGCGGCGGCTCTGCTGATCCTGATTTCCTTTCTTCTTTACCATTTTGTCATAGAACCCCAGGAGGTGCGCGGCCATTTTCAGGCGTGCGGCTGGGGCCCTGATGAGATCAGGGAACAGCTGGAAGACCAGCAAGAAGAAATCATCGAGCTTCAGGACTATCTGTTTTACGGAGAAAGCCTGGCTTTATATATGGAGCCCTATGATGGGGAAGGAGATCCGATCGTCGGCAAGACGCTGGAATTGGTCAACATCTGCAGCGGCACACAGTACAGCTTTACCGTGGGCGATGCCGCTGACCGGCAGATCTATCTGCCGGATCTGGAAGAAGGAACCTATGAGATCTACATCATGGACAGCTTTACCCTCAAGCGCGCCGTGTTTCAGACACCGGTGAGCAGCGACAGCTTTGATACCATCCGCCGCAATGGCAAGGTGAAGCGGGTGCAGCTGATCGCGGACAGCACCATCCTGGATGATTATGGGGGATCGCTCGATCAGAATTATGCGTTCCTCAATGTCACTTCAGCGACGCCAGACGCGCGCACCGCGGATGTGCTGATCGATCCTTTCGGAATCTATACGACCATCTGGGGCGGTGTCGATCAGGGCCTGCAGGGCAATGGGATCACAGAGTCTGAAGAAGCTTATGATGTCGCGGTGCAGATGCAGCAGCTGCTGGAGGAATACGGTCTGAATGTCATCCTTGCCCGCGGTGAAGATGAGCTCGTGGAGTACTATGGGGAAAACAGCCGTGTGGCCAAAGGATATGAAGCAAACGCAAAATATGTGATCAGCATCGGCTTTACCTATGGTGAAGGAAGGAGCGGGCTGGAAAGCTATCATGGCATTCAGTCTTCGAACCATCTGACCAACAGCGTCATGTATTACTTGCGCGAACAGTATGGCATCGAGGGGTCTTCCTCATATACTTCGGAGACGAGCGTCCCAGGCGTGTTCTCTTCATTCAGCAGCGAAGGGGATGATGGCCGCATGATCTATGACAGCAATTTTCTGTTTCGTGAGGCTGGCGGCAAGGCGACCTTTGCCGGCCAGATGGATTCGCGCAGCGAACAGAACGCGCAGTACAGCGATGCCAATGGCATGCAGGGCATGGAATTCGATCTGGCCTGCCTGAGCGATGCCGATGACGTGGCAAATTATAAGGAAAACAAAGCGGTGATGATCCAGGGCATCGTGGAAGGCCTGGCCGATGCGCTGGATCTGACCCGTCAATAACACAAAGGGGGGGGAGAGACACATGAAGTATCAGATCAGCAAAGGATCAAAAGCGTTCGGCGCCAGTGTCATCTTCCGCAACATTCAATTTGAGATCAGAAACAACGAGAAGATCGCGGTGGTCGGCCGCAACGGCTGCGGCAAGACGACGCTGCTGAAGATCATCGCGGGGGAGGAAAGCCTGGACAGCGGCGATATCCATAAGGAGAATGGCATCCGCATCGGCTATCTGGCGCAGACGACCTTTGTGGATGAAGGACAGAGCGTGCAGCAGGAGCTGGAACATGCCTTTGATCATCTGAAGGAACTGGAGCAGCGGCTCAATGATGCCGCGATCGCCATGGCGGATGATCCCAGCGAGAAAAACATGAATCTGTATGCATCCTTGCAGGAACAGTATGAGTCCGGCGGCGGATACAGCTGGGAAAGCGAGCTGCGCAGCGTCTTTACGCGTTTCGGCTTTACGGAAGATGACCTGGGACGCAAAGTGAATGAGTTCAGCGGCGGGCAGAAGACCCGCCTGGCTTTTGTGAAGCTGCTGCTGTCACAGCCGGATATCCTGCTTCTGGATGAGCCGACCAACCATCTGGACATCGCGACGATCGAATGGCTGGAAAACTACATCAGCCGCTATCGCAAGGCTGTGGTCGTCGTCTCGCATGACCGCACCTTCCTCGATCATATCACCGATGTGGTCTACGAGATCGAATTCGATGTCATGCGCCGTTATCCGGGCAACTATACGCATTATGTGAATACGAAGAAGCAGGATCTTGAGCTGCAGAAAAGCGCTTATGCGCGCCAGCAGAAGGAGATCGCCCGCATGGAGGAGCTGATCGAGAAGTTCCGCTATAAGAAGAACAAGGCGGCGTTTGCGCAGTCTAAGATCAAATATCTGGAGCGCATGGAGAAGATCGAGGATCCCGCCAGCGATGACCACACGTTCCACGCGCGCTTTCATGCGGCCCGCAAAGGCGGCCGCCGCGTATTGGAGATCGATCATCTGCGGATCGGCTATGATCATCCGCTGTGTGAGGTCACCATGAGCGTGACGCAGGGGCAGCGCGTGGCGGTGATCGGCCCCAATGGCCATGGCAAATCGACATTGATGAAGACACTGATGCATCAGGTGCCGGCGCTTTCCGGAACCTTCTTGCTGGGACATCAGATCGATGTCGGCTACTTTGATCAGGAGCTGGCGCAGTTTGACTCTGAGAAGACGGTGCTGGAAGAAGTGTGGGACAGCTTCCCCGATTTGGATCGCACGAGCGTGCGCACCGCGCTGGGCAGCTTTTTGTTCACGCAGGATGAGGTGTTCAAGAGCGTGGATTGTCTGTCCGGCGGAGAGAAAGTCCGGCTGAGCCTGGTGAAGCTCATGTTGTCCAAGCCGAATTTCCTGATGCTGGATGAGCCGACCAATCATCTGGATCTGCTGGGCAAAGAGGCGCTGGAAGAAGCGCTGAGCGAATATGAGGGCACGATGCTGTTCGTGTCGCATGACCGTTACTTCATCGCCAAGCTGGCCACGGCTATCCTGGAGATCAAAGATGGCAAAGCGGTGTATTATCCGCTCACGTATGAAGAGTATCTGGAAAAGGATCATCCACAGCCTCAGCATCAGCCGGCCAAGGAAGGCGCAAAGAAGCCTTATGTGCGCAATTTCAATTATGCCAAGGCCATCAAGCAGCTGGAAGAGCAGATCGAGAAGAAGGAAAATGAGCTGGAGAGCCTGCGTGAGCTGCGCTTTGAGCCGGAATATTATCATGATTTCAAAAAGATGAATGAACTGGATCAGCAGATCGATGATGTGCATGTCGAGATCGACCGGCTGATGCAGAAATGGGAAGAATACAGCGAACAGCTGGAACAGAACGCATAGGACGGCCGACGCCGTCTTTTTGATTATCTTTCCAGTGATGGTCCATACTGCAGAGGGTGATATGCATGAAAGAAGCCTGGAAACAGCTGGAGGAACAGCTTTGTCTGTCCGAGAGCTTTGATCTGGTATGCCGCAGGCTGACAGCGCCCAGCGGAGAATATCGGTTTTACTTTGTCGACGGCTTCATCAAGGATGAGATCGTCGAGAAGCTGATGGAATTCCTGCTCACATGCGATGCGCCGGCGCTGCCGCTTGCCGCGCTGCAGCAGGAGCTGTTTCCCTATGTCGAAGTGTCGATGGCGAAGGAGGCCGAAGCGGCCGCTTTGCAGGTGCTCAGCGGCGTCATGACCGTCTGCCGCGAAGAAGACAGCGGATATGTGCTGATCGACGCGCGCACTTATCCGACGCGTTCCATGAATGAGCCGGAAGATGATCGGGTGCTGCGCGGCTCCCGCGACGGCTTTGTCGAGACGCTGGTATTCAATACCGCGCTCATCCGCCGCCGCATCCGTGACCGGCGGCTGCGCATGGCGCATGTGCAGGTCGGGGAGACAAAGGATGATGTGGTGATCTGCTCGATGGCTGGCTGCCGTGATGAAGCGCTGTATGAAACGCTGAAGGAACGGCTGCAGACATTGAACGTCCATTCGCTGACGATGGCCCAGGAAAGCCTGAGCGAGGCGCTGCTGCGAAAACATTGGTGGAATCCTTTCCCGATCGTGCGCTATACCGAACGTCCGGATGTGGCCAGCGCGCATGTGCAGGAAGGAGGCATCGCGCTGATCTGTGATAATTCGCCATCGGTCGCGCTGCTGCCGGCATCTTTGCTTGATTTTGCGCAGGAAGCGCAGGATTATTATTTTCCGCCGCTGATCGGCACGTATCTTCGGTTCATCCGCATCCTGGTATTCTTGCTGGCGCAGTTTCTGACGCCGCTGTGGTTCTGGTTCAATTGCAACCCAGAGCTGATGCCGCAGGCGATGCGCTTTACGCTGATCGAGGGCAGCGCGAACCTGAGCGTGTTCTGGCAGCTGATCCTTTTGGAGATCGGCATCGATGCCATCAAGCTGGCCAGCCTCAATACGCCCAGTTCGCTGAGCGGCTCTTTCAGCATCATCGGGGCGCTCATCCTGGGCGATTTTGCGGTGCAGGCAGGCTGGTTCGACGCGGAGATCCTCCTCTATATGGCGTTTGTGGCCTTGGCCAACTTCACCCAGCCAAGCTTTGAGCTGGGCTATGCGATCAAGCTGACGCGCATGCTCATGCTCGTGTTCATCGCGCTGTTTCCATTTCACGGGCTGTGGCTGTCTTTGCTCTTGCTGGCGGTGCTGCTGTTCACCAGCCGCTCGCCTGGATCCAGAGGCTATCTGTATCCGCTGATCCCTTTTGATGCTCATGCGTGCGCCAAGATGCTGCTGCGGAAAAAAATAAGCAAAAGACAGTGATTTTTGTCAGTCCGGCGTATAGGTGCATCAAGGAGGGATGAGATGCAAGAAGGATTGAGGGCAATGGAGATGAGGATCGAGGAGCTCAGCGCGCAATACATCATCGCCAGGAAGCGCAAAGGCAGGACGCTGGAGGAGCAGCAGCGTCTGTGTGATGTGGCGGATCGCATGGACGCGGCGCTGGCCCGCTGTCCGCTCATGACCGAGGCGTTCATCCGCAAGGTATATCTGGAAAAACGAAGCTTGGAGCCGCTGCCGCGGGGACAACAGAAAAGGCTGAAAAAAGCGGGCCTGAAACAATTCTTTTTGAGTTTCGGGGAAATTTTTCCACAATGAGAAAAGGACGTCCGGCTTAGTGCT
>ERZ1643246.3785-NODE-3785-length-12558-cov-6.314165_pt1 | contig 12558 bp, 5 predicted proteins | sample MGYA00579265_ERZ1643246 | MGnify/ENA primary metagenome ERZ1643246 (study PRJEB29033, sample SAMEA4952261) | chicken gut metagenome | biome: Broiler Chicken; feature: Gastrointestinal Tract; material: Caecum | place: Ireland | collected 2018 | study: Broiler...
GGACAACCTGCCGAACACCGTCATGGACTATCTGGAATCCGCCGACTGGAAGAAGACGACAGGCAGCGGAAGCTCCTGCCAGCAGGCGGAGACGATCTCCTTCAAGGACGGCACGGCAGATTTCGTCAAGGGCGTCTACGATCAGGAGAACTACATCTTCCACCAAGGGCCGAACGACGGAGAATGGGGAGCCTCGGACCATTCCGGCGAATACTCCGTCACCGTGGACCAATTCTCCCGTTTCAATTCCAGCGACAACCCCCAGTTCATCGGCAACCTCACCATCGAAGGCGCGGAGACCACCTACAAGCTGGAAGTCATGTCTGACAGCATGAGACTCACGCTGGACAAGGACAACACCATGGACCTGATCTTCACCGCGAAATCGAAATAGGAGTCCGTCTGGTGCCGGGGATAGTATGTCATTGAGGGCGCGATCTTCTCCTATTCTCAGCGCCCTTTCCCTCCTCAGCGAGCAGCCGGTGGGGACCTTCAGAATCCTCACCGGCTTCTTCTTGCCCAACCGGCCCGGCAGGCGTCCGAACAGCTCACACAGGACACGGCAACGAGTATGGAAATGCGGGAATCAGGCGTTGGGAGTATACTTGCTTATGGGGTGTCCACTTCTCCTGTCATGAACATCCTCTTTCAGGGAACAGCCCGGCAAGGATTTGCGAATCCTTGCCGGGCTGTCTTTGTTTCCAGCTTATTGATGCCGGTCAGCGGGTGCTGTGACGGCGGCGGATGATGGCCGCTCCCGCACCGGCTGCGGCGAGGGCCAGTGCGCTCATGACGCTGGTGATGATGCCGATACCGGTCTGTGCGAGACCCTGTGTGGACTGCGGGTCACCAGTGGTTTGATCCGGGTCCTGCTGTCCATCGGTCTGCTGGCCGTCGCCGGTGGGCTTCTGGTCGGGATCGGTGGTCTGGTTCGGGTTCTCGTCCGTGCCGGGGTTCTGGCTCCAGCGGGCGTACAGGGTGATGTTGTCCGAAACCGGTGCGGAGAAGTCGAAGACCTGCGTGCATTCGGGGTCGGTGTACCAGCCTGCGAACGAATAGCCGTCACGGTGGACGGTGGGCATCTCGGCGGTCGTGCCCTTGTCGATGACCTGCGTGTCCGGGTTGTTCACGCCTTCGGCCTGCGCGTCGAAGTTGACGGTGATCTTGCCTTCGGCGACCTTCTCCCAGCCCGCGTACAGAGTGATGTCCTCCGGGACGGCTGTCGAGAAGTCGTAGGGGACCGTGCACACCGGGTCGATGTACCAGCCGGTGAACACGTAGCCGTCACGGCTGATGGTGGGTTCCTTGACGGACTGGCCGGGCACGGTGGTCTCCGGTTCCGGGGCCTTCACGTCGGAGGTCTGCGTGTTGAACGTGACGGTGGCGTCATCGGGGGCCGCGTACTCGTTCACGATGTCCACATCGTCGGCCTGCGTGAGCTTGAACGTGTTCGTCGCGGGCTTCCACTCCACGTTGACGATGAGATCGGGCGTGTCCGTGGGCGACGGGAGGGTGACCTGCGTGGCGTCATACTGGTTTTCCTCGATCACGTCGAAGGTGAGTGTGTCGCTGAACGCCGTGTCGAACGCGGTCGTGTCGTAGTACACGTCCTTCTGGGACGAGTCGAGCGGTTCGGTGCTGACGCCCAGCGCATCGGTGAGGCTGACGTTCAGCTCGCCGAAGTCGATGTCGCCGTTCTCGTCCCACACGGCGTCCTTCTGATTGGAGAACTCGTAGGTGTCGTTGTCGAGATGCTGGTCGGTGTCGCCCTCCTTGGGCGTGTAGCGCAGGTCGAAGTTGAACCGGTTGGCATACGCCTTGGTGAGGCTGTCGGCCTTGGCGTCCTCCTCGTCCTTCCACTCCTTGTGGCCCACGCCCTCCACGGTTTCGACGGTCGCGTTGGCGAACGCGGTCGCCATGGAGTATTCGTCGATCTGGTCGGATGGTGCCTCGGGCAGGTTGACGGCACCCGTGCCGCCGCTGACGCTGCTGATGGTGTAGGAGACCTTGTTGTCGTCGGTGACCGAGAACACGAGGCCGACGGTGACCGCACGACCGTTGTTCATTCCATAGCCACCGAGCTGTTCGACGCCTGTGTTGCCGACGGTTTCGATGACGGCGAGGTTGGCGTTGTAGTAGGTGGTGCCATCGGAACCCTGCGCGCTGACCCAGCCCTTCTCGGACCATTCCTGAAGCTGGTCGAGGGTCACGTTGTCGAGGATGCCGCTCAGGTCCACGCCGCTGACGCCCGCGTGCTTGTCGCTGAGGTCCACGCTGTTGGTGAGCGTGCCCAACGACTGCATGGGCGTGGTGCTTCCGGTGGAACGGTCGAGCACCTGCACGTCGTACTTGTATTCACCCACGTTGGAGTCCTTGCCGCTGCCGAAGGTCATGACGGTCAGTACCGGTTCATCGCTTTCGAGGGTGTCGGCGTTGGCGGTGAATGTCATTCCGGTGGCAGCGGTGAGCATGGCGGCTACCGCCAGTCCGCTCGCTACCAGCCTCGGTGTTGTGTTCTTTGTAATGGTCATATCCATTTCTTTCTCTTGTGTACAACAAGACGGGAGAGGATGGGATGCGGAACACCGTGTCCCGTCCTCTCCCTGACGGAGGAAGCTCCCTTTTTGGTGAAAAGAGTCTGTACAGGACAAGGGAACATCCTCCGCTGGTATCCATTTTACACTTCGGGGTCGTCCAAACCTGCAAAGCAGGCAGGGGACGGCCCGGACGAAAATTGCGGTGAGAAAACGCCTCTATAAAATAGGTTGTATTTCTCCTATTATTCGGGTATAATAGGGTCAGGAGGTGTTTGAAATGGTTGTTGATACGAAGAACCTTGTCTCAATCACGGAGGCGAACCAGAATTTCTCCCGTGTCGCCCGGATGGTGGATGAAAGCGGCGTGGCCGTCATCCTGAAGAACAATGTTCCGCGCTACGTACTGGTGGAGTTCAGCCAGATGGAAAATGAACAGACGGCGGAGGACGAGGACGTGCTGGCCATATCCCGGCGTCTTATCGCCAAAAACCGCCATGCCTACGAGGAGCTGGCGAAATGAGGAACCTGTCGAAAAAGCAGGTCCTCGCCCTGCATTCCGACCTGATACGGGAGTTCGGCGGAACGGAGGGGATTCGGGACGAAGGGCTGTTGGAATCGGCCTTGGCCGCCCCGTTCCAGACCTTTGACGGGGAACCGGCCTATCCGTCCCTGCAAGCGAAGGCCGCCCGGCTCGGTTTCGGTCTTGTGAGCAACCATCCCTTTGTGGATGGGAACAAACGGACCGGCGCTCATGTCATGCTGGTCTTTCTTGCCTTGAACGGCGTGGAATTGTGCTATGGACAAGAGGATCTGATCTCCATCTTCCTGTCCGTCGCGTCCGGGATGTCGGATTGGCGTGATCTTCAGCGATGGATATTGGAACATGAATGACGGAAGGGGCCTGCGGTTGCAACCGCAGGCCCCTTCTCTATTTTCCGCAGCCGGTGGCTGCGGGGTGTTGGAAGCGATGGCTACGCTTCATGATCCGGCGTCGGGTCGGCGTCGGCGGCCATCATCCTGCGGACATGCAGGATGATGGCGAGGGCGGCCGCGAGGATCGCCGCGCCAGCAGTGGCGGCGACCGCCGGGAGGATGCCCGCTCCTGTGGCTCCGAGGTTTCCTGCGTCCTCGGTCATCACATGAACGTCGTCCGTGACGGTGTTCGGGTTGGACTGCTGCCCGCCGCCGGTGATATGGATTTCACCTCCGGTGTTCGGCTTATCGTCCGTACCGGGCGAATCCGGGGTGTCCGGATCGTCGGGCTGGCCGGGGTTGTCCGGCTGGGACGGATCGTCCGGCTGGTCGGGATCATCCGGCGTATTCGGGTCCTCGGACGCGGCCCCGTAGGTGAACGTGTAGCTGACGTTCCGATCCCCGTTCGTGATGGTGAACGTGACCGTCGTAGCGCCGGGGCGGCTGACGATCTCCCAGCCGTCCGGTACGTCCACGAGCTGCACGATGCTGCCTGCGGGGATCGTGTACTCGCCGTCGCGGGTCGGGTCGAAGCCGTCCAGTTCCTTCCCGTCGATGAGGGCGCGCACGCCCTTTAGCTCGTCGATGACCGCGTTGCGCGTCCATTCGGCGGTGAGGGTGATGTCTCCGGTGACGGGCTGGCCGAAGTCATACGGCTGGCCGTCGAGCATCCAGCCTGCGAACGTGTAGCCGTCGCGGGTCGGGTCGGCGGGCTTGACCGCCTTCCCGCCGTCGTCCACGGTCTGCGCGTCCACAGCGCTGCCGCCATTGGAGTCGAAGGTGACCGTGTGCGTCACGGGCGCGGGCGTCTCGTCCTTCTCCCATTGGGCGACGATGGTGATGTCACCGGTCACCGGCTGGGTGAAGTCATACGGCTGGCCGCCCAGCGTCCACCCTTGGAACGTGTAACCGTCCCTGACCGGGGTGGCGGGTTGGGTGATCCGCGCTCCGTCCTGCACCTTGTAGCTGGTAACCGCTTCCCCGTTGGCGGGGTCGATGGTCACGGTGTGCATGGCCGGGGTGGCGTTCCAACCGGCGGTGAGCGTGATGTCGCCGGTCACCGGCTGATTGAAGTCATACGGCTGGCCGTCCAGCAGCCACCCGGTGAACTCGTAGCCGTCGCGGGTCGGGTCGGCGGGCTTGACCGCCTTCCCGCCATCGTCCACGGTCTGCGCGTCCACAGCGCTGCCGCCCATGGTGTCGAACGTGACCGTGTGGATCACGGGCGCGGGCGTCTCGTCCTTCTTCCAATGGGCGGTGAGCGTGATGTCGCCGGTCACCGGCTGGCCGAAGTCATACGGCTGGCCGCCGAGGAACCATTGGACGAACGTGTACCCGTCCTTGACCGGGGTTCCGGGGAACATGGCCTGTTCGCCGTCGTCCACGGTCTGCGCCGGATAGGTGGTGCCGCCGTCCGAATCGAAGGTGACGGTGTGCGTCACGGGCGTGGGCGTGATCTTCTCCCAGCCAGCGAACAGGGTCAGGTTGTGGGTGACGGTAGTGCCGAAATCGTACCTGTTCTGGCAGGCTTCATCCGTGTACCAGCCGGTGAACGTGTAGCCTTCGCGTGTCGGCTGCGCCGGTTCGGTGGCCTTGCCCTGCCAGCCGACCTTCTGCGTGGGGATGGTGTGGTCCCCGCCGTTGACGCTGAACACCACGTTGTACTGGATGGGCTGCCATCCGGCGGTCAGCGTGAACCCGGCGTGCACGGGCTGGGTGAAGTCATAGGGCTTGCCGTCCTCGCGTAGCCAGCCGGTGAACTCGTAGCCGTCACGCACCGGCTTCGTCGGCTCCTTGAGCCTGTCGCCGTCCGTGACCTGCTGTGCGGGCGTGCTGGTGCCTCCCTCGGGATCGAGGAACGTCACAGTGAACTGCTCGCCGCTGGCGGTCGTCCATTGGGCGATGAGGGTCATGTCGTTGCGGATGGGCTGGCCGAACGAGTCGAACATGGACCCGCTTTCCATCTTCCAGCCGGTGAACGTGTGCCCCTCCCACTCCGGGTCGGCGGGTTTCTCCAGCACGTCGCCGTCATCGATGGTGACGGTATCGGTCAGGCCGTCATGCCCGTAGTCGTAGGTGACGGTGTGCGTGGTCACCCACCCTGCGGTGAGCGTCAGGTCCTTGGTGACGGGCTGGGCGAAATCGTAGGGGTTACCGTTCAGCATCCAGCCGATGAACCGTGCGCCGGACTTGGTGGGATCGGCGGGCTTTGCGACTTTCTTGCCGTCCTGCACGTATTCGGTGATGTCCTCGCCGGTGCCGCCGTTCATGAGGAACGTGACCTTATGCGTCTTGGCCGCCGGTGGTGCGAACACGTAGGTGACCGACAGGCTTCCGTCGTCGCTGGTGAGCGTCCAGCCGAGCCGTCCATCCGTCAGCTTGGTCGCCGTCCATCCGGCGGGGATGTTGTTCAGCGTCACACTGGCACCCTCGGGGATGTTGAACAGGCCGCCGTTCACCGGGTCGAACGAGGCAACGGGCGTGTTATCGTCGCCGTAGGTGGCGGTCACACCGGCCAGCTCGCTCGTGGACTGGGTACCGTATTGGAACGTCCATGTGACCGACAGGCTTCCGTCCGCGCTGACCATCTTCCATGTGAGTGTGCCGTCCTCATGCACGGTGACCCAATTGTCAGAGGGCAGGCCCTCCAAGGTGATCTCCGATCCGTTGGGCACCGTCCATGTGCCGTCGGCCTTCGGTGTGAAGCTGTCGATAGGCTGGCCGTCGGCATAGGCTTTCACGTTCGCCAGATCGTCCAGCGAGGCCGGTGGCGTTTCGAGCGTGAACAGGTATTCGGCCTTCACCTTGCCGTCCGGGCTGGTGATGGTCAGGCGCGTTCCGGTCTCCTCGGAAGTGGAGCTTACCGTCCAGTCGTCGGGGTATCCGGTGTAGACGAGCATCCCGTAGTCGTAGGGGATGGTGAACTGTCCGCCATGCCAGTCGAACCCCTCGATCTGCCTGCCGTCGCGCGTGGTGATCTTCAGGTCCTTGAGCATGTTGATGTCATACGTCCACGCATAGGAGGATTCGGGCACGGGCGTGAAGCTGTAGGTAACCTCATCGAGGGTGCTGCTAAGGGTGATGCGCTGCGCGCCGCCGGTGACGGTGGCGTTCGCGGTCTCCTCCCATCCGTCAGGGATGTTTTCGAGGGTGACGCGGTGACCTTCGGGGATGTCGTAGCTGACGCCCTTGGTGCCGTCGAATCCGGTGACCAGAGAGCCGTCGTCGAGGCGGGCGACGACCACGCCGAGTTCATTGGACGGTTTGGGAGCGTCGAACATGAACGTGTAGGTGACCTGCGGCGTGTCCGCGTTCTTGGGTTTGAACACGTACCGGCGGCCTTCCCCGTTCTGGTAGTCTCCGACGCTGAATGTCCATGCCTGTCCCGGCCAGCCGGTGAACCCGGTCACGTCGCTCCCGCGCAGCCCGTGGATGGTCACGTCCTTGGAGCAGTCGTCGGGCTGTTCCACGCCGTTGACGGTCAGGCGCAGGCCGCGCAGCTCGTCCGTGGTGTGCACGATGTCGGTCGCGCCGTCGAACCACCAGCGGTACTCCGCCCCGCCGTTCTTCAGGAGGTAGTACGCGCTCATCTTCCCGGTGAGGTCGTGCACCATCATGCCGCAATCGACGGTCCATCCGGCGGGCACGTCGTGTATCTCCACCTTGCCGTCCACGGTGTAGGTTTCGGCATCCGTGTAGTCGGTGCCGGGATCGTCCGCGCCCTTGGCCGGATCGAAGCCGTCGAGCGGTTCCCCGTCCACAGTGAACCATGTGCCCGTAGGGGCGGTGGATCGGGGTGCGGCCATTGTCTGGACCGTGTGTACGGCCTGTGCGGCGAATGCGCCGATGCTGTCCGCGTTGGCTGTGGCGGCGACGCCCAGCAGCATGGATACTGTCAGGGTGCCCGCCAGCAGAACGGTTGTTTTCCTTTTCATGTTCACTCACATTTCTTTAGAAGGCCGAAAGAGGAAGGGGCGTGTCCGGCTTGATGCGGGCACGCCCCTTGAGTCACTTCGGGCAGGGGGCCTGCCTTCGGTTATGTGTCAGGTCAGGCGGCGTGCCTGCCGCGTGGATCGCGCCTGCGGCGCTTGTTCCACGCTACGGTGCCTCCGCCCAGTCCCAGCAGCAGCGCGGCCAGTCCGGCTGCCCCGCCGATGGCGGCTCCCGTCTGGGAAAGGCCGCCGGTGACGGTGACGCTCTCGTTCGGCAGTCGGCGTTCGCCCACATGGAACGGGGTGTCCTCCACCGGGCTGTCCGGGTTGGACTGGTCGGTGGGCCGGTAGACCTTCTCCACCCAGTAGTAGCTGCCGTTGAACTTGACGGTCACATCCGGGGAATCCACCTTCGTCTCACCGCCCTTGAGGGTCACGCGGTCGGTGGTGGTGACGAGCTTGTCCTTGGACACGTCATCACCCTCGGCGCGCTGCCACAGCTCGAACTCGATCTGCGTGCCGGCCACCACGTTGCCCTGAATGAGGGCAGTGTCGTGGAACGGCTTGTTGGCGGTCGCGTTCTCCTGCGCCTTGGTGGTCACGGTGAGGATTTCGGTGGTCTCCTTGGCGCGGCCCAGCGTATCCGTGAAGATCGCCGTGTCCTCCACCTTGTCGTCCACGATGCCGTCGCCGTCCTTGTCGGTATCATCGCCCGGCTCGTCGGCGCGGACGGGCCGCTTCAGGCTGAGTACCCAATTGTAGGTGGCGATGCGCTCCGTCTTGAACTCGGGGCCGAGGATTTCCACCTTGCCGTCCTTGCGGGCGGTTGCCTCCTGCTCGGCGGTGACCGTCGCGTAGTCGGCGTATTCCTCCAGTGGCTTGGCGGTCTCCGGGTCGAAGTCGTTCTCGTAGAGTGCCCACGAGAGCTTCGTGCCCTTGGCGACCGGTCCGTAGACGATGGCCTTGTCCTGAATGGCGACGCCCAGTTTCTCCTCGCTCACGGCCTTGGTCTCGGCGTGGATGACGCGGAACGTCTCTTCCGGGTCACGCGCCTTGCCGGTGTGGACGATGCGGTACTCCGTGCCGGGGTGGCTCACGCCGTCCGGAGTGACGGTAGGCTCATCGGCGGCCCATGAGCCGCCGTTGCCGCCGTTGTCGCCCGGCTCGCCGTACAGGTCGAGACGGTCGTCCTCGGTGGTGGGGGCCTTGTCCCAGATGCGCAGCACCCAGTAGTATTCGCCCACGGCCTTCTTCCAGTCGCCGCCGTTCAGGTCGAGGATGTTCACATCCGGGGATGTGGCGGTCTCCTGACCCATGGTCAGCGGCTGGCCTTCGGCGTCCACGGTGGTCACGTACTCGTCGGTGTCCGCCGGGCCGTTCTGGTTGACCTTGTACAGGTCCCATGCAGCCATGAGTCGGTCGTTGGCGGCGATGTTCTCCAACGTCACGGTGTCGTGCACGGTGGACTGCTCCGCCATGACCTCGGTGACGACGCTGGTGTCGGCGCTGATGCCGTGCAGGCTTTCCGGCTGCTGGTTGTCGCGGCCCTTGTGGAACGGCTTGTCATGGTCGCCGGGGAACTCCACGACCTCGCTCCACCAGTAGTCGCCCGCCTTCTCAAGTTCGATGTGCTCGGACTCGATCTCGGTGGTGCCGTTGGCAAGCGTGTCGCCCACCTTCACCGGTTCGGTGGACTGGACGACCTCGCCGGTCTCCTTGCTCACAAGGTCGAAGCGGATGGTCGCGTCCTTGGGCAGGCGTCCGTGGATGAACGCCGTATCCCAGATTTCGTTGGCGACCGCGCCCCAATCATAGGTGGCGGTGGTGATGCTCACCGCATGGAAGGACTCGGACTTGATGCGCTTGGCGGAGTCGTTGGCCTTCGTCTCGCCACCGGTCACCTTGTCCGTGACGAACTCGGTGCCGTCGGGCTTGCGGAAGTTGAACACCCAGTAGTAGTCGCCGTACTGGTCCTTGCCGATATGGTAGGTGCCGGAGTCGTGCGTCTTCTGGTTCTCCGTCAGGGCCTCGGGGTTGTACGTCCACACGACGGTGTCCTGCGAGGCGTCGTCGCCGTCCGCACGCTTGTACAGCGTGTAGCCGAGCTGGTAGCCCTCAAGGACATGGCCTTCGATGTTGGCGTGGTCGGACACGTCAGCGCCCTCGTAGGAGACGTTGATGTAGTTCTCGCCCTTGTAGCTCTGCGCGTTGCCTGCCGGATCGACCGCAGGCTCGCCGTTGCTCGACGGGTTCTCCCACGTCGGGCTGGCGGTCACGTCCGTGGAGATGCGGATGACCTCGAAATGCTCGTCCTTGACCTGCGTGCCCTCATAGATGAGGTGACGGTCGGCGTAGCCGTGCATATCTTTCGGGGTCTTCGACTTCTGATCCTGCGGGACGCTCTGCCAGCCGTCATCGAGGAAACCGGCCTGCGTGGCGTCGGCTGCGGAATCGAACGCGGTGAACACCTCGTCGGAGATGGTCGGCGCTCCGCCCTTGTCGTCCGGGGTCCAAATCTTGAACCTCCACTGGTAGCTGCCCACGCCGGGGTTCTCGAACCACGGGGCGGTGAACGTCACCGGGTGGATGCGGAAATCGCCGATGGCCTCCTTCGGAAGGTCGATGCGTCCGGTGGTGGCGACGGGCTTCTCGCCGGTCGTCTTGCCGTCCATGCCCTCGGTGGCCTTCCACAGCTCGACCTCGTACTGTGTGCCCTCCGGGATGACGCCGGTGAGCGTGATCGTGTCGGCCACGCTCATGGTGTTCGTCCACAGCGGCTCCACGCTCTTGGACTGGGCCTCGATGATGTCGAAGCTCTCCGACTTGACGCGCTTGGCGTCATACCAGACGATGTTGCTGTTGCCGTCGATGGTCGGGTTGTAGTCCGGGTCGGTGGAGGTGTTGTAGTTCGGGTTGGTGTCCACATCCGGGTTCTGGATGACGAGCCGGTAGTAGTAGGTACCGGCGGGGAATAGGGTCTTGTCGGTCAGATCGACGGTCTCGGACTTGAGCTTCTGCATGTCCTTCTTGACGCTGGCGACGCCCGCGACCTCGACGGACTTGATGGCTGGCAGGTCCCAGTTCTGGCCCTCCCACACCTTCACGTCCGTGTCACCGTTGTCGCTGGCCGGGTCCTCACGCCAAATCTCGAACCGCATGGTGGTGCCGGGGTCGGTCTGGGCGATGAGCTTGTCAACGTCCACGTCGGACTCCTGATACGACCACTGCTTCAGCATGTCGTAGCTGCTGATGGTCTTGTCGGCGTAGTTCTCCGAGTCGATGCTGAACCACTTCTTGGCCCGTTCGGTGGCGAACTTCTGGACCGGCGTGCGCTCCTCGGACGGGTATCCGGTCTCGGTGCTGTCGCCGGACTGTCCGAAGTCCTGCGAGTCGAGCACCTGACCGTCCGTGCCGTAGAGCGTGGCGGTGAAGTAGTACATGCCAGCGCCGCACGGGTTGTACTTCCCGGCGTTCTCGTACCCGTCCGAAGGGCATTCGGGGACGATGAACTGTTCGCCGGTGACCTTGATGGTCACCGTCACCTCCCCGTATGACGTGGATACGGGGCGCGTGTATTCCACCACGCGCTGCCATGTGTCCCCCAAATCCTTTTCGTAATCCTTCGTGTCATGGACGGTGAGGGTTGAGATCGGGGAGGATGGCCGGGTCACGGTCGGGAACGTCCTGTCCGGTCGCTCCGTCATGCGGCGCTCAATGCTGGCACGCGCTTTCGGCAGGTAGGTGGAGTGGGCCGCGTACTCCGGCGTGACCGCCATCGTGGGATCGTCCCACATGGCGAGCACACCGTCGTACATGGGGTGTGCGGGGGTGAATGCCTGATTTACCGGGTCTACCCAGTACGGCGGACGGTACGTGGCTTCGGTGAGGTCGTCCAAGCGGGGTTCGCCCGCTTTGGTGAGCTGGCGGACCTCCACGCCTACGGTCCCGCCGTCCCGGTTGCCGGTGATGAAGAGGTGCCCGTCCTCGTCCCGGATGTTCTGTATCTCGCAGCCGAACAGTGGAGAGTCCGGATCGTCCCGCAGCATGTTGAGGCTGCCGCCCACGTAGAAACCGTCGCCGCTGCGCACCATGAGGGGGTTCCCGCCGTTCTCCGGGTCGAACGTGCGCGGCTCGCGGATGTTGTAACCGGCGAGGTAGTCGGCCAGATGGTCGAACGATTCCCGGAATGAGAGGTTGCGGATGCCGGGTGGTTCCTTGCGGTGTTCCTCGATGTCCCAGATGGTTGTTTCCGTCATGATGGTCCCCTTTCATACGAGTGGGCGGGCGGGGCCGTGGCCCTGCCCGCCATTGTCAGAGTTCCGCCCTCGTGTCCTCATGGGAGGGGGCGTCATTGCCGTGGTTTTGTGCGAGCCGGGTGGAGGAGTCGCGGCTTTCCTCTGCCGCATGGGTGAGGGAATCGCCCCCGACTTCGGGGTGTTCGGCGAGCAGGTCGTGCCATGCGTTCTGGAATGCCTGATCGTACCCGTCCCGGTTCGCCTGCCGGACGGCTTCGGCGCTCATCATGCACGGGTTCGGCCTGTCGTAGCCGGAATCCCGCAGCGTGTCCGCCATGTCGGCGGAGAGTTCCCCGTCCTCGTCGCCGAGGGCTTCGGTGAGGGAATCGCTCATGGTCTCCTCCGCAAGGTCGGTGGCGTCGCTGAACCGGTTCATGCCGTCGGAGGCGTCGCGGATGCCTTCGATGAGGGTGTCGGCCATGTCCTCCGAGATGGCGTAGACCCCCTGATCCTTCAGGTGGGCGAGGGTGACGGCGGCGAGGATGTCGGCCTTGTGGTCGTACAAATTCTGCGAGTAGCATTCGTACTGCGCCGCCTGCGTCATCTTCATGAGGTCGCCCTTGCAGCCTTCCAAGAGGCCCTGCGCGTCGGCCTCCTCCAGCCATTCGTAGTTGTCTGGCAGCCAGTGGAGCAGGTCATGGTAGTAGATGTCCACCATGCCGTCCGCCGCCTCTTGCAGCGCGTCATCGATGTAAGAGGCCCCGTTCACGTAGTCCACGGCGTCTTCGCCGTAGTCGCCGAGGTCGAGGAGGTTGTCGATTGCCTCCTTGATGGTGATGAACTTCTGTCCGCCGTAGAGCATCTGGTCCACGGGCGGATGCT
>ERZ1643246.3787-NODE-3787-length-12549-cov-20.915079_pt1 | contig 12549 bp, 7 predicted proteins | sample MGYA00579265_ERZ1643246 | MGnify/ENA primary metagenome ERZ1643246 (study PRJEB29033, sample SAMEA4952261) | chicken gut metagenome | biome: Broiler Chicken; feature: Gastrointestinal Tract; material: Caecum | place: Ireland | collected 2018 | study: Broiler...
CCGACTTTTTTATAGTTGGATTTCTCCCTCACACACCCTCTAATTTAAAGTACCTATTTTTTAAAATCAAAATTAGAAACCAAAATATTCCTTAGCATTATTATAGCAAATATCTTCAACAATTTTACCTAAAGTATCCAATTCCTCTACAGGATATTGTCCTGACTCTACAAGGTTACCTAACATTTGGCATAATAAACGTCTATAGTATTCATGACGTGGATATGCTAGGAAAGAACGTGAATCTGTCAACATACCTACAGATTGAGCAATAAGACCAACTTGCATTAGGGTCTCAAGATTTTGACGCATACCATCTTGTTGATCCAAGAACCACCATGCAGTTCCGACTTGAACTCTACCCTTTACACCTTCTTTTTGGAAGCAGCCAGCAAGAACAGTTAAAGCGTAATTGTCTCTTGGATTTAAGCAATAAAGAATAGTTTTAGGTAGTTCATTAGATTCATCTAATGCACCTAATAATTGAGAAAGTTTCTCCATGTAATTTTGATCTTCTATAGCATCAAAGCCTGTATCAGGTCCTATCTTTTTAAGCATAGATTTAGAGTTGTTACGTAAAGCTCCAATATGATATTGTTGAACCCATCCATATTTATTATATAGTTTACCTAAAAATACTAGGATATAGCCCTTATAATAATCTTGTTCTAAATCGCTGATAGGTTGATGATTCATTCCCTTTAAGAAAACCTCATTAGCTTGTTCATAAGTAGCAGGTGCATAGTGAACTACATCTAATGCATGGTCTGATAAACGAGAGCCCATTGAATGGAAGAATTCAACTCTTTCAGCTAAAGCCTTTTCTAAATCATGTAATGACTTAATTTCATATCCAACTACACCAGCAAGTTGTTTAACCCAAGATTCAAACCAATCTAGTTCAACATTTATTGCTTTATCAGGACGGAAAGCTGGTCTAACATGAACCTTTAATGTCTTATCGGCATTCATTTTCTTATGCCATTCCAAAGAATCAACTGGATCATCTGTTGTACAAACAGTGTCAACCTTAAATTTATACATCATTTCTCTTGCAGTTAATGTCTCAAGCTTTTTATTTGCCTCATCCCAAATTTTCTTAGCATTCTTACTATTAATGATATCATAAATACCGAAATATCTTCTCATCTCTAAATGAGACCAGTGATATAATGGGTTACCAACAAAATATGGCATTGATTCAACAAATTGTAAATATTTTTTGTAATCATCATCAGGACCTGAAATTGAATCTTCTTCATATCCTCTTGCACGTAGACTTCTCCACTTGTAATGATCACCATATCTATCGCCAGCTCCAAGCCATACTTCAGCTAAATTTCTAAATTTTTTGTCTTCATAAATTTCTTTTGGCTGTAAATGACAATGATAATCAATGATTGGCATATTCTCTGCATGCTCATGATATAACTTTTTAGCAGTTTCTGTAGTCAATAAGAAATCCTTATCCATAAATTCTTTCATATTAATATACCTTCCTTACTATTATAAAATTACTCCATCTTTAAAAATTGAAATTTCTCTAAAATTATTAATTTCATTCTTTGTTTTCTTTCTACCTGAAGCAACATCACATATTAAATCAATGAAGTCAGATAAAAGCTCATCCATATTCTTTTCTCCAACTAGTGCTCCAGCATTGAAATCTATCCAATTAGACTTTTTAGTAGCTAATTGAGTATTAGTAGAAACCTTAACGGTTGGAATAAAACCGCCAAATGGTGTTCCTCTTCCTGTTGTAAATAATACCATTTGACAACCCGCACAGCCTAATGTTGTCGTAGCTACTAAATCATTACCAGGTGTAGATGTTAAATTTAAACCATTAGTTTTTATTCTTTCACCCATTTTAATAACATCCATAACCTTGGTAGAGCCTGACTTTTGAGTACAACCTAAAGATTTATCTTCTAAGGTAGTAATACCACCATTTTTATTTCCTGGAGATGGATTTTCATAAATAACTTGATTATGATTTTTAAAGTAAATTTTAAAATTATTAATTAAATCAACAACTTTATGGAATGTATCCTCATCCTTAGCACGAGCCATTAATAGATGTTCTGCACCAAACATTTCAGGTACTTCACCCAAAACAGTAGTTCCTCCATTTAAAGCCATATAATCAGAGAACTTACCCAATAAAGGATTAGCTGTGATTCCACTCATACCATCTGAACCACCACATTTTAATCCTACTCTCAATACAGAAATAGGCTGAGTAGTTCTCTTATCGTTTTTCATTATATCATAAAGCTCTTTTAAAAGCTTTGTACCTTCACTTATTTCATCCTCTACTTCTTGGCATACTAAAAATCTTGTACGCTCCTCATCGTATTCGCCTAGAGTTTCTTTAAAAGCTTTCATTTGATTGTTTTCACAACCTAATGCTAAAACTAAAACACCACCAGCATTAGGGTGCTTAACCATATTTTGTAAATATGTACGAGTCATCAAATGATCGCCACCCATTTGTGAGCAACCAAAAGGATGATTAAATGTATATACACCATCAATGGCTGATGTATCATAGTTGCTTTTGAAATTTTCAATAATAGCATGTGCATTTCCAGATACACATCCAACTAATTGAATTATCCAAAGTTCATTTCTAATACCAAATTCTCCATTTTTTCTAGCATATACATCAACAGTGGCATTTTTCTTAATTGTTTTTACATTTGCAAAATTAGGATGATATTCATAATCAAAAACATCATTTAAATTAGTCTTTGTATTATGTACATGAACATGCTCACCTTTTTTTATATCCTGTGTAGCATGTCCAATAGGCGCACCATACTTGATAATGTCTTCATCCTTCTTAATATCTTTTAATGCAACTTTATGTGCTTGCGGAATATCCTCTAACAATGTTACTCCATCAACCTCTTCGCCCTTTGCAAATGGACGTAGGACAACAGCTACATTGTCATTTTCATTAATGATAATATAGTCATTCATATGTTCACCTTAAATTTGTATAATTATTTTATTAATGCTTTAATTGCCTCGCGCATTGGCATTGTTTGTTGTAGGTATAAAGCTTCACTAACAAAATCAGTTACACCAGAAATAGTATTTAAATCTACACCCCAGTGATCCTTAAGACCTAACACCTTAGTAACTAACTTTTTAGTTCCTTCTTTTGTACCATCATATTCATTCCATAAATTCTTGAACAATTCAATAAATTTAGGATCATCAGCAAGATTTATAGGGGCATTATTACAAATTGGACGTACGCCCTTATAGAATGTCATTAAAGCAGCTAAACTAAATAAAGCATGCTTAGGCATAACGTTCTTTTCAAGATTTTGTAATACTGTAGGTAATACTCTTTCCTTATACTTAGAGCATGAATTTAAAGCTATACTCATTAGTTCATGACGAACATAAGGATTCATATATCTTTCTAATACTGAATTTGAGTATTGAACCATTTGATCATGAGGAATATTAATTGTAGGAATTACCTCATCAAATATAAAATCTTTAACAAATTTACCTAATTGCTCATCTTCAATAGTTTCTCTTACTGTGTCAATACCTGATAGATATGAAACAGGAACTAAAGTTGTATGAGAACCATTTAAAATTTTAACTTTTCTTTGTTTATAAGGAACAATTGAATCTACAAACAATACATTTAATTGGGCTTTATCACAAGGTAATTTAGCTTCTAATTCTTCCAAATTAGCCTTAGCAACAGCTTTATCTTCTACTGTTTGTGCATCAATACACCATAAGTGGAAAATTTCACCAACAACCATATTTTGGTCTTGATATCCTAAATCCAATTGGAATTGGTTAGCTTCATTTCTAGGATATCCAGGAACGATTCTATCTACTAATGTATTATAGAATTTGTTAGCTTTTTCTATCCATTCAATAAACTTAGCATCCATATTATTATGCTTTGCTAGTTTAATAAGAACTTCTCTTAAGGTTTGACCGTTATGGTCAATAAGTTCACAAGGAATGATATATAAGCCTTTTTTATTTGCTTCATATCTTTTCTTTAATAAAGCTAGAAGCTTTCCTGGATAGCTATTAGGACACTTTGAAAAATCTGTGTCATTAGGATCAAATGCTATACCAGCCTCTGTAGTATTAGATATAATAAATTCCAAATCATCGCTTAAAGCATAGTCCAAATACTTATCATATGCTTCAAAAGGATTAACAAAATCCTGAAGACATTTTATAACCTCATGTTCTCTAACAGCCTTACCATCTTGTAAGCCTTGCAAATATAGAGTATAAAGTCCATTAGCTTCAGATAACTCCTTACAACGTCCAAAAGGCATAGGTTGTACAACCACAACTCCACCATCGAAAACATTTTTCTTATTCATTGTATTGATAATCCAATCAATGAATGCACGAAGGAAATTACCTTCTCCAAATTGCATAATTTTGACTTTTCTAACTTCTTTATTATTTACCTCTTGAATTTTAGGTAATGCTTGAATATTTTCCACAATAATTAACCTCCATTTGCACCATTGTGATTTGTGCATTATTCTTTAGAATAATTGTATCACTTTATTTTTCAATAGTCAACGTAAAGCAATTAAATATAAAAGCAGTTTAATATCTTTCACTAAATTTACTTATGATATGGTTCATTGTTTATAATTTTAAATGCTCTATAGATTTGTTCTAGCAAAATTACCTTCATAAGCTGGTGTGGGAATGTCATTTTAGAAAAACACAAATGATAGTCAGCTTTTTGAAGCACTTCATTAGATAATCCAAGAGACCCACCAATTATAAAGCATATATGACTGCCGTTATATGTGAAAACATCTAATAGCTTATTAGCCAATTCATCACTTGATAGCATTACACCTTTTAAGTCTAACACTATTTTATAACAGCTTTTTGGTAAAGCCTTTATAATTTTTTCTCCTTCTTTTTCTTTGACTAGCTCTATTTGTTTATCAGATGGATTTTCTACTATCGCTTCATCGTTAACCTGTATAAAATCAATTTTACAAAACTTAGAAATTCTCTTACTATATTCTTCAATGGCATCTTTAAGATATTTTTCTTTTATATTCCCAACACTTAATATAGTTATCCTCATATTTCATACTCCTTAGAAGGATTTACCGATGTAAAGACAAACTCAATTTGAGAATAATCAATCCCATAATCATCTAAAACTTTTTTCCTTGTCAATTCTATTATGTTTGTTAAATTACACTCTTGTGAGATATGAGCATGCATTACAAGCTTAGTTTTTGGCCCAATAATGTGGGCTAAAGTAACCATTGAATCCTCATTTGATAAATGGCCATGATTGGAAATGATTCTTAATTTTAATGCATATGGACGTGATGAATGCATAAGAATTGATGGATCATGATTACTTTCTAAAACGTATGCATCTGCATTACTAATCCTATCATATAAGGATTGATGGACATAGCCTGTATCAGTAATATAAACCATTTTTTTTTGTCCCTCCTCAAAAACAAAGCCAACAGATTCTGATGCATCATGAAAAGTTGGAAGAACATCTACCTTAAGATTAAATAGGCTAACACTTTCATAAAAAATAGTATTTGATAACCTATTTAATATAATAATAGAGCCATCATCTTTTCTTTTTCTCATTAATTCAAATAACTTTGTATTTTTAACTTCATTATTGTCCAAAATAAATTTATAAGTACCATATGTCATATATATTTTGGCATTTTCGTATTTTAGTAATGAATTAAAAGCCTTAATATGATCTATATGCTCATGAGTAATAAAAATTGCATCTATATTATTAAGTGTTAAACTATATTCAATTAAATTTTGTTCAATATTTTTTTTAGTTATTCCTACATCTATTAAAATGTTTAAATGTTCTGTTTGCAATAACGAGCAGTTACCAGATGATCCACTCGAAAAAACGGTAATTTTCATTTTGTTCACCAAACTTCCTAAAACACAAAGCATTATAGCACAAAAAGAAAAAAGCCTCAATACGAGGCTTAAGAATAATTAAACTAACCAAGCAGTTCCGATAATAACTAACAAGATGAATAAAACAAGGATTAACGCATAGCCATATTCGTTACCTCCGCAGCATGCATTTTGTGCCATAAACCAGCACCTCCTTCCTTCCCTCAGTATATTGTATGTAATTTTACAAATTACATTTAGGAATAGAGCCCAAATAGATTTTCTATATTTAAAATTTTTGTTTTTGTTGCATTTTATTTTTTTTAATGTTATGATATTATGTGCTATAGTCTAAATTTTTGAAAAAAAGGAGTTCAATTTCATGAAGAAAAAGGTAAATTATAACAAAATACCACGCAGACTATTGACTGCAACAATGTCATGTGTGTTTATAATATCACTATCTTCTTGCTCTGGAGCAAAAAATAATTATGGCAACTTAGATGTTGATTCAATATATGCTACGAGTGGAAATTATAGTGTAACAAACGGAGATCTTTGGAACGAGTTAAAATGGAGTGCATCTTCAAAATTAAATGAGCAAATTGAAAATGTCATTTTAAACGAACAAATTAACAAGATTACATTGGTTATGAATAATATTGGAAAATATGATTCTTTAAGCAATGATGATAAAAAACTATTTAATGATAGTAAGGAAGAATTTGATAACCTAGCAACTTATTATCAAAAAAGATTAGTAGACTATGTTGTGCAGGACATATATGACTTAACCTATAGCAATGATTCATACTGGGATGATGTAGAAGATTTAGAGGCTACTGAGAAAAAAATTCTACAAGCTAAATATGTTGACAGCTTACTTTCAACATACCAAATTGAAAAAATAGGTAATGATACTGTAAAGGATTTAGTTAATAATGCTACTCAAGAAAACAATAATTATTTAACTATTGCAACTAATGTTGCTTCTTTATATTATCCATCTTTTGCAAAAGAATTACTAGCATATGATAAATTATCTGATGAAATTAAAGAAGGTAATGAAGCAGATACAGACCCAGAAGATACTATGCTTGGTTACTTTAGTAAAAGTGATTATATTTCTAAGTTTAAAAGTGAATTTGGAAATCAACAAGATTTAAATTTAATTTTAATTCGCTTTAAAACTGAAGATGAATTTAATGATACCCTAAGAGCATTTGGTGTTAAATTATACAATAAACAATATTACTATCTACCAAGTGAAACTGAAGGTCAAACATATAAAGAATATTGTGATTACTATGATGATTATTCTTCTATTGATTTGTCTGCCAATATGAGAATTTCAGATAAACACTTGTTAGAAATTTTCATTCAAATGTATAACTACCTTTATGGTGGATATAGAACAACATTAACTTCTAGTGTTAGTGGATTACCTACTGTAAGTGAATTAAATAATTTACGTCAAGTTACACAAGCAATCCTAGAAACTGATGTTGAAACTACATATGAAAATACAGTTAAGTTATTAAATGAAAATAATGCTGAAGACACAGTATTTACAAAAGATGAATTAGATGAAATAAATACTACTCTTTCAACTTACTTATATGAAACATTAGACTTAGATGAAACAATGTATTCTGTTGCTACTCAAAATTATAATGACAGCTATTATATAGCTTATAAATTTGGTGAAGGCGAAAATACATTATATGGTTCAATTTATAATAAAGATTTAACTGATGATGAAATTGTTGAGATTTTAACAAATGAAGATAATTCAAAATATAAAGAACAACTTCAAGATGCCTTACTAAAAGATAAATTAACAGAAAGTGCTATTACAAATTATCTAACTGAGGCTAAGGAAGATATTAAAGTTAAAATATATGATGAGGCAACAGAGATTTCTTATGCTAAGGATAACTCATCATATTCAAAAACACTTAAAGGTAGCAAAAACAAAAATCTACTTGCTACAATCGAATATAATGACAAGACTTGGAATTTAAATATTGTTGCTGATGATAATGATGAAAATTCTATTTTAATTCCTGGTTCTACTAATAAATACGGTGTATTTAATGATTTAGAAAAACAATACGGTCAAACTACTGCTATTGATATTTTATCAACAAAAATTATAAAGGATACTCAAGCTTATACTGATTCTAATAAAGATAGAGATTTATACGTTGAGTATGTAGAAACTATATTGTATAACTTCGCTAATGAAGGCTATTCTTCAAGTGGTTATCCATCTTCTTTAGGAAAATATAATTTCTTAATGCTATATTTCCATTCTGCTGATATAAATGATATAGTAAACAATTATTATAGAGTTCAATTTGCATCTGTAAAATTATTAACAGACTATTCAAATGACAAACTTATTAATTTATTCAAAACTTATACTGATAAAAACTATGATAATTACTTCTCTTTAGAGGGTTCAAGATTAGTTGTTTCCTTTGATGGCGATGATGATACTAATTATGATGATGTTAATGAATGGAAGGATAATGTAGTTAACTTTGAAGGTAAAGATGTTACTTTACAAGAAGTTGCTAAAAATCTTGTTTATGAAATGTATAAAGAAATTAGTGCTTCACCAGATTCACATACTACTAAATTAGAATCATTGGTATCTGAATATAATAGTAGTGCTAGAGTTCAATATGATGCTGAAAACCCTGTTCCAGTAGAAAATCAATGGGCAAAATATCGTAAATTAGGACTAACTATTGCCGTTGAAGATTTTACAGCTACTAATTCTTCTGTTGACATTGATTTCAATCTAAAACAAAGATTATATGATTATGTTGATCCAAACGGAAAATATCAATACTTCAAAAATGATACTACTCCTACAATTTATATAGAGCCTCTTGATGAACAATGTACAAATACTGATAATAACACTATTGTTGAAACAAAAGATGGCTATAATTTAATATTAGTTACATCAGGTTCTACAAAACCATCTGCTGAATTAAAGCTTGATGATTATGATGATGACTTACTTTTAAATATAATTGTTAAATATAACGATGAATATTATACAATCGAAAATTTAGCAAATGACACAGACAAATTAAATAATAATCAAATTAAGCTTTATGTTTTAGAATATGTTTCAACTCAAACTTCTTCTTTAACACCAAGTGCTTTATCTAGTGCTTATACAACATTCTTAAGTCCAGTATTAACTAGATTCACAGGTAATGAAACTCAACGTGAAATCATTCTACAATATATTGAAAATGCATCAGGTGCTGTTAAATTCACAACTGAAGGATACGATGATTTATTTGCAAAATTATCACAAATCAATAAAGATGTTGCTGATGATTATATAGATTTATATGAGGATCCAACTCAAACAGCAAACAGCTTCTCTGATTGGTGGACTAACCTTGAGAATTATTTAAAGGAGACAAATTAAAATGAAGTATATTAAAAAAATAATATTATTAGCTTTAATTTTAGTTCTTGGTGTATCAATTAGCTCCTGTTCAAAATCAACTAGAAACACTGTAGTTCCTTATGGAGATTTGAATCTAGATGAGGTAGTAGCAACAGCTAAAGATAATATTTCATTAACAAATTCTAGACTATATTCACGTCTAAGAACAAAAGGATATGATTTAGTTACTGAAGCAATCAAAAAAATTCTTTATGCTAAAGAAATCACAGCTATTACAAATCTAATTAATTCAACATCATATGCTTCCCTTTCTGCTGAAGACAAGAAAACTTTAGCATTCAATGATGATGATACTCAAACTAATGAAATTACTGAAGCTCGTTACAATCAATTAAAAAATGATTTAACAAAAGAATTTTCTAATTCAATTATTCAATCAATTTTTGCTTCTACAGACACTTATACTATCAACAGTAAAACAGATGAAGAAATAGAGATTTGTTATACAAAGTATATTGAATCATTTGCAAGAAAAAATCAAACAATAACTAAAGATATTTTAGTAAATAACATTTCTGATGATAATGGAACAACTGTAATTGACATTACTAAACTTCCTAGTGAAATAATGTCTCCATTAATTTTATCAAAGGCTGAAAATTTCTATGCTCAAAAAGAACTATATAAGATAGCTGATCAAGAGTATTTAAATGTTGGCACTGATGAAGAGGAAAAGAACTCTAACTATTTATTCAAAGAATCATCAATTATTTCTAATTATGATTCAACATTTAAGACTTATGGTTCATATAATGCTATCATTATAACTTTCAACTCTAGAAATGAAGCTATGAAGACTATGCAGGTATTAACAGAGGATATAAATTCAACTAATGTATTAGATTCATATTTGAAATTATACAATGCCTACTACTCATGCTACGGAACTCAAACAGCAGATGATGTTGCAGATAAAGGAAATAAATTATTTAATTATGTTATTTCTGAAGATGAAAATCAATTAGATGAAATTTCTGATTCAGTTGCCACTTTAATAACAGATACATTAGAGGATGGAGAATTTTTAACTGAGCCTAGAAATTTAAATAATAAATATGTTTTAGCTTATCGTATTAGTGCTACATTTGATTATGAAGAAAAAGATTATGAACAATTAGATGAAGCAACTAAAAATACACTAGAGGAATTAATTAAAATTAATCTTGTTGAATCAAGTGCTACTTCTTATGTTTCTACAGTATTTAATGATTTGATTGAAAATTCAAATTTAGAAATTTATGATCCTCTATTTGAATATAAATTTAATAAAGCATACACAGATTATTACACTCTAATTAAAAATGACAATCCAAACATAGGTAAAAATTTAATTTTTAAATTAGGTGATAAAGAATATACTGTTGAACAATTCTATAACGATGCATTAAGTCGTTATGGTGCAAATGTAATTACAGAATATTTCCAATTAGAATATGCATATTTATATGTAGATGATTATGTTACTGAAGAAACAAATAAGTCAAATACTACTACTTTAGAAGATGCAATTAAGCAGTTTGAAAAAAATAATAATTCATCTTATCCAAAAGAAGTAGGTCTTGAAACATTCTTATTAGATTCATATGGATATCCTACAAAGGATTTAGTTTTAAAATATTATTATCAAGCTTCTGCTTGTTTATCAAGCTATAAAGCACAAGTCTTATTTGATGAATGGGCAACAGCTGATCATAAAATTAGCCAAGATGCTGAAAAAATATTAAATAGAATATTAGAAATTGGTAATAACAATTATTCAACTTTATTTAACATTAATGTTGATCATATACTAATAAATATCGATTACGATGCTGATGGTACTCCTGATGATCCTGATAAATTTATCTCTGAGCATCCTGAACAAAAAGAGCAGTTTGAAAACGATATTGTTACCTTAATGCAAGCTATATATACAGAAGCAATTAATGATAAATATAAAGACAATACTTTATACGACACATTAAGTTATATTGCTAAACAATACAATAAGGATGCTGAATTAGTATCTCAACCTGGAAAAACATGGGCTGATTTCAAAACAAACTTTAATTTCTTATTAACAGTTGAACAACTTGCTTCTTCATCTGATATAACTCAAGATAGTGTATCTAACTTCGTAGTACCTTTTGCTGATTATATAAAGGAAATGTACAAAAAGGCTGATCAAACACTTGCTGATGCCGATGACTTAAGTGATAATGGTAATTTCTTTACTCCAACTGATGGTATCTTATCTACAGCTGCAGATGCCAGCAAAATAACCAAAGATACTTTATGTAAAACAGTTTATGGATATCATTTTATCGTTTTAAATGATTTCTCTGGTCCTGAAACATTGAAATTTACAAAAGATAACGATCCAAATGGATATCAGGAGGAATTACAAATTTTAATTAGCGAAGATGAAGACAATGAAGAAAATAACATCTATGTAACATTAGATTCTTACAATACTAATGCTACTGAAGCTAGTCTAAATCAGTTATTCATCTATTATGTTCAATCTAAAACTGGTGCTGATTCATCACTAGATTCATCAATTTCAGGATTATTATCTACATTGTTTAATGATGCTATAAGCATGTATTCTTCTTCTAACTTCCAAACTATGGTACTATTAGATTTATTAGACATAACTTCTAATAATGAACAAATCTCTAATTTAGTTTCTACAGAAAGAAATTATTATGCTAATTTAGTAATTTCTTATAAGAGTGATTCTGAATTTATTGATTGGATTAGTTCTGATATGGATTGGAATAGACCAAATCAAAAATAATAATCTTACTGATTTAAAAGGTTCTTTAAAAAAATAGATGTGTTAAAGAATCCAAGCTTTAAACAAACCGATGTGTAAGCTTTAAAAAAATGGTTCTTCAAAAAAATCGGTGTGCTGATTTTCGTCAACACACCCATTTTTTTAAGTATATTAAATATTATAGGGTGTTATATTCAACTATAAATTTCACAGGGTGTAAACAGCTATAAAATATAGAGGGTGTAAATTGAATAATAAAAACTCCTTTTGTATAATGGAATTGACTAGAAACCATACAGAAAGGAGTTTTTATTGGTACTTTAAATTAGAGGGTGTGTGAGGGAGAAATCCAACTATAAAAAAGTCG
>ERZ1643246.3788-NODE-3788-length-12549-cov-4.357372_pt1 | contig 12549 bp, 9 predicted proteins | sample MGYA00579265_ERZ1643246 | MGnify/ENA primary metagenome ERZ1643246 (study PRJEB29033, sample SAMEA4952261) | chicken gut metagenome | biome: Broiler Chicken; feature: Gastrointestinal Tract; material: Caecum | place: Ireland | collected 2018 | study: Broiler...
AGGTAGATAATCACAGCGATGACAATGTCGATGGTCTCGGACGAATAGGCCGGCTGCATGGCCGCACCGCCCACCTGGATATAGCTGATGAACAGCGCCGAGAAGATGGTGCCGATGGGATTGGAGCTGGCCAGCAGCGCCACGGGAATGCCGTTGAAGCCCATGGGCAGAATGGATTTTTCCAACACATACTGGCCGGTACCCGCCAGATAGTAGATGCCGCCGCCGATGCCGGACAGTGCGCCCGAGATCACCATGGACAGCACAATGTTGCGCTTGGCGTTGATGCCCGCATACTGGGCCGCATCGCGGCTCAGGCCACAGGCCTTGAGTTCATAGCCGAAGGTGGTCTTCTGCAGAACCACCCAGACGATGATGGCAAAGACAATGGTGATCCAGATGCTGATATTGATCCAGCTGGAATTGCCGAACAGCACCGCCAGATGGCCCTTGGGAATGATGGCGCCGGTGTTGGCCGCCGAGAGGGCCGCCGTTCTGTCCGAGTTGGATGCACCCCATCCGGAGGCCAGCATCGTGGGCGAGTTGGACAGAATCAGGTTGACCAGATACATACCGATCCAGTTGAACATGATGGCCGTAATGACCTCGTTCACATTAAAGTAGGCCTTGAAAAGTCCCGGGAAGATGCCCCAGATGGCGCCGCCCACCGCGGATGCCAGCAGACAGACAAACCAGGGCATCTGGAACTGAATGGCAAAAAGCAGCGCAAAGAAGGCACCCATGGTGTACTGTCCCGACGCGCCGATGTTGAACAGGCCCGTTTTGAAGGCAAAGCCCACCGACAGGCCGCACATCATCAGCGGGGCCGCCTGGTACAACACCTTGCCGAACTTGTCCATGCTGCCGAAGCCGGTGGTCATCATCGCCTTCATGCCTTCCAGCGAAGCAGCGGGATTGAGCAGAACCAGCAGCACAAAGCCCAGCGCCAGGCCGATGACAATGGACAAAAGACTGGCCAGCACGCCGACTACCGCAGGGTTCTGCAAAAGGGATGTCTCACGGTTGTGTTTTTTCATGCTTTCGCCTCCCCTTGCTTTTTCGCGCCGGCCATATACAGACCCAGCTCCTCCACCGTGGTCTTGTGCGGGTCAAACTCGCCCACAATCTCGCCCTCATACATGACAAGAATGCGGTCCGAGAGATTCATCACTTCGTCCAGTTCCAAACTGACCAGCAGAACGGCCTTGCCCTTGTCCCGCTCGGCCACAATCTGCTTGTGGATATATTCGATGGCACCCACGTCCAGACCGCGGGTGGGCTGCACCGCCACCAACAGATCGGGATCCTTGTCCACCTCGCGGGCAATGATCGCCTTTTGCTGGTTGCCGCCCGACATGCTGCGGGCAATGGTCTGTGGTCCCTGACCGCTGCGCACATCATACTGTTCGATCAGACGCTCCGCATAGGAGAGGACCTCTCCCTTTTTGATGAAGCCATGGTTCTGGAACTGGGGCTGCCAGTACCGCTGCAGGACCATATTGTCCGCCAGGGTGTAGTCCAGCACCAGACCGTGTTTGTGCCGGTCTTCGGGGATGTGGCTCATGCCGTCCTTGGAGCGCTCCCGGATGGTGGCGTTGGTAATGTCCTTGCCGTTGAGCCGGATGCTGCCGCCGGTGACCTTTTCCAGTCCCGTCAAACCGTAAATCAGTTCACTCTGGCCGTTGCCCTCGATGCCCGCCACGCAGACAATCTCGCCGGCGCGCACTGTAAAGGTAACATTCTTTACAGCATTGTTCTTATGCACCTTGCTGGGCACCACCAGGTTATCGACTTCCAGAATGGTACGCCCCAGCTCGCAGGGCTTTTTCTCCACCGCGAACTCCACGTCGCGGCCGACCATGCGGGAAAGTTCTTCCTTGGTGGTCTTGGCAATTTCCACCGTACCGATGCCACGGCCTTTCTGCAGCACCGTGCAGCGGTCCGCCACCGCCATGATCTCGTTGAGTTTGTGGGTGATAAAGAGGATGCTCTTGCCCTCCTCCTTGAAGCCGCGCATGATCTCCATCAGTTCTTCGATTTCCTGCGGGGTCAGAACCGCCGTGGGCTCATCAAAGATGAGGATATCGTTGTCACGGTACAGCATTTTCAGAATTTCCACGCGCTGCTGCATACCCACCGAAATATCGCTGACCAGCGCATCGGGATCCACACGCAGGCCATACTTTTCGCTCAGGTCCATGACCTTTTTACGCGCCGCATCCTTGCGCAAAAAGCCATGGCGTGTGTCTTCCACACCCAGGATGATGTTATCCAGCACGGTGAAACATTCCACCAGTTTGAAATGCTGATGCACCATGCCAATGCCCAGTGCATTGGCATCGTTGGGATTGTTGATCTTTACTTCCTGGCCGTTCTTTTTGATTACGCCTTTTTCCGGCTGGTACAGACCGAACAGCACGCTCATCAACGTAGATTTGCCGGCACCGTTTTCACCCAGGAGAGCATGGATTTCCCCCTTGCGAAGTTGCAAGGTAACATCGTCGTTCGCCTTGATACCGGGAAATTCCTTGGTGATGTGCAGCATTTCAATGACATATTGATCTGCCAATCGTTGCACGCCCCTTTCCAAATGGACAATCTCTTACTTCGTATTATATAGAAAAAACACCCGATGCACAAGAGAATTTGAACAAAAAGTGCAAGAATCGCTTTGTTTTTTTCTGTTGCTTTATATCACCAGAAAAAGCCGCCCCGCAAGCCTGTGCGGGGCGGCTTTTATGAATGACAATGGATCTATTAGCCCTGGTAATCCACGTTCACGTTGGTCACGGCCGGGGTCACAGCGGTGTCAAAGCTGTCGTCCACGACGAGGGTGCCGTCGACAATTTCCTGGTACAGCTTGTCGTACTGTTCCTGGGTGAAGTTGGTGAACTTGCTGGTCTCCATCGGCAGGCCGACACAGTTCTCGGCAGCGCCCAGAACGGTCTGCTTGGCGGCGTAGGCCTCGGTGAACTTCCAGCCGTTGTTCATGGCATCGGTCAGCGCCACGTTGACAGAGTTGGCAAGAGCCTTCATGGCGGAAGTGATGACGGTATCGAACTGACCGGACTGGTCAACGTCCACGCCGATCATCTTGCCGCCGTTGGCCTGGGCCGCAGCGTCACAGCTCTGGCAGACGGGGCCGCCGCAAGCGAAGACAACCTCGGTACCCTCAGAGTACCAGCCGTCCATCTTGTTCTTGACCTCATCGGTGGCAGCGAAGCCGCCGGAGTACCAGTACTTGATGTTGACGTCGGTCACGCCCAGCTCTTTGGCAGCGGCGTCAGCGCCCTGCACAAAGCCGTAGCCGTAACGGATAACAGCGGGAACAGCCATACCGCCCAGGAAGCCCAGCTCCTTGTAACCGTCATACACAGCGGCGTAACCGGCCAGGTAACCAGCCTGCTCTTCCTTGTAGGTGATCAGGGCGGTGTTGCTGGCGGGCTGCACGCTGCCGTCAGCGCTCAGGTCGGTGGTGGCAACGTCCAGAGCCAGGAACTGCACATCGGGATACTTGGCCTGGGCCTCGGCAATGGAGGTGCCGAACAGGTAGCCGGCCACGACGATGGCCTTGGCGCCGTCATTGACAGCGTTGTCCATCTGCTCCAGACGGGCTGCGTCGGAGTCCTCGGTGGGACGGTAGTAGTTGGCGCTCAGGCCGTTGGCGGAGCAGAAATCCTGCACGCCCTGCCAGGTATACTGGTTGAAGGACTGGTCGTCGATGTTGCCGACGTCGGTAACAAACGCCACATCGGTCTTGCCGCTGCCGGCAGCCTCAGCCGTAGCCTCGGTGCTGGCGCCTTCCGCCGTGCTGGCTGCGGAGGAGGCAGAAGCGCCGCCGCAGGCAACCAGAGAGAAGGCCATGCTGGCAGCCATTACCAGTGCAAGGAACTTTTTCATGGTTTTGATCTCCTTACTCAATGAACTTTTGGGTGGGGCGGTTCCCCACCGCGTTGACTTCAGTATAACGGATTTGCCGGCTTTTTGCAATGAAAAAACGGACACAAAACTATTACAATTCTTTAACAAAGTGTGCAAACTCAGTTCTGGATTTCCAGCGTGACGGAGGGGGTGTCGGGCAGCGTATCCATATCGGCGTAAGCCTCCACTTTCAGATCGCTGTTCCGCAGTTCGTCGTAGACACGTTCATATTGCCGCTGGCTGAAGTGAGAAAAGCGCCAGTTGGATCCCGCCAGGGCCACGCTGCCGTCGGTAAAGCCGACTTTTTCGGTCTGTCCGGCAGCCTGCTGACTCCAGGTGGCATTGCCGGAAAAGAACGCATAGAGTTGCCGCTGGACTGCTGCATTGTAACATTTGATGGCGCTGCCCAGCACACGCTCCCCTGCCCCGTTCCAGTCCTGCTCCGTGGCAAATACCCGGCCACCGGTCTGGTTGGCGGCATCCAGTGTTCTCTGGATGCAGTCGTTTCCGTTGGCCAGCACAAGGCCGGTGCCATTGTTGTACCATTCGGTCATCCGGGTGGTCACCAGGGAATCGTCTTCCAGTTCCCCGGTGTACCACACCCGCAGGCTGACTTCCTCACCCTGCTGTTCCGCGGCCGCCTCGGCGCCCTGCAGGAAGCCCGTGCAGTAGCGGACCACGTCGGGCACTTCATCACCGCCCACAAACCCCAGGGTGGTGTAGCCTTCCGTCACCGATGCGTATCCGGCCAGGTAGCCCAGCTGTTCTTCCTGGAACAGGACGCAGTGGACGCTGGCATTGGTGGTATAGACCGTGTAATCCTCGTTGTGGGGTTCCTCATCAAAAAGCAGGTAATGTACGCCGGGATAGTTGGACTGGATGTTGAACAGTGCCTTGGCCATCTCCTCCCCGCGGCAGACCACCAGGGTTGCGCCGCTCTGGGCCGCTTCCCGCAGGGCATCCTCCGCAGAGGCATTGCCGCCGTCCCCGTAGGTAAAAGACTGTGCGGTATACCCGAAGGTGGAGGCAAAGGTCTGCACACCCTTCCAGAGCATGGCTTCGGCACCGGATTCCAGGTCGCCGCTGCTGGCTGCCAGGGCAATGGTCGCCCCGCCGGGCAGCGGTGTGGCGTCCTGCGGTGCCTGGTACACAAAGGAAGCATCATCCAGTGGCGCCGTGAAGTCTTCCGACGCCTGGTTTTCTGTCTGCGGTGCACAGCCTGCCAGTACCGTCAGAAACACCATCGACAAGAATAGGGCTACTGTTTTTTTCATGAACAAGGGAACTCCTTACGTAGGGGATTGGGAATCGTCCGCTTCCAGATTGGCCGGGCCAAAGCCGTAGGGCAGCAAAGCCCCCAGCGTGGTCACAATGTAATCCTCTTCGGTGCGCGCCATAATAACGGTCAGATCGGGACCCGTGAATTCATACAGGGCCTGCCGGCAGACGCCGCAGGGGCCCGTAACCAGGCGGTTCACTTCGCCTTCCATACTGCCCACAATGGCAATGGCGGTAAAATGGCGCTCGCCTTCGCTGACAGCTTTGAACAGCGCGGTGCGCTCGGCACAATTGGTGGGGGTATAACCGGCATTTTCGATGTTGCAGCCCGTATAGACCTTGCCGTTGCGGGCCAGCAGTGCCGCTCCCACCCGGAAATGGGAGTAGGGCGTGTAGGCAAAAGTGCGGGCCTGAAAGGCCTGTCGGATCAAAGCCTGGATTTCTTCCTTTTCCATCCTCATTTCTCCAGGTATGCCTCGGCCCCCAGCGCAATCTTCATCATGGAGGTGAAGCTGGTCTGGCGCTGTTCCGCGGTGGTGATTTCCGGCGAGACAAAGCTGTCCGAGATGGTCAGCAGGCAGGCGGCCCGCTTACCCAGCACCTTGGCGTTGTGGAAGAGGGCAAAGCTCTCCATTTCCACTGCCAGGCAGCCCTTTTCATCCCGCAAACGTTCCCAGTAAGCGGGCTTTTCGTCGCTGGGCTCCCGGTAAAATACATCCGCAGAATGGATGTTGCCCTCGATCACAGCCAGCCCCTGGGCAGCCGCGCTGGCCTTCAGGGCCGCGTTGAGTTCGGCACTGGGTTTCTGGATGTCGTCGGTGTCCCCGCTTTGGGTTACCGCATAGTTGCTCTCGGAATAGGCACCGGCGGCCAGCACCACGTCAAAGAGCTTGGCCTTTTCGGTGTAAGAACCCGCGGAGCCGATGCGGATAATATTCTCCACGCCATACTGGGTGTACAGCTCGTAGGAATAGATGCCGATGGAGGGCATGCCCATGCCGCTGCCCATCACGCTGATGGGGCGGCCCTGGTAGGTACCGGTATAGCCCAGCATGCCGCGCACGTCGGTGACAAGGCGCGGATTTTCCAGGAAGGTTTCGGCAATGAACTTGGCCCGCAGCGGATCGCCGGGCATCAGAACGGTTTTGGCGAAATCACCTTTTTCGGCACGGTTATGAGGGGTAGACATAATTGTACACTCCTTTGGTTTTGAGATTCGTCCTTATAGTATACCACATTTCCCGGGTTTGTGGTAAAATGAAACAGAAAAAATTGTGAAAGTAGGTGTTCGGATGTTGCTGCCCCATCACTGCACCCTCTGTCCGCGGGCATGCGGGGCCGACCGCGCCGCCGGACAGTCGGGATTTTGCGGTGCCGACGACCGGCTTCTGGTGGCACGGGCCGCGCTGCACCACTGGGAGGAGCCCTGCCTGAGCGGTGCCCCCGAAGACGCACGCGGCAGCGGCACGGTCTTTTTCAGCGGCTGCACGCTGCGCTGCTGTTACTGCCAGAACTCCCCCATCAGTCAGCAGGGCGTGGGGAAGGCCATCACCCCCGAACGGCTGGCGGGAATCTTTTTGCGGCTGCAGCAGGACGGAGCCCGGAATCTGAATCTGGTAACGGCCACCCAATACCTTCCCCAGGTGCGGCAGGCCCTGGAGAGCGCCAGGGCCGCGGGGCTGACACTGCCGGTGGTCTACAACACCGGCGGATACGAGACCCTTGCCGCCGTGAAAGCCCTGGACGGCTATGTGGACATCTGGCTTACCGATTTTAAATATGCGTCCCCGGAACTGGCCGAACGTTATTCCGCCGCCCGGAACTATCCGGCCGTGGCCGAAGCCGCCTTGCGGCAGATGCTCCGGCAGACCGGCGCCCCCGTTTACGACGCCGAGGGCTTTTTGCAGCGCGGCGTCATTGTACGGCATCTGGCCTTGCCCGGCTGTGTCCAGGACAGCCGCACCGTGCTGCAGACCCTGGCCCGCATCCGCCGGGAGACCGGTGTTCCTTTCCTGTCCAGCCTGATGAGCCAGTTCACCCCCTTTTACAAGGCGGCCGAATACGGCCTGGGGCGCCGCATCACCACCTACGAATACCGAAAGGTTGTCGACGAGGCGGTGCGTCTGGGCCTGACCGACGGGTATATGCAGGAAAAAAGCAGCGCCCGGGAGGAATACACCCCCCCCTTTGACCTGGAGGGCGTATAAATGGTACCTGCACTTCTGTATGCTCTGTTGTTCCTGGTGACGGGGCTGATGCTGGCACGGCGCATCTTCCCGGATGCCTCATCCGGTCTGGCCCTGCCTTTGGGGTGCGGATATGGCATTGTCATGCTGGCAGCCTTCCCCGCCGTCTTTGCACCGGGGCTCGGATTCGGTGTTTCTGCCATTGGGTTGGCCGGCATTACCGCCCTGCTGATTCTGCTGGCGCTTGTGAAAAGCGGTGTACGGCTCACCGGCTGGCAGAAGAATCCCGACGATATTGTCCTGCTGGTCTGCGTACTACCCCTGATGGCTGTCACCGGCTATTTGCTGCACACCCACATTCTGCATGCGGTGGATGGTACTTTTCATACCGGGCAGAGCTGTTACGGCGACCTGCCCATGCACCTGGGCTTCATCAAATACGTTGCCCAAAGCGGGGAATTTCCACCCACCTATCCGCTGCTGGGCGGCGCGCACCGGTTCGGGTATCCGTTTTTATGCGAAACCGTCTCCAGCGTTTTCCGTATCCTTGGGGCGGACTTACGCACCGCTTGCCTGTTGCCCATGGTTCCGGCGTTCTTGTCGGCGTTTGGGATGTTCTGGCAGCTGGCCCGCCGGGTGCTGGGCAGCGCCGCCAAAGCCTGCCTGGCCTTCTACCTGTTCTTTATGGGCAGTGGATTCGGCTTTGTCTATTTTCTGGGCAGTGCCCGGGATTTTGCCGGCATCTTCACCGGCTTTTATACCACCCCCACCAACTATACCCTCCAAAACATCGTCTGGGTCAACCCGGTGGTGGATCTGATGATTCCCCAGCGGGCCACCCTGTTCGGATGGAGCATCCTGTTGCCCGCATTGTATCTGCTCTGGCGTTTCTGCTACGAAAAGCAGGCCTCGTTATGGCTGCCCCTGGCGCTGCTGGTCCTGCCGCTGCCCCTGCTGCACACCCACAGTGCCCTGGCGCTGGTTTTGATCTGCCTGGTCGGCGGTGTTTACACACTGCTGCACCGCCCGCTGACCCGCCGGGTCCTGCTGCCCTGGGGTGGGTTGGCCCTGCTGTGCGGGATTGCCTGGCTGGGCCAGATGCTGCCCACCGTGCTGGCCCAGAGCGTGGACGGTCAGAACATGCTGCGGCTGCACTTCAACTGGGTCAACGGACAAACGGACGGCACGCTGCGGGACAACTACTTCTGGTTTTACATCAAGAACATCGGTGTGGTCTATCTGCTGCCGATTCCCGCCTGGCTGCACGCTTCCCACCGGCAGCGCTGGCTGTACGGCGGCGGACTGCTGATCTGGGCGCTGGCAGAGTGCGTGGTTTTTCAGCCCAACACCTACGACAACAACAAGCTGCTGTTTGTCTGGCATATGCTGGGCTGTCTGCTGGTGGCGCAACTGCTGGCAGACGTTGCCGGGAAGATCCGCCGTCTGCCCTGGCGGGCGCTGGGATTGGGAGTGGTCTGTTTTCTGGCCATGTTCGGCAGTGTCCTGACCGTAGGCCGCGAACTGGTCAGTGATTACCAGCACTGGAGTGCCGACGAAATTGCACTGGCCGCCTATGTTTCGGACCATGCCCCCGCGGATGACCTCTTCCTGACCAGCGACCGGCACACCGAACCGGTCTTTGCCCTGGCGGGTCGGCGCATTCTCTGCGGCTCCGGCAGTTACGTCTATTACCACGGCATGGACTACGCCAACGAGTATGCCGCCATGCGCCTTCTGTATGAAGCGCCCGATACCGGCACGCTGTCGGCCTGGGGCATCGACTACGTGGTGTTTGACCGCTCGGTCCTGACGGAATTTGCCGCAGACGAAGCCTGGTACGCGGAACGCTATCCCCTTTGGTACCAGAACGACAGCTGCCGCGTGTATCAGATTGCCCCTTAGCTGCACCTTCCCCCTCCCCCGCTGCATACTATGCTGCAAAGGGAGGGGGCTTTTTTATGGCTGTGTTTCAGAACGGCATTGACGTATCGCGCTACCAGGGCACCATCAACTGGTCCCAGGTTGCCGCCGCCGGGAAGGACTTTGTGATTGTACGTGTCGGTTCCAGCAACAGCGGCGGGCTGTATGTGGATCCGTACTTTTTGCAGAACGTCAACGGCGCCCATGCCGCCGGCCTGCGGGTGGGCGCCTACTACTACACCTACGCCCGCACCCAAAGCGCCGTGGCCAATGAACTTTCGCTTTTTATGAACGCCATGCAGGGCCTGCAGTTGGAATACCCGGTCTTTGTGGATGTGGAGGATTCCAGCCTGACCAGCCTGGGGCGTTCCCAGCTGACCAACCTGGTGCGCTACGCCATGGATATTCTCTACCAGCGCAAATGGTATGCCGGCTGGTACAGCTACACCAACTACATCAACAACTATCTCAACGCGGCAGAACTCAGCGAATATCCGCTGTGGGTGGCCGATTACCGCTCCTCTTTGGGCTACAGCGGCCCATATACCATGTGGCAGTATTCCGGCAGCGGTTCGGTCCGGGGAATTTCGGGAGCCTGCGACCTGAACCGCAGTTACAAGGATTTTCTGCCCGCCATCCAGGCCGGCGGCTTCAATAACTACGGTCCCTCCGGTCCCTTGATGCAGAATGTAAGCGGCGAAACGCTGGTGGTCTTCAACGCCCGCACCGAGTATTTCTACACGCCCAACTTCAACGATGTGGTGGGTTACCTGCCCCTGGGTCGCTACACGGTAACCCAGCGCAGCACCCAGAAATACAATGGGTACGACTGGGTGATCTTTGATTACAACGGCGGCTCCTACTGGACCGCCGTGCTGGGCGACCGCAACCGTGTGGAGCGCACAGGCTGATCCCCCGATACAACGAGAGCCCCTTGCAAAACAACCATAAGTTGTGTTATGATGGGAAAGGTCAATTGACAAAGACTTCCAATTTATGGTTTAATAATTTTATATGCGCAAAATACAGTTACGTGTTATCTAACCGCAGGGGGATCCAAACGCATGGCAAAAAAACAACAAGGATACGGCAATGACAGCATCCGCCAACTGAAAGGTGCCGACCGTGTGCGCAAGCGCCCGGCCGTCATCTTTGGTTCGGACGGTGTGGAAGGTTGTGCCCATTCCATTTTTGAAATCATCTCCAACTCCATCGACGAAGCCCGCGACGGGTACGGCAACCGCATCAATGTGACGCTGTTCCCCGACCATGTGGTGGAGGTGGAAGACTTCGGCCGCGGCATTCCGGTGGACTACAACCAGACCGAGCAGCGCTGGAACTGGGATCTGGTGTTCTGTGAGCTGTATGCCGGCGGCAAGTATGCAGAGGGTGGCGGCAACTACGATTTCAGTCTGGGCCTGAACGGTCTGGGTCTGTGCGCCACCCAGTATGCCAGCGAATGGATGACCGCCGACATCTACCGGGACGGCTTCCACTACCATCTCGACTTCCAAAAGGGCGAGAATGTGGGCGGTCTGCAAAAAGAAGAATACAAAGGCCGCCGCACCGGTTCTGTTATCCGCTGGAAGCCCGATACCGAGGTCTTCACCGATATTGCCGTGCCTGCCGACACCTTCAAGGATATGCTGCGTCGCCAGGCGGTAGTCAACGATGGGGTGACGCTGGTTTTCACCGACAAATCCGGCAGCGAAACCCAGAAATACGAATACCTGTACGAACACGGCATCACCGATTACACCAACGAACTGGTGGGTGACAAAGCCCTGACCCAGGTGTATTTCTGTTCGGGTGCCGCCACCGGCCGCGACCGGGTCGACCAGCCTGACTATCAGGTCAAGATGAATGTGGCGTTTGCCTTTTCCAACACCGTACAGGCGCTGGAATACTACCACAACTCCAGCTGGTTGGAACACGGCGGCAGCCCCGACCGCGCGGTGCGTTCCGCCTTCGTCAGCCAGATCAACGCCTGGCTCAAAAGCAAGGGGCTTTACAAAAAGAACGAGAGTGCCATCACCTTCTCCGACGTACAGGACTGCCTGGTGTTGGTGTCTTCCAGCTTTTCCACCCGGACCAGCTACGAGAACCAGACCAAGAAGGCCATCACCAACAAATTTGTGGCCCAGGCCATGACCGAGTTTCTGAAGCATCAGCTGGAAGTGTATTTCATTGAGCATCCCGACGAAGCCGAGAAGGCCTGCAAACAGGTGCTCATCAACAAGCAGAGCCGCGAGCACGCCGAAAAGGCCCGTATCACCATCAAGAAGACAATGACCCAGCAGATGGATCTGGCCAACCGAGTGCAGAAGTTCGTGGACTGCCGCACCAAGGACGCCTCCCGCCGGGAACTCTACATTGTGGAGGGTGACTCGGCCATGGGCGCCGTCAAGCAGAGCCGGGATTCCGAATTCCAGGCCATCATGCCCATCCGCGGCAAGATCCTCAACTGCCTGAAAGCCGATTACGCCCGCATCTTCAAGTCGGACATCATCACCGACCTGATCCGGGTCATGGGATGCGGCGTGGAACTGGGCGGCAGCCACAACAAGGACCTGGCCAGCTTCAATCTGGACAATCTGCGGTTCAACAAGGTGGTCATCTGTACCGACGCCGACGTGGACGGGTATCAGATCCGCACGCTGGTGCTGACGATGCTCTACCGCCTGACCCCCACGCTGATCAACAAGGGGTATGTCTATATTGCGGAATCTCCGCTGTACGAGATCAACACCAAGAACAAGACCTACTTTGCTTACACTGAACCGGAAAAGGCCGACATTCTGCGCCGCATCGAGGGCGAGAAATACACCATCCAGCGCTCCAAAGGTCTGGGTGAAAACGATCCCGAAATGATGTGGCTGACCACCATGAGCCCCGAGAGCCGCCGCCTGATCAAGGTGCTGCCCACCGATGTGGAACGCACCGCCCGGGTCTTTGACCTGCTGCTGGGCGACAACCTGCAGGGCCGCAAGGAGCACATTGCCGAACACGGCGCCGAATATCTGGACGATCTGGATGTAAGCTGACACGAGGAAAACTATGGCGAAAAAACGAGAAAAGAAAACAGCGCCGGCGCGCCCCCAGCTGGGCGATAATGTGGAGATCCTCTCCGCCGGTGAGATCATTGAGTCCCCCATCACCGAAACCCTGGAAACCAACTATATGCCCTACGCGATGAGCGTCATCGTATCCCGGGCGCTGCCGGAGATCGACGGGTTCAAACCGG
>ERZ1643246.3789-NODE-3789-length-12548-cov-11.349716_pt1 | contig 12548 bp, 15 predicted proteins | sample MGYA00579265_ERZ1643246 | MGnify/ENA primary metagenome ERZ1643246 (study PRJEB29033, sample SAMEA4952261) | chicken gut metagenome | biome: Broiler Chicken; feature: Gastrointestinal Tract; material: Caecum | place: Ireland | collected 2018 | study: Broiler...
ACTAGATTTTATCTAGGATTGCGAGGAATTTTATTTCAAAACTGTCAAACTAGGGATTATAGCAAAAGTTAATGGGAAATACTAGAATTTTCTTTGATGCTTTGATCAATATTTGAAGACATTACAAAGATTACTCCCAAAATTGCGAGTAAAGAGATTATACAGACTAATACACTTTTTACTTTTTCGTTCATATGCATCACTTTTCTTTTTTATTTTACTTTTTATATATGTAATTTTTGTGAATTTTTTATGAAAGTATTTTGTCAAAAAAAGCTTAGATAATTTATCCAAGCTATTTATTAGGCTTCTTCTAATGTTGGTTCAAATTTACTTTTTGTTTTTGTGATTTTTGTTTCAGCTACGTTTGTAACTGAATACATTCCTTCTTCACTCATTAATGTGTATAATTCGTTTTGTAATGTTAATATGTCGTTTAGTGCATCTTTAAATTTTTTATGTAACTCTGGTGTTCCAGATTCAATAGATCCGTGTAAAAATAAATCTGCTAAACATTTTAAATCCCATAAAATTCCTTCTAACATTGTTTTATTATCCATTTTTATTCTCCTTTCAATTGCTCATAAAAGTCTTCGTATAATGTATCCGTTTTCTTTTCGATTTTTTTAAAAAGCGATGTTTCTTTATTTTCTGTTACGCATTCTTTATTAATGCACAAATGTCTTTTGAAATATTCCAGATGGCTTAATGCATCTTCTACATATAATAATTCTTTTTCACTCATTTTTATCACCCAAGATTATTATGGCTTTTATAAAAAAAAATATACTTTTTCTCAGTATATTTTTCTCATTATTTAAAATAAACTCATTTGTTCATTTTGAGGAATTTCTTTTTTATAATCCGCGATGATCGCGTCCATATCTGTTAATATGTGATTTTCACTGCACTTTTTTAAGAAAAGTTCCATTAAATGTCTAAATTGAAGAGTATTGCAAATATTTTTTTTGCCATAAACAGCCATATAGTCTTCTTTTAAACCTGGGTATAAAATATCTAATGCTTTATAGTAGTAATCTTTTTGATTGGTTTTTAAAGTCATACCCATTCTTGTATAAATAAATTTTGCATCCACTTCTTTACTTTTAACAATCATATTTAAAATGTTGTCTTCTGTATCTGTTAAAAAAGGAAGCACTGGTGTCATTAGAACTCCTGTATAAATTCCATTCTCCCTTAGTTTTCGAATTACCTCAAAACGTCTTGTAGAGGAAATTACATTTGGTTCAATTTTTTTGGCTAATTCATTATCGTACGTCGTGATAGATACTTTAATGATTACACTGTTTACTTTCTGAATTTCTTTTAAAAGATCTATATCTCTTAAAATCAAATCACTTTTAGTATCAATTGAAACACCGAAACCATATTTTAAAATTAATTTTAATGCATTTCTAGTTAGTTCTAAATGTTCTTCTTCAGGATTATATGGATCAGATAACGATCCAAATGAAACAACTCCTTTTAATCCTTTGCTTTTTAATTCTTCTTCTAATATTTCTAAAGCATTTTCTTTAATTCGCACTTCATCAAAATTTTCTATATGATATGCTTCACAACGAGAATCACAATAGATGCATCCCATTGGACATCCTTTATAGAGATTCATGTGATAGTCAATGCCAAACCAACGATTTCCTTGATCGGATTTAGTCATGATTGTCTTTGTTTTAATTATTTCCATGATGAATGCCCCCTATAGGTTTATTATAACGATTTTAATAAAAAAATGCAAACGTTTATTTGTACTAAAAAGGAACCTAGTATTCACTATAGGTTCCAAATTTTAAAAATCCATAATTTTTTACTTCGATAATCCCCATTTGTCCTATAGCTACATTTATTTCTTCAATTGGAGAATATTTTTTTAAATTTTTTTCTTCATAGTATTTTAATTCTTCTAATCCCATTTCATAAGCATTTCGTGGGTATCCTACTAAAGATATTTGCAGTCTTGCAGCCCCATTATATGTTCCAAATGAATACCAAGAAAAGACTAACAATAAAAATATGAAGGCAAGATAATAACTTTTTTGAGTGTGAACAAAATTTCTAATTAACACAATTGCTAAAATAATACAATAAACAAATAGAAAGAAATCTGCACTTTTAGAAAATAATACTGTTAAGAGAAAGAGGATGTTTATTAAAGCATTTATTATTAACACTATTTTTAAATAACAATTTTGCTTTTTTCTGAAAGTGGCTTTTTTTATAGTATACATAGTTAAAGCTATTAAAATAGAATTAATTAGTACCCATAATATTGTAGTAAACCAGTTAGCTATACTTTTTTGCTGTAAATAAACTACAGATGATATCGAGTCTTGTTTTGTAAATAATCCCCAACAAAGAATAAGGTTTATGATAAGAGATAAACTATTTACGAGACCTAATATAATGGCTTTTTTTCGAAGTCCTTTTCGAAATAGGAAATTACTTTCTAAAAAAATCAAAATATGAAATAAAATCAAGATATAAATCACAAATACCACCTAGTATTATTTTATCAAATTGTTTGGTTTTTGAAAAGCAATTCCCAGCAAGATTTTTATATGGAATTTATCTTACATAAACTTTCTTTTCATAAAACAAAAAGAAGGTTTTCCCTTCTTAGTTATCATTACTACTACCAAATAAGCTTAGCAACTGTAAGAATAAGTTAATGTAATCTAAATACAATTCTAATGCACCATAAATAGCTAGATTGTCTTCTTCAATTAAACCTTTTTCATTTAAACGTCTTATCCTTTGAACATCATAAGCAGTAAATCCTATAAATATTAGAACAATTATAATTGATAAAAAGAAATCAAGCGAAGAACTATTTAAAAAGATATTTACAATTGAAACTAAAATGACAGCAAATAATCCCATGATTAAATAAGTTCCTATTTTGGTTAAGTCTATCTTTGTTGTTGCTCCTAATAAAGCAAATATTGCAAAAACTAGTGCTGTAATTAGAAATACAAACATAATTGAAGTCATTTCATATACAACAAAAATACTCGAAAATGTTAACCCACTGACAAATGAATATAACAAGAAGCTTATTTTAGCAGTAATTGGTTTCATTTTTGTAATTCTTGCTGATAAAAAAAATACTAAAGCAAATTCGACAATAACAATTAATATTAATCCTGTTGTACTCATGACATTTAATAACATATTTGGATTCATTGAAATACCATATCCGGTTAAAAATGTTACTAAAAGTCCTATAAACATCCAGCCAAATGTTTTGGCTATCGTTGGATTATTCAAATTTTTTCCTTCCTTTCTTTATATCATTAGTATAGCATATTCTATCTATTTTGTAAATTTGCTTAATTTTTGCTTATTCTATTTTTTTCTTGTTTTTTCTTTTTTATCATGAAAGTTTTAAGTCTTAGAAAACCGTTTGCTAGTTTAATTGCAGAAAAGAAAAAGCTTATAGAAACTCGTAGTTAGAAAACAAATTATCGTGGAGAACTATATATTCACGCAAGTAAATCTAAAGCTTTAAATGATGAACAAGAGTTACTTTCTTTTCTTTCTAATTCTTTGCATTAGAGGCAAATTCTTTGTAAATGCAAATTAAAAGATTGTATTTATATGACTAAAGAATTTGTAGAGGATATGAAACTTAATCATCCAGACGAATATTTATGTGATGAGTATGCAGTCGGAAGATATGCTTGGATTTTGGAAAATATTGAACCGTTAAAAAAGCTATACAAGCTAAAGGAGCTTTGGTATATGGAATTATTATATTGAAAGAGAGATTTTTGATTTCTTAAAAGAAATTCAATATGGATGGGTTGATAAAAATTGCAAAAAAATTTTCATATAAAACCGGATTTTGAACAAAAATATTTTTTACAAATTCCTAAAGAAATGATGAAAACAAAAATTGGTGTTTGTTGGGATCATGTTAAACTTGAACGATTCTATTTTGAACCCAATGAGTGGAATGTTCGAACTTTTTATATTGTTGCTTATTGTAAAAATAATTCTTATGTCCATACTTTTTTGACTTTTGAAAAACTAAAAAAAGTTTATTGGTTTGAACATGCTTTGGAAAAATTTGCAGGAATCTTCGAATATAATTCTATAGAAGATTTGCTTTGTGATGTAAAAGAAAAATTTTTGAATTTTGAAGTTCCTAAAGATTTTGAAGTATTAGATTTTAAAATTTTTGAATATAAAAAGCCTAAATTTCATATTTCAGCTAACGAATTTAGAAAGTATTGTGAGCAAGGAAAAGAGATTTTTTTAGAAAAATAAAGCCTTTCCAAAATTTTGGAAAGGTTATTTTCTTTTTGTTTCAATATTTTGTAATTCAAAACGATATTTTTGATTTTCTTTATTTACTTCTTTTAGAAAATCTTTCAACGGTCTTACCCAAAGTTTTCCTTCACCATATAAAGCTCGATAGACCACAAGTTTTTCTAAAGTTTCACAATCCTGTGCAATATCTTCAACAAGATAATAATCCCCTTTGTAATGTTTATAAATTCCTTTTATTTTTATTTCTTCCATTTTTAATTTTTCTTTCTATACATTAAATCTGAAATAAACAATGTCTCCATCTTGCATAATGTAGTCTTTTCCTTCCAAATAAAGTTTTCCAGCTTCTTGAACTTTTTTTTCGTCTTTTAATTCTTCTAAATCATTATATTTCATAATTTCTGCTTTGATAAATCCTCGTTCAATATCGCTATGAATTAAACCAGCTGCTTTTTTGGCATTTGTTCCTTTTTTAAAAGTCCAAGCACGACATTCATCTTTACCAACAGTAAAAAATGTTTGTAGACCTAGCAAATCATAAGTTGCAAATATTAATTTATCTAATCCACTGTAAGAAATTCCTATTTCTTTTAAAAATGCTTTTTTATCTGTTTCTTCTAATTCGGCTAATTCGCTTTCTAATTTAGCACACATTACAATAACTGAAGCATTTTCTTTAGCAGCATATTCTTCTACTTGAGAAGTAAATTCATTTTTTCCTACTACTGCATCCTCTTCATTTACATTTGCAACATAAATTATTGATTTTGCTGTAATAAAATTAAAGTTTTTTATAATTAGTTTTTCTTTCTCATCTAAATCAAGTCTTCTTATTGGAATATTATCTAATAATGCTTGTTGACATTTTTTTAGTACTTCATATTCTGCAATTGTCTCTTTTTCTTTTGTTGTTTGTGCTTTTTTTTCGATTTTTGATAATCTATTCTCAATAATTTCTAAGTCAGATAAAATTAATTCTACATTAATTATTTCAATATCTTTAATAGGATCCACTTTTCCTGAAACGTGAATGATATTTTCGTCAATAAAGCATCTTACTACTTCTACTATAGCATCTACTTCTCTTATATGAGATAAGAATTTATTTCCTAACCCTTCACCTTTACTTGCACCTTCTACTAAACCAGCAATATCGGTAAACTCGAAAGATGTTGGAACAGTATTTTTAGGTAAATATAAATTTTCTAAAAATGTTAATCTTGAATCTGGGACAGTTACTACACCAACATTTGGATCGATTGTCGCGAATGGATAGTTCGCTGCTAAAATATGTTTTTTAGTAATTGCATTAAAAAGAGTTGATTTGCCCACGTTTGGTAAACCAACTATACCTGCTTTTAAAGCCATTTTAAACCCTCCTTTATAAAACAGTTGATCCGTTAATTCCTAATGGTAATCCCATAATATACCAAAGGACAATTAAAATCAAGAAAACAATCACACTTAAACAAGCATAAGGAACTTGATATTTTATTGCTTGAAATAGACTAATTGGTTGCTCATCTTGATTGTTTTTATTTAAAAAGGCTAGATAAATCACAAAATATGCTAAGATAGGTGTCAATCCCATTGTTGTACTTTCGCCAAATCGAAAAATAATTTGAGCAAATTCAGGTGTAATACCGGCATTCATAAACACTGGTATAGCAATTGGAGCAATAATACTCCATTTTGTTATTGATGTAGGTAGGAGTAGTGTAGCTAATGCAGAAACGATAAATAGTAAAATTATTAATGGTAATCCTTCAAAATTCACTAAACGAAAGACACTCGCTAAATAGGCTGCAAATACAGTTCCAATATTTGAATATTTAAAAACACTTACAAATAAAGATGCTGCGAGAATTAATACCAATGTTTTTCCAATACCATCTAAAGAATATCCTAATGCATCAACAAAATCTTTATTGTTTTTTATGCTTCTAGCTCCTAAGCCATAGAATAATCCTAAAATCAAAAAGAAAATTGTAACTACAAAGACAAATCCATTTGAAAAAAACGAATTATAACTAAAGAGTTTATCAATATATAAAATTTGACTATTATCTAAGAGATTGCCTGAAAAAGGAAGTCCAGGTATTATATTATATAAAATAATCAAAAGGTAAATGGATGCTGCGAATACTGCGAATATTAATCCACGTAATTCTTTTCTTGTTAAGATTTTGTCTTCCATTTCTTCTTCTTTGTCAATGGTATTGCTAAATTTTTTGGCAATGACATTTTCTGTGATCCAAGTAATTATTAAAGATAAAAGCAAAACAGCTACAGCCATAATAAAGATTCCACTTATGGAAGCCATACGATATCCAACATCAATTACTCTTGCTGATAAAAGCGATGTAGATAAAAGTGAACTATCTACACTTGTAAATATAAAGGAAACTCCTTCACCACAAGTCAATCCCGCAAATGCTGCGATTAATCCTATACATGGATTTCTTTTACCATATTTGAAAATTGCAGCACTTAAAGGTAACATTACTATATAGGATAAGTCTCCCATTAGACTTGCTATAACGCTTAAAAAAACTAAGATAAAAGTTACTGTATTTTTCTTCATTTTTTTTGTTAAAAATGTTACAGCTGTTTTCAAAAATCCACTTTTTTCCATAACTCCAAAACCAATTAATATTATAATTAAGCTACTTAATGGAGCAAAATTCACAAAGTTAGAAACTGTAGAACTAAATATATATTTTAATCCTGTAAGACTAAAAACATTTGTAACACTAGCTATTTCTGTAGAATATTCTAAAGTTGTTGGATTTACTTTATAAACCACCTGTTGAAGTTCTAAAAGATTTAAAACTCCACTTAAAATCATGACAACTCCGGTTAGAATTAAGAAAGTCATAACAGGATGTAAATTCATTTTATCTTTGGCTTTATTCATGACTCTCACCCAAAACTTTTTTCAGTTTTTTTTCAAATTCTAAACGATCCATCATAATTTCATGTTTACAATTAACGCATTTTAATTTAATATCTACACCCATTCTAGTAATGACCCATTCGTTTGTTTGACAAGCATGGGGCTTTTTCATTACTACATGATCATTTAATTTATATAATTTCTTTTCCATTATGCACCTCGATTTGATTGTATGGAATTTTAATGTTTTCACGATCATAAACTTCTTTAATCATTTTTAAAATTGATCTTTTTATTTTGTATTGATCAGATGATTTACAATAAATCATGATCGAATAATTTACCGCGGATACATCTAACATTTCCAAACCTAGATATTCACTATCTTTATATACACCAGGAATTTTTTTAGCTTCTTCTACAATATTTTTTAAAATTGTTTCAATTTTTTCAGCTGGTTCCTCATATGCTGTTGGTACCTCAATTTTAATTCCAGCACGAGCTTGAGATAAATTCACAACAGAATCTACTAAATGATTTGCAAATATGTATATTTCACCATTAGATCCTTTTACTTTTGTACTTTTTAAAGAAAGTTCAATGACTTCTCCAGTGAAATTATCAATTCGAATCGTATCGCCAATCACGTAATAATTATCTAAAATAATACTTATCCCGCTCATTAAATCTTGCACTGTATCTTGTAAAGCTAATCCTAAAACTACTCCAGCTATTCCTAGAGATGCCAAAATTCCTTTTGTATCTACCCCATAAGTTTCTAGTATCATCATAATTGCAATAGCATAAACAAAAAATTTTAAGACATTTATAATTAATTCAATAATTGTTGTTTTTTTCTTGCCACTGAAATCATTTTTCATTCGACTAATAAACAATTTTCCAACAATTAACTTAATAATTTTTACTAATATTAAGGCTGCAATTATAATAATAATGGGTGCAATAATTCTTTCTTGAAAGATAAAATTTTTAAAATTTTCCATTATACACCTTCTATTCTAATGCCCAATATATCCAGTATCCTCTCTAAGTCTTTTTCAGAATCATAAGGTATTTCTATTTTTTTCTTGTTGATTTTTACTTTAGTTCCCACTTTTTCTCTCATCAATCGTTCATAAATTGTATTTCGAATTGATTTTGTTTCTCTTATTCTTTCTTGATGTTGTTTTTTTGGAAGATCAGAAGATTGGATTTCTTGTTCTAATTCGCGAACACTCATCGAATTTTTAACTACTTTTTCTGCTAATTCTTTAACTTTTTCAACATCTTCTATTTTGCTTAAAGCTCTAGCATGACCCATACTTAGTTCATGATTTTCAACTAATTCTTTTACTGAAGTTGGTAAAGATAACAATCCTAACATATTGGTAACATGACTACGGCTTTTTCCAAATTTCTTGGCAAATTCTTCTTGAGTCATATGACCAATTTCAATGATTTTTTGATAGGCGGAAGCTTCATCAATCGGATTTAAATCCTCTCGTTGAATATTCTCTAATAGAGCTATCTCCATCATTTCTTGATCATTAAAATCTTTAACTACTGCTGGAATCGTTTCTAAACCAGCTAAAGATGCAGCTTTAGTTCTTCTTTCACCGGCTACTAACTCATAACCTTTGATTGTCTTTTTAACAATAATTGGTTCTATTATGCCATGTTCTTTAATTGAGTCAGCTAATTCCTGTAAAGTTTTTTCATTAAAAGTTTTTCTAGGTTGATAAGGATTGCTACGAATATCTTTAATTTTGATTTCTAAAATATCATTTTTTGCTGTATTTTTAACAATATCCTTTTCAAAATTTTCAAAATTGATTACTTCATTGGAAAATAGTTGTTCTAACCCCTTGCCTAAAGCTTTTCTTTTAGTCTCCATTTCTACTTATCACTTCCTTTGCTAAATTTTGATAAGCAAGTGTGGCTCTTGAAGTAGGATCATAATCGCTTATAGGTTTTCCGTGAGATGGTGCTTCTACTAATCGAACTAATCTTGGAATAATCGTATTAAATACTTTAGATTTAAAGCATTTTCTTACTTCTTCAATGATTTCTAATCCAATATTGGTACGACCGTCAAGCATAGTTAATAAAACGCCTTCTATTCTTAATTCTGGATTCATATTTGATTGGACTAGAATAATTGAATTTAATAATTGAGTGATTCCTTCTAGAGCAAAGTATTCGCATTGAACAGGAATTATTACAGAATTACTAGCTACCAAAGCATTCATTGTAGATATTCCTAGGGAAGGTTGACAATCAATAATGATATAATCGTACTTTTCTTTAATTTCTTCTAAAGCATTTCTTAATTGTTCATTTTGTCTAAAGGTATTGTCCTCAAGCATTTTTTTTACAAACTCAACATCTACTCCGGCTAAATTAATAGTTGCAGGAATAATAGAAAGATTTTTGAATTTCGTTTTAATAATTGCTTCTTTAATATCACACTGTCCTGTTATTACATCATAAATGTCATTATTAAAATCATTATTATTTAAGCCTAATCCATTGGACGCGTTTCCTTGAGGATCCAAATCAATTAGAAGTGTTTTTTTCCCTTCTTTTCCTAATGCTGCGGCTAGATTGATACTTGTAGTCGTTTTACCTACACCGCCTTTTTGATTTACTAATGAAATAATTTTTGCCATAATACCACCTTTTAATTTCCAGTCTAATAACATTTTAACATAAAGTGGTTCTTTTGTCTTTAGAAATTCATATCGTTTTGATATTTTTCTTTTTTAACTAGGCATACTTTTGTTTTTTTTCAAATTCCATTTCAATATTTTTTAATTCATCTTTTGTATAATAATTTGTATTAGCTAAGTATATTATTAAGTCATCTGGTGTATTTGCTAAAATGGCTTTTATGAAATTCAAAAAATGATTTTCTAATTTATTATACCTATTTAATGAATTTTCGCGAATAATTTTAATTGCTGAATTGATTACTATTTCATAATATGTAATTTCATTAATTTTCATTTTTTTGATTCCCTCTCCTGGTAAGGACTGACTTAGATAATTTACGATAATTTTAGCAGATGCTTGCTTTTCTGGATTGGTACAAAAAATAATTTCTCCGTCCATGCAATAAATAATTGTTTCTTCTTTTATCATTTTTATTTTCCTTTCTTGGTTTCATTAAAGCAAAAAAAAGCCATTTTAGCAAATTGCAAATTTTTATTTTTTGCTCTTTAAAAAGAACAGATATTCAAATTTTTGGACCAATTTCTCTATTTTTGGCATTTCTATTTTTGTATTTTTTTATAATTTAACAAAAAAAAGAGGCTTTATTCCTCTTCTGGCTTTTCAGCTTCTTCTATAGCTTTTTCTAATTCTTCTTTATTCATTTTAGAAGCTCCTTTAATTTTTAATGATTTTGCTTCTTCTCTTAATTTTGAAAGTGTTGGTTCATCGCTTATCTCAAATTCTTGATCTTCGATTTTTCCGGTTCTTACTAATTCATCAATTTGTTCTTTAGTAATTGTTTCTCTTTCAATTAAGGTATGACTTAAAAGCATTACTAAATCTTTGTTTTCTTTTAATATTTTTTTCGCATTTTCATAACATTCCATAATAATTTTACGAGCTTCTTGGTCAATTTCTAAAGCTACTTGATCTGAATAATTTCTTGTCTTGTTGTAATCACGTCCTAAGAATACGTTGTCTCCTGAATTAGATTCATAGCGGATTGGACCAAGATCACTCATACCATATTCTGTAACCATACTTCTAGCTAATTCTGTTGAACGTTTGAAATCATCACTTGCACCTGTTGTAATATCATCTAAGAATAATTCTTCTGCTGCTCGACCACCAAGAGTGCTTGTAATAATCGCGATCATTTCATTTTTAGTATATCTAGTAATATTGTCTTCCTTTGGTGTATATGCTGTATATCCGCCAGCCATTCCTCTTGGAACAATCGTAATTTTTTGCACTTCCATAGCATCTTTTAATTTTAAACCTAAAACAGCATGACCTGATTCATGAACTGCAGTTAACCATTTGACTTCATCACTTACTTTACGAGATGTTTTAGCTGGTCCCATAAGAACACGATCTGTTGCTTCATCGATATCTTGAAGTGTTATAGCTTGTTCATTTTTACGAACAGCTAACAATGCTGCTTCATTCATTAGGTTCTCTAAATCTGCTCCAGAGAATCCAGAAGTTCTTTGACTAATGCTTTTTAAATTGACATTAGGAGCTAAAATTTTATTTTTAGCATGAACTTTTAATATAGCTTCACGTTCTTCTGTATCTGGAAGATTTACTGTTACTTGGCGATCAAAACGTCCTGGACGAAGTAATGCTGGATCAAGGACATCTGGTCTATTCGTTGCGGCAATGATGATTATTCCTTCATTTGCTCCAAATCCATCCATTTCGGTCAATAATTGGTTTAATGTTTGCTCTCTTTCATCATGACCTCCACCAATTCCAGAACCTCTTTGACGTCCTACGGCATCGATTTCATCAATGAAGATTAAACATGGAGCATTTCTCTTAGCTTCTTTAAACATATCACGTACACGGCTTGCTCCAACTCCGACGAATAATTCAACGAAGTCTGATCCACTAATGAAATAAAACGGAACATTTGCTTCACCAGCTACAGCTTTAGCAAGTAACGTTTTACCTGTTCCTGGAGGACCAACAAGCAAAACTCCTTTTGGAATACGTGCTCCTAAACGTTGAAATTTTTTAGGATTTTTTAAGAAGTCAATTAATTCTGAAACTTCTTCTTTTTCTTCTTTTAATCCTGCAACGTCACTGAAGCGAACTTTGCCGCCATCGCTAGAAAGTTTTGCACGGCTTTTACCAAAGTCCATAGAGCCTTTATTCGTATTAGCCATTTTTACAAAGATAAAATATGTTGCTCCAACCAAAATCAATAAAGGAACGACATTAATTAAAATGTATACCCATGAAATGGATCCTGGATCTGGTTTTGTTTCATATACTTTTAGATTTGCAGATTCCGCATATTTTACTACATTTGTAAGTTCAGCTTCTACTACCGTAGCTCTAAACTTTTCATTTTCTTTGTAATCGGATAATTTTCCTTCAATGTAATAAACGCTTTCTTCTCCACTAGGAGTGATTGTAATCTCTGTAACGTTTTTATTAGCTATTTCAGTCATTAATTCGCCAGTTGTCAATTCATTGGTTATTGTTCTTCCTAGATTTAAGACACTTAAAACAATAAAGATGACAACTACCAAAATCAAATACGGAAATAGATTTTTCATTGCATTTTGATTTGTTCTTCTCATTCTATTTTTCCTCGTATAATCAATCTTATAGAAATTATTAATCTGTTTGATTGATTCTT
>ERZ1643246.3791-NODE-3791-length-12544-cov-4.467692_pt1 | contig 12544 bp, 10 predicted proteins | sample MGYA00579265_ERZ1643246 | MGnify/ENA primary metagenome ERZ1643246 (study PRJEB29033, sample SAMEA4952261) | chicken gut metagenome | biome: Broiler Chicken; feature: Gastrointestinal Tract; material: Caecum | place: Ireland | collected 2018 | study: Broiler...
TGCTTTGGCTTATAGAAAATGTGTTTCTTCACAGCAGGCCCGTTGAACACAATATCCCGTTCCTGCTCTGTGAGATCGCGGAAGGGCACGTCCGTGCGCACGCCCATCTCGCGGCAGACATCCGTCATCAGCGACCACATGAGCGAGTTCCACGGCGCCACGGCGCCCTCGTCAATGGTGAGTGATTCGTCCGGCACGAGCGTGGAACGGTCCACCGTGCGCACAAGGCCGGTGCCGCCGCATGTGCGGCATGCTCCCTGGCTGTTGAAGGCCAGCTCCTCCGCGCTCGGCGCATAAAACCGGGCGCCGCATTCCGGGCAGGTCAGCTCCTGGCCTGCCGCCACGGCGAGCGTGGGCGGCAGATAGTGGCCGTTCGGGCAGCGGTGGCTGGCCAGCCGGGAGAACAGGAGACGCAGGCTGTTGAGCAGCTCCGTGCCTGTGCCGAAGGTGCTGCGGACGCCCGGCACACCGGGACGCTGGTGCAGGGCAAGCGCCGCCGGCACATAGAGAATTTCATCCACCTGCGCGCGCGCTGCCTGCGTCATGCGCCGGCGCGTGTAGGTGGAGAGCGATTCCAGATACCGCCGGGAGCCTTCGGCATAGAGCACGCCGAGCGCCAGTGAGGATTTTCCGGAGCCGGAAACGCCCGCGATCCCCACGATCCCGCCCAGCGGAATGTCCACATCAATGTTTTTCAGGTTGTGCACACGCGCTCCGCGAACCTCAATGTGATCGATCATTCGGCTGCTCCTTTCCCATGCGCGGTGCCCGCCGCGCCCTTTCTCCGTTATCATCTTTTCCGCTTTTTCATCTCTCCGCCGGAACAAGAGCCTTGCCTGCTTCGGAAACCGGCCGCCTTTCCCTGCCATGACGGCTTTTCCCGCAGGGAAACTGCTCTACCGCGCAGGAAAGGCAAGATCAAACAGCGTTTTGCCGGTTGCCGTGCGGAAGATGGCACGGATTTTCTCCAGTTCCGCGCCGTCCGGCGTTGTTTCGAAGCAATTGACGAGGAGATCCGCTTCCATCAGCAGCTGCAAAAGCCGGCTGCGCGGCCCTTCGTACTCGTGGTGGTGCACAACAAGCTCGATCACAGCCGGTGCAAAGGTGGGATCGCAGCCGGCTTCGGAGAGAAAGAGGCGCACGAGGCGAGGCGCTTCCCGCTTCTGATTTGCCTGGCAGGCGTCGCCGTCGTACCGTTCCTTGCAGAACCGGATGGCGATGTCGTGCAGGATGGCAGCCGCCTGCAGCGTTTCGCGCTCCGTCTCAGGCAGGCCTTCCCGTTCTCCCAGCAGCTTTGCCAGCGCATACACCTTCAAAATGTGCTGCGTGCGTCTGCTGTGCCCCTCTTCCCAGCACAGCGCCCGGTAAAGAAGTTCCGTTTCCGCGTGGTTCATGCCGCACACCCTTTCCATTTTTTCTCTCTTAAGCTTATCATTTTTTTCAAAGGGACGCAAAACAATTTTGATGCGTTTTCAGCCGGTGGCTGCCTCTCATTCCGCAAAAGAGTGGAGGAAACCGAAAAACTGTGCTATGATAAAGGGGAAAACCACGAAACCCATGTGTCCGTTCAGAAAGCTCAGGTGATACCCGTGCACACAAAAGAAAAAGTTCAGCAGCAGGATGTCTTTGAAAAGCTCCCTGTTCCGGCCGCGCTGCGGCGGATGATTCTCCCGGCGGTGGCCCCAGCCAGCTGATCGTCCTCATCTACAACATGGCCGATACCTTCTTCGTGGGGCAGACGAACAACCCTTACATGGTCGCGGCTGCCTCGCTGATTCTGCCGGTGTTCAACATCACGCTCTGCCTTGCCGGAATCGGCGGCGGCTCGCTGATCTCCCGCCTGCTCGGCCAGTCCCGGGAGGACGAGGCCAGGCGTGTCAGCGCTTTCTCGCTGTATCTGGCGCTTGCCATCGCCGCGCTGTTTGCTGCGGGAATCGCTGTTTTCATGGAACCGGTGCTGAGTGTGCTCGGCGCGGGGGAGAATACATATGAATACGCCCGCCAGTATGCGACGTGCGTCATTGTGGTGGGCGGGATTCCCACTGTCCTCTCGAACGTGCTCTCCAACCTGATCCGCAGCGTGGGCCGTTCCCGCGAGGCGAGCACCGGCATCATTCTGGGCGGCGTCCTCAACATTGCGCTGGACCCGCTCTTCATGTTTGTGCTGCTGCCCTCCGGCCAGGAGGTGCTCGGCGCAGGTATTGCCACATGCCTTTCCAACTGCGTGGCCCTTCTCTATTTTGTGGTCGTCCTTATCCGCATGGGCCGTCAGTCCATCATCACCTTCCTGCCGCACGGCGGCCTGCCCACGCGGAGCAGCATCCTTGCCGTCTTCGGCGTCGGTGTTCCCTCTGCCGTTGCCACGCTCCTGTTTGACCTCGACTATGTCGTCATCGACAAGCTCATGGTGTCCTGTCACGACCTGGCGCTGGCGGCCGTGGGCATTGTGCTGAAGGTGGAGCGCTTCCCGCTGAACGTGGGCATCGGCATCTGCCAGGGCATGCTGCCCCTCGTGGCGTATCATTATTCCGCCGGCCACGCGCAGAAAATGCAGGACACCATCCGCCTTTCGCGCAGGTTGGGGCTGATCATCGCGGCGATCAGCATTGCGCTGTATGAGATCTTTGCCGTTCAGTTTTCCAATCTCTTCATTGCGGATACGCAGACGGTGGAGCTCGCCTCGCAGTTCCTGCGCATCCGCGTGCTGGCCACGCCGCTCATGTTTTTGAGCTTCTTCACGGTGTATCTCTTTCAGGCGTTCGGCAAGGGGCGGATCTCCCTTTTCCTGGGCGTGATGCGCTGGCTTGTGTTCAACATCCCGATGCTCTTCCTGCTCAATGCCATTTTCGGCATGTTCGGCATCGTCTGGGCGCAGGCCGCAGCAGATGTGCTCACGGTGGCGCTGTCTGTCTTTGTTTATCTGAAATACCGCCCCGCTGTCGGGGAATTGTCCCACACCGCCGGGGCATAATGTGTTTTGCCTGAATCCTCTTCGGGGAGGCGGACGCGCTTGACCGCAGCCGGCGCAGATTGAATGAAAGGATGGAAAGACCATGCCGCGCACCGATGTGACACAGATGCTGTTTGCCCGGATTTATCCGCTTCTTGCGAACAAGGTGGAGAAAAAAGGGCGCACCCGGGAAGAGCTGGATGGCGTGATTGCCTGGCTCACCGGATATGAGCCGGAGGAGATTGCTCGCCTGGCCCTGTCTGACATCAGTTACGGCGATTTCTTCCGCCGTGCCCCCGCGATGCATCCGAACCGGACGCTGATCACCGGGAAAGTATGCGGTGTCCGCGTTGAGGAAATCGAAGATCCGCTGCTGCGCGAAATCCGCCGCCTTGACAAGCTTGTGGACGAGCTGGCGGCGGGAAAATCGCTGGATCGCATCCGGCGGTGAGAAATGTCGCCCGCCGGGCGACCAGACGAAGCGGAAATCCCCCTATACTGTGTGTATCAGCCAAACCACACAGTATAGGGGGATTTTTATATGAAAAAGAATTTGACGGAACTCGTGTTTCTTCTGGACCGGAGCGGTTCCATGCAGGGGCTGGAGAGTGACACCATCGGCGGATTCAATGCGATGCTGCAAAAGCAGAAAAGAGAGCCGGGGGAGGCCCTCGTTTCCACCGTCCTTTTCAACCATCAGACGGAGGTGCTCCACGATCGGGTCAGGGTGGATAAAATCCGTCCGCTGACCGGCAGGGAGTATGCGGTGTGGGGGAGCACCGCGCTGCTGGATGCCGTCGGCGGAGCAATCCGCCACATCGGGCATCTCCATCACTGCGCCAGGCCGGAGCATGTGCCGGCGCACACGCTCTTCGTCATCACAACAGACGGCCTGGAGAACGCCAGCCGCTGGTACAACGTCTGGCAGGTTCGTGAGATGATCCAGCGCGAGAAGGTGCGGTACGGCTGGGAGTTTCTCTTCCTCGGGGCCAATATCGATGCAGTCGCCGCGGCAGGCAGCCTGGGCATCGACGCCGATCGGGCAGTCCGGTATCACAGCGATGCAGCGGGCACACGGCTCAATTATGAGGCGGTGAACCGGGCCGTGACGGCGGTGCGCTGCAGCGCCCCTCTCGATTCACACTGGAAGGACGAGATCGAGGAGGACTTCCGCAGGCGGAGCAGAGGAAGGCAATGACTGCTTTCCGGCGTGAGCGGCGAGAGAAAAGAAAAAGCTGAGCACAGGACGCTGAGTTTGGAGTTTCGCAATGAAATCAGACCGGCCATGGCCATAGAAAGCCTCCCGGATATTGGAGCCAATGCTGATTCCCGAGCGGATGAGTGGATTGGTCAAGACACTTTCCCGTTTGGAGCGCTTGATTTCATTGCACACTTTGATAATATCTGAGGCGGAAGATTAAGACACAGATAAAGGAGGACTGTTCCTGTTTGCCCCCGTTCCTCACATATTCCCTATTCCTTCTTACTTTCCAAAAATCCAGGAAACAGGGCGAGAGAAGGAAGAGGGAATAGTGAAGAAGGAATAAGTAAAAATCCCGAACGCTTTCGCATTCGGGATTTTTGGTGCCGGCGACCGGGATCGAACCGGTACAGTATTTCTACTGCGGGATTTTAAGTCCCGTGCGTCTGCCAATTCCGCCACGCCGGCCGGTTTTGTGCCTCTGGCGGCTGCGGGCCGGGCCAAACAAGCCTCAAACCAGCCCTCTTATTATAGCATCCCGGGCGAAAAATTTCAATACAAAAGCCATGCCCTGCGGCACGCGCCGCGGGGCATGGCTTTTTTGAAAGTCACAGCAGATCTTCCTGGTAATGGGCGCGCTCGCCGCCCACAAATTTCGGGCGCGTGCGGGCGCAGAGCAGAATGGCCTCGCCGATCTTCGAAAGGCTGAGCCGCACAGGCACGGCAACCGGCGCCAGATGCATGCCGATCAGCGTGCCGCCGATGTCGATGCCGGCGCGGGCACGCACCTCCTCCACAGCGCAGGGGGATTCCATCGCCTGCCACGCCGCCGTGGCAAAGGAACCGCCCGCTTTCGGCTGCGGCACCACGTTCACGCGCTCCAGCCGGTGTGCACGCCGGGCCGCGTCCTCCACAATCAGCGCGCGGTTCAGGTGCTCGCAGCACTGGGCCGCCAGGTAAACGCCGTGCCGGTCCAGAACGGGCGCAATCCCGGAGAGGATGGCCCCGGCAATGTCCGGGTGGGAATCCGTTCCGATCCGGCTGCCTGCCACCTCGCTCGATGAACAGCCCACCACAAAGAGATCACCCTCCTCGAGCCTGGCAATGTCCAGCAGCTCCGTGACGGCGCGTTCCGCTTCCTCGCGGACCTGCTGCAAAAACGCTTCCTCCGTTTTCATCTCAATGGCCTTCTTTCTGTTCTTCCGCTTCCGGTTTCTTTCCGTAGGCGCGCTCAGCGGCTTCGCGCGCCAGATTGATGACAAATTTGCCGTCTCCCTCCTGCGGGTCTACGCCCGCCGGAATGGTGGCATACACCTCCGCCACCATCGACCTCATCCAGAGCCCGGGCGTGATGCGCAGAGAATAGCCGCAGCCGTTTTCCGTGATCCAGTCGTAAAAATTGGCACGGGGCAGGCCGTAGGCGGAGAGAATTGTCATCATCACGCCGCCGTGCGTCACAACGACGGCGCTCGTGGTGCCGCTGCGCATCAGGCCCTCCACCAGCTTTTCAAACGATTCGCACACGCGGTGCATGAACACCGCGCCCGATTCCCCGCCGGGAGGCGTGGCCTGCGCGCCGCTTTCCATCCACTCGGCAAAATGAGGGTCTTCCTTTGCCAGCTGTTCCGCCGTTTTCCCTTCCCATTCGCCGAAATTGCATTCCCGCAGACCGTCCAGCACGATGGGCTGCACGCCGGGATAGAGCAGTTCCAGCGTCTGGCGGCAGCGCAGCAGCGGGCTGGAGAAGTATGCTTTCGCCGTGGGATAGCCGCCTTTGGCGCGCAGGTCCAGCAATCGTTTTTTGCCTTCCTCCGCGAGGGGCACGTCCGTGGAGCCGATGTATTGGCCCCGCAGGTTTCCCTCCGTGACGCCGTGGCGGATGAGATGAATGAGATAGGACTGCATCAGTTCTGACTCCCTTCCTCCGGTTCTGCCGGTTTTCTGAGGTGCGCTGCTTCCGGGTTTCCGTGCACAGGCCGGCCAGCCCTATGCCGTTCTACCGCGGGACATGCGGCAGCGCCCAAAATGTGGGGTTCCCAAATCATAAAAATCTACTGTATTTAGCGGTTTACAAATCGTACACTATGGTTTATACTTTACTTTGTGTTATTCCGTTTTTTCGACCCGGTTCGAGCCCGGGCAGCCCAGCCGGCGGACGAGGGAGCCGGAGGGCGGGAGGAGGAACTGTATGAACAGCCATTTTCCGCGCATCATCACGCTGCTGCGAAAGGAGCGCGGCCTCAGTCAGAAAAAAGCGGCGGAGGCACTGCACATCTCGCAGGCGCTGCTGTCGCATTATGAAAAGGGCATCCGCGAATGCGGGCTCGATTTTGTCGTGCGCGCCGCCGATTTCTACGGCGTTTCCTGCGATTATCTGCTGGGCCGCACGCCGGACCGCAGCGGTGCCATCCTCAATATGGAAGACATCCCGGAGCCGGATGCTGCCGGCAAGGAAAACCGGTTCCGCGGCAGCCTGCTGCCCACGCTGAACAAGAAGCTGATCGCGAATTCGCTCAACATCATCTACGATCTGCTCCAAACCTGCGGCAACAAGGCTGTGACAAATGAGATTTCCGGCGCGCTGAACGCCGCTGTCTATAAATCGTTCCGCATCCTCTATTCCGCCAATCCGAAGAATCCGCAGGGGCTTTTCGCCGTGCCGGAACGGCTCGGCAAGGGCATGGCGGACGCCGCGCAGAACATTGCGGAGGCAAACGCCGCTTGCCTGATGGCGGGCGAGGACGCCGGGGAGCTCGAGGGCCTCGGCAAGGAGGAACCCCCCGCCCTTTCCCCGGAACAGCTTGCGGAAAAATATCCGCTGTTCGCCAGCTCCCTGTTCAACCTGATCCGCAACACGGAGAGCCGCATGGGCGTTTCCCCCGCCAAAAAGGAAAAGTAACGCGCATCCCGCGCAGAGGCCGCCGTCAGGCGGCCTTTTTTGTGCCGCTTTCCGGGTGCCGGTTCTCAGCACAGATGAAGCGCGTCCACTCCTGTCCTTGTCAGGCGGGCGCGGCCCTTCCGCAGCACGGCGAGGTTGAACAGAAAGCCGGGCTTCTGCGCTGCTTCCATCGCGGTGTGGCAAAACAGTTCGTATAAATTGCTCCTGTAATACACGTCGTAATCGCCTTGCCCCCATACGGAGACATCGTAATCGAGCACAACGAGGCCGAGATCGGCCAGGCGGCGCAGGGCCGCGCCGCGCTCCTTCACAAGCTCCATCGAATCGTCCGTTTCGGTGATGCGCACAGCGTCCAGCGCCACGGAGAGCAGTTCCTCCTCCTCGCTGCTGTGCAGCTCAAAGCGCACGATCGGGTAGCGCGCCGCCTGGCTCAGCTCAACAAGCGTCTGCTTTTCGCGCCGTGTCAGCGTCAGGTTTGCCAGATCCATTTTGAAACCTCCTTAAAGGGAAAGAGCTTTACACAATCCCCAATGCATATTTTGCCGCGAGCACACGCACAACGGCCTCTTTCAGCGTGGCCATGGGCACCTCGCCGCTCTCCACGGCGTCATAGAGCGCCTGGTAATCGTTCCGGCAGTCGGAGGAGAGCAGCAGATCGTTTCCGGCCAGGAAAGCCTGCACGGCCGCGCTCTTGCCGCCGGTGAAATCGGTGACGGCGTCCATCACGAGATCGTCGGTGAGGATGAGGCCGGTGAAGCCGAGCTCCTCCCGCAGAATCTCATGCACGGCGGGGGAGAGAGAGGCCGGTGCGTCCGGGTCCATGCAGGACACCACATTGTGGGAGACGAGCACGAACGGCGCTTTCGCCTCGATGCCGGCGCGGAAGGGCACGAAATCGGAGCTCTCAAACGATTCCATCGGCCTGTTGTCATAGGCAAGGCCCGTGTGCGTGTCCGCGTTGTTCCCGTAGCCGGGAAAATGCTTGAGCGTGCAGGCGATGCCGGACGCGCGGTATGTTTCCACCGAAAGGCGCACAAATTCCGCTGTCCCCGCTGCGTCCTGCCCGAACGCCCGGTCATAGATGAAATCCGCCGGGTTGGTGGAGACATCCGCCACGGGGGCAAGGTTCATGTTCAGGCCCAGGCTCTTGAGCAGGCTTGCCTTTTCCTTTGTGTCGCTCTCGATCGCGTCGAAGCCGCCCTTGGCGAACACGTCGTGCGGAGAGCGGAAGGGCTGGTCGGCAAACTGGCTGTAGCGGCTGATCCGCACCACCGTGCCGCCCTCCTCGTCGCAGCAGAAGAACATGTTCGTGCGGCTGGAATTGTTGTAGGAGGCAAGTGTGGAGCGCACCTGATCTGCTGTCTTCGGCTCAAAGAAATCGGCCATCAGGCAGTAGCCGGCGGGCTGGCAGTCGTCGATCAGCTTGACAGCCCCGTTCACAGGGCAGCGGAAAATGAAAACCTGGCCCACAAGATCGGCTACACTCATCGTTTCCATTTTCGCATACGCATAGTCATAGTAGGCGGAAAAAAGACCGTTGTCGTCCGGCATGCCTTCTTTCCCTGCCGGCGCAGAGGAAGTCTGGGAGGACACGGGAACAGACGAGGGCTCCTCCGGTGCAGAGGAGGAAGGCGCGGGCTGTTCTGCCTGCGAGGACGCCGTGCTTGCCGTTTCCCTTGGCAGGAAGGGAAGCGGTTTCAGGCTCCCCAGCACCCAGCCTCCCACAAGGCAGACGACGGCCAGCAGCGTGATCAGCACGGCGTGGCCGATAAAGCGGCCCACACCGGAACTGTTGGAATGGGAACTGCGCGGCATGAGACTCCCTCCTTTGCAAAATAAGAGGTGCAGCTGCGGATTCTGTCATCCTTCATTATAGATCATCGGGCCCGAAAGCGCAAACAGACTTTCAGCCGATGTCGTACACGCTGCGCACCCGCACGCGGTCGATTTTGCCGGAAAGCACGCGCACGCGCTTTTCGCCGGCCTCCATGTCAAAGTAGTTGTCCGAGAGCACCCAGTCCTCCTGTTCGTTGAGCAGCTCCACACAGGAGGCATAGGCGGCGGCCGTCACCACGAGTTCATCCCCCTCTACGCGGACGGAGAGCGCCGGGTTCTCGTATTCGTAGATCTGCGGCGTGCAGAAGAGGGCGCTGCCCTGCGAAAGGATCTCGCCGTTTTCCAGAAGCTCAAACCACACGTGGTGGCGGCGGAGGTCCGCCTGCGGCAGCTCCTGCTTTTCCAGCCACACGGCGGAGAGGGGCGCAGCCGTCACGTCTTCGCTGTGCGTTTCCAGCACGCGGGAGCGGCTGTCGCGCAGGCTCCAGCGCACCGTGAGGCGCTTTTCCGCGCGCGTTTCATTGGAAACATTCAGCTGAATGCTCTTTTTCGGAGCGGGGCCGCGTGCGTTGACGTTCCACCCCTGCGTGAGCATGCCCTCCTCGCAGCAGGAGAGCAGCACCGGCGCGAAGAAGCGCTTTTCAAAATAGTGCAGCGCCTTCCAGCGGCCGAAATAGTCGATGGAGGACCAGGAGGCGACGGGCCAGCAGTCATTGAGTTGCCACACAATGGCCCCCATGCAGCGGCCGCGGAAGCGGCGCCAGTGCTCCACCGCATAGCGCATGGCCTGCGCCTGCATGAGCTGCGAGGCGTAGACAAACAGCGGCAGACTTGTCGGGTAGCGGAAATAGTCCGTGAGGTACGTCATCATCTTGGCGTAGCCGCCGCTGCATTTCTGGTGGCGCTGCATCACGTAGGAGAAGGGATTGCGATCCTCCGGCTCGGTGAACGATTCGATCGTCTTCATCGCGGGCATCGATTCAAAGCCGAATTCGGAAGCATAGCGGAACAGGTGGCTGCGGTATTCCGGGAAAGGCCGGAAGCCGTGCCACACCTCCCAGTAATGCGCGTCGCCGCGTGTTTCGTCCTGCGGGAGGTCGAAGTCGCCGCCGGAGGACGGGCTGGAAGGCCAGTAGAAGGTGTCTGGGTCCTCCCGGCGCAGAATTTTGGGGATCACATAGCTGTACATGCGCGTGTAATCGCCCTTGAGCTGCGGTGTTTCGCCGTAGCCGTCATAGAGAAAGCTTTCCATTTCATTGTTCCCGCACCAGAGCGCCAGGCAGGCGTGGTGGCGGATGCGCCGCGCATTTTCCTCGATCTCGCGCGTGATGTTTGCTTCAAACGATTCCGTCAGGCGGTAGGTGGCACAGGCAAACATGAGATCCTGCCATACCAGCAGACCCAGCTCGTCGCAGGCATCGTAGAAGGCGTCGTCCGGGTAGTAGCCGCCGCCCCACACGCGCACCGTGTTGAAATTGGCCAGCGCGGCCTGTTCCAGCAGATGACGCGTCCGTGACGGTGTGACGCGGCCGAGCAGGCAGTCCTCCGGGATGTAGTCTGCGCCCATGGCGAACACGCACACGCCGTTGACCTCGTGGGCGAAGCTTTCTCCCCACTCGTCGCGCGCGCGGTGCACGCGCATGGTGCGCAGGCCGATGCGCTTCTCCCACACATCCGCCGGTTCACCTGCGCAGAGCAGTTCCACGCGCACCGTGTAGAGCGGCTGCGCGCCGTAGCCGCGCGGCCACCACAGCTGCGGCTGCTCGATTTCCACCTCGCCGGCGGGGGCTTCCCAGCTCTGCGAACCGCCGTCCGGGCCGGTCACCGTCACGCGCCAGCCGTCCGCAGTGCCTTCTGTGTGCAGGCGGAAGGAGAGAAACACGCGGCCGTCCTCGTGGCGCTGGCGCACAAGCACATCCGTGAGGCGGGCGGTGTCGATGCCCAGAAGCGACACGGGCCGCGTCAGGCCCATATCCGGCAGGCGGGGGCCCCAGTCCCAGCCGAACATGCAGCTCGACTTGCGCAGATAGGGGAAGCCGTCCACGGTGTCGCCGTTGCAGGGGATGGAGCCGTTTTCCGCCACCTGCTGCTCCAGGAAGGGCAGCGGCGCGTGCAGCCGCACCTCCAGGCGGTTTGTCCCCTCGCGCAGCACGCCCTTCACCGGGAATTCCCACACCCGGTGCATATTGCACGCGGAGCCGACGCATGTTCCGTTGAGCCAGACGTCCGCCAGCGTGTCGATCATTTCAAAGCGAAGCAGCAGGCGTGCGCAGGAGAGCAGCTCGTCGTCTGCCGAAAAAGTGAGGGCATACGTGCAGTCTTCGCGGGAAAGTGCAAACGCTTCCGTCTCGTTGTCCCGATAATAGGGGTCCGCGATCTCGCCGCTGCGCGTGAGATCGCCGTAAAGCGAGCAGGGAATCTGCGTGTCGATCTCCCTGCCGTGCCACAGGAGTTTCCACCCTGCGGCAAGTTCCTGTCGTTTCAATCCGATTCCTCCTGTCGTGGCCGCCGGGCGGCCATTCTAAAAAGGGACGGCTTGCCGGATGAAGGCGAACCGTCCCCTGCGTTTCCAAAAGAAAAAGAATGAGGCGAAAGAGCGCCGGGCCGTCAGGCCAGATGGACGGCGACTGCCTCAAAGTTGGCGTGCAGTTCCACGGTGAGCTTCCCGTTCTCCAGCGTGACCTCGTTGCCCTCGGTGCACAGCACGCGGCGGATCTCCGAAGCTTCCACCGGCAGGGTGACGCGCTCCGGCAGCTCACCGCCGAAGGTGTGCACCGTCACGAGCGTTTCGCCGTTCTCACCGCGGCGGCACACGGCCTGCCATCCTTCGGGATGGCGCATGCTCTCGCTGCGTTCTCCGTAGAAGTACGAAACGCCGCGCTGCACGATGGGCCGGATCTCCTTATAGAAGGAGATGCCCTCCTCCGCCTGCTTCCACTGCGCATCGCTCAGGTCATACACGTCGCCGGAAAGGCACAGCACGCCCAGGAACCCGTTGACCATGGAGTAGTTGATGCGGCGCAGCGAATCGCCTGCACGCAGCACAGCCCAGATCTGCGACTGCGCCGGAAGCATCAGCTTCTGCAGGTTAGCCGCGATGATCGGGATCTCCACGCACTCGTGCGCGTCGGAGAAGGAGGCCATGTTGCTCAGCCGCAGGAACGAGGGCTCCAGGCGGTGGCCGCCGGAGGAGCAGCACTCAATGCACAGGCCCGGCACATCACGGCGCAGCATGCGGAAAAAGTCCAGCGTACCCTGCATGTTCTGCTGCAGGCCCTCTCCGGGGCTTTCCCAGCCGTCGCAGCCCAGGCCGATCGTCTCATTGTAGTCGATCTTGATGTAGGCAAAACCATAGCGGTTCAGGAAGTCCGCTACACGCTCGTGCAGATACGCCTTGACCTCCGGGTCCTGCATGTTCAGGAAGCGGCGTGTTCCTTCGTCGATGAGGGCGCCATTGCGTTTGAGGAGCCATTCCGTTTTATACTGGGAAATCTGGGAGCGGGGCCCGCACGTCTCCGGCTCGAACCAGATGCCGGGCTTCATGCCCGCGTCGCGGATGAGATCCACGGTGCGCTGCAGGCCGCCGGGGAAGAGCTGCTCCTCGTTCGGAATCCAGTCGCCGTTGCACAGGCCCCACGGCACTTCCCGGCTTCCGTAC
>ERZ1643246.3795-NODE-3795-length-12535-cov-28.455529_pt1 | contig 12535 bp, 13 predicted proteins | sample MGYA00579265_ERZ1643246 | MGnify/ENA primary metagenome ERZ1643246 (study PRJEB29033, sample SAMEA4952261) | chicken gut metagenome | biome: Broiler Chicken; feature: Gastrointestinal Tract; material: Caecum | place: Ireland | collected 2018 | study: Broiler...
CAAACATAATAATCGCCAGTCAAGGCGATTTATTAATAAGGTATGTTGGAAGTTAGAAAAGTCCACACCTCTTATATTTGCTTTCCAACCTTCTGGAAATGGAATATTAGGAAAATCAGCAGCTATATTTCTGGTAGTAATATAAGCAGGTAAGTGGTAATTCATATTACCAGTAACTAAATCAACACCATCAGGATTAACCATTGGCATAATATAAATAGAAGCAGAATTAAAAAGATTTCTAATAGAATAATTATATAAATTTTTATTATTTACATATGCATCACAATAATCTTCAATAAATTTCATCAATATAGGAGTTGTAATCCATTCATTAGCATGAATACTTCCTGAATAAAAAACTTTATTGTTACCTCGACCTAATCGAACTACATAAATAGGTTTATTTAAAACACTATCTCCAACAATTTGAACATTTAGAAATGGATATTTTCTGAGCAAATCATGTAAATTTTGTCGTAATATATTGGAAGAATAAGGAACATTTGTAGACACAATACCCATATTTTCATCACCTAAAATATAGTATGAAATATAGAGAAAGATTGTTAAAAATTTAATGCCTATTGTTATTGCTAAACATAATAAAATATAGTATAATAATAAATATATGGGGATGTAATGGTTTCGACATTATACCCGAAAAATGAATAGCAAGTAGTGGATTCTCGTTGGCCACTTTAAAAAACGGGAAAATAAATATAAACGCAGAAAATAATAATGAGTATGCTTTAGCAGCTGCTTAATAGCTGCTACACTTTTCTAGATGTGCCTACGCATTTAGATAAAGTGATGAAATAGTAGGAAACGAAACTACTTTTGCTTTTGAAGTAGTGGGTAAAATAAAAAGCTATCGTTTCTATAACCTGTTTGCCGGTATATAGAAAAAGAGGAAGAAAGACAAACTAAACTTGTAGAAGTTCATTTGGAAAGTATTATGGACAGGAGTTCGACTCTCCTCATCTCCACCAAATAAGCATTATACGAACTCATTAAGTTCACTTATAGGTAACCAACCTCCACCAAAAAATTAGAAATCTCTTCAAGGAGATTTTTTTGCCCAAAATAAAAAATAATGACAAAAAAATACATAAAAACTATTTACAATTTTGTCGAAATTGTATAAAATATAATAGGTGCAATTGAACGAAAAACAAAAGAAAATAGAAAAGAAAGGGAGTATATCAATGAAAATATTGATGTTAACATGGGAATATCCACCAAGAGTAGTAGGAGGAATAGCAAGAGTAGTACATGATTTATCAAAAACATTATTGAAAGATGGTCATGATGTAACAGTCGTAACCTATCGAGAAGGAGACGCACCATATTTTGAAGACGACAAAGGAGTAAAAGTATATAGAGTAGACAATTATATGATAAATCCAAATAACTTTATTGATTGGATAATGCAATTAAACTTTAATTTAATTGCAAAAGCAAATGAAATAATAGCAAAAGAAGGAAATTTTGATGTAATACATGCACATGATTGGTTAGTAGCATATGCAGCAAAAACATTAAAGAATTCATATAATATTCCAATAGTAGCAACAATACATGCAACAGAATCAGGAAGAAATAGTGGAATACATGATGAAACACAAAGATATATAAATGATACAGAATGGATGCTAACATATGAAGCATCAGAAGTAATAGTAAATAGTAACTTCATGAAAAATGAATTACAAAGATTGTTTGGTTTACCATATGAAAAAATAAATGTAGTACCAAATGGAGTTAATTTAAATTTATTTAATGGAATAGAAAGAGATTACAATTTTAGAAGAAAATATGCAATGGACAACGAAAAAATAATACTTTTCCTTGGAAGATTAGTATATGAAAAAGGAGTGCAACATCTAATTGCAGCAATGCCAAAAATACTTAATGGATATCATGATTCAAAATTAGTAATTTGCGGAAAAGGTGGAATGTTAGACGAATTAAAAGCAGAAGCAGAAAGATTAGGAATATCACAAAAAGTATATTTTGCAGGATATATGCAAGGAAAAGATGTACAAAGAATGTATAAGGCAGCAGACATAGCAGTATTTCCAAGTACATATGAACCATTTGGAATAGTAGCATTAGAAGCAATGCTTTCAGAAAATCCGGTTGTAGTATCAGATGTAGGAGGATTAAATGAAATAGTACAACATAAAGAAAATGGTATGAAAAGTTATGCAGGAAATCCAAACTCAATAGCAGACTCAATACTAGAATTGTTGTATGATCATAAACTATGTGCTGATATAACAAAAAGAGCCAAAAATAGAGTAAGGAACGAATATAATTGGAATAAAATCGCACAAGACACACATTTTGCTTATCAAAAAGCAATCTGTCAATCAGTAGCAGAAAAACAAAAACGTGAACTAGAACAAGAAAGAGCTAAGAAAACTAAGAAAACAATTAAAGGTGATAATGAAATTACAAATTTACTAAATTTCAGAAAACGTCAAGCATATGCATAAAATTAATTAGAAAAGTAAAAAGGAAGAAAAATAAAATTTCTTCCTTTTTAAAATGATTCTTAACCTTTTTTCAACACATATACCAACCATTTATTATTTGAATTACCACCTTCTGTATAAAAATCTTTAATAATGAAAGAAGTTTGAGCAATAATGTAATCCAATGTTTCCTTCGAAAAATAGTTATAAAATCTTTTCTCTCCTAAATGATATTCATTATCGAAATCTATCCATTCATTATCAATTAATTTAGCTTGACGATTAAGAGCATTAAGAATAAAAATTCCATGCTCTTCAAGATTATCATAGACCTTTTTTATTAAATGTAGAGCATCATCTTTTGTAAAATGAACAAATACTCTCCAACAAAATACTCCATTATATTTTTCAGGAAATGAGTCTTCTAAAGCGTCAAGAAAAATCGAAGGAACACCTAAAGAGTTAGCAGATTCTAAAAAATCAGTAGCTACATCACTAGCAGTTACATTAAATCCAAGATTTTGAATATATTTACTGTTTTTTCCTTCACCGCAACCAATTTCCAAGATTTTAGAATGCTCTGGCAATGATGAGAAACTAGTCTTTATCAGATTTTCAAGCTTTTCTCTTTTTGAATTTGCTCTTTTCATATCTAAATTATCGTGAACAGATGAAGTCTTTAAATAGATTGAAGCTTTTCTTTGGTAAACCTTTACTGTTTCCTTATTTTCAGTACTCATACCAAAATCCCCCTTATAAATTTTTAATTATTATTTTTATTGCATTATAACATAAAAAAATAGATTAGCAAGTATAAAAAACATATTAAAATTTTAAAATTTTTTCTTAAATTCTACAAATTTAGCAAAAAAATAGTGTATAATATAAAACAGATAAAACAAAAGAATAAAAATCAAAATCAAAATATATAGCCAGAAAGGAAAAATAAAATGGAAAAATTCAAATCAGGATTTGTAACACTAATAGGAAGAACAAATGTAGGAAAATCAACTTTGTTAAATTTATTGGTAGGAGAAAAAGTTGCAGCAATAGCAAATAAAGTACAAACAACAAGAACAGCGATAAAAGGAATAGTAAATAGACCAAATTCACAAATAATATTTATAGATACACCAGGAATTCATAAACCAAAACACAAACTAAATGAAACAATGGTAGAAACATCATTTACAAGCCTAGAAGACGCTGATATAATATTATTTGTCATAGAAGCAACTAGTAAAGAAATAGGTAAAGGGGACAGAATAATACTAGAAAAAATAAAAGAATCAAAAAAGAAATCAATATTAATCATAAATAAAATCGATTTAGTTCAAAAAGAAAATTTATTGAATTTAATAGATTTATATAGTAAAGAATACAATTTTGAAGCAGTTATACCAATAGAAGCGACAAATGAAAAATATAGAGAAATAGTTTTAGATGAAATAGAAAAGAACTTAAAAGAAGGACCTGCATATTATGATATAGAAGAGTATACTGATCAAACATTAAGACAATTAGCAGAAGAAACAATAAGAGAAAAAGCATTAAAACTATTGCAAGACGAAGTGCCACATGGAATTTTTGTTGAAGTAGAAAAAATGAGTTCAAGAAAAAATAAGCAAGGTGAAGAAATTTACGATATAGAAGCAACAATATATTGTATAAGAGAATCACATAAAGGAATAATAATAGGAAAAAACGGAGAGATGTTAAAGAAAATAGGAAAATATGCAAGAGAAGATATGGAAAGAAATTTTGGAGTAAAAATCAACCTAAAAACTTGGGTAAAAGTAAAAAAAGATTGGATAGATAATCAGTCAATCGTAAATAATAAATTTAAAATGAATTAAATTTTTGTTGAATAAAAAAATGAAATTTGCGAAAGATAATATTAAAGGTAAAACTTTAAGATGGGAGATGTAGCTTATGATAAAGAAAATTGCATGGGATGCCTTTAAGAAAACAGGAGATATTAATACATTTCTAGAATATAAACAAATAGAAGATATAGAAAATAATATAAAAGAGATACAAGAAATTCAGAAAATAACAAATATGAATTTAGAAAATAAACAAATGGGAGAAAGTAATATAAATAAATTGTAAAATAAAAGGATAGAAAAAATGGCAACAATAAAAGTAAAAGGAATTATACTATCAGAAAGTAATATGGGCGATTATGATAAAATGTTAACAATGTTAACACCAAACCTAGGCAAAATATCATGTTCAGCAAAAGGGGCAAGAAGACCACAAAGTGCCCTTCTTGCTGGAACACAACTATTTTGCTTTGGAGATTATCTGTTATATAAAGGGACAAGTACATATCACATAAATTCATGTGAGCCAATAGAGATTTTTTATAAATTAAGAACAGACTTAGATAAGTTAGAAACAGCTATAGATATTAATAAAATAATATTAGAGGTTACAAACGAAAATGAAAATAGCTATAATATATTACAATTATATCTAAATACATTATATGTAATTTCAGAAACAAATAAAGATTTAAAATTAACTGAAAGTATATTTAAATTAAGATTATTGAGTTTGATAGGATTTAAACCAAGAATTGATAAATGTATAAATTGTGGACAAAGTGAAAAATTAGAATATTTCAGCATAAAAGATGACGGATTCAAGTGTAAAGAATGTGCAAAACAAGATAAATCAGCAATATATATGTCAGAAAGCACACTAAATGCAATAAAATACACAGTATTGTCACCAATAAAAAAATTATTTTCATTTGACTTAAAAAATGAAGCATTGGAAGAATTTAAACTAATAACAAAAATATATTTCAAAGAAAAACTAGAAGGAATATAGGGATTTAGGGACGGTTCTCGAAAAAAATTAAAAATTTTAAGGTCTGTCCCCATTTTCCCTAAATATCGGGATTTTGAGATACGTCCCCAAATCCCGATTCTGAGAAGGAGTAAAAATGATAGCAGAAGTTATAATAAATAGAGGAGCAAAAAAACTAAATAGAACATTCGACTATAACATACCAGAGCACTTGGAAGATTTAATTATAGTAGGAAGCAAAGTTTTAGTGCCATTCGGAAAAGGTGGTAATCCTGAGGAAGCTTTTGTAGTAGGATTAAAAGAAAAGTCAAATTATGAAGTTAAAGATATAATTAGGCTAGAAGAAAATTTGTCAGATAAACAAATAGAACTTGCTAAATGGATGTCTAAGAGATATTTTTGTAATGTTTCAGATTGTATAAGACTAATGCAGGCACCGGGAACTAAAAATAAAGATAAATCAAAAAGAATACAAGATAAAACGATAAATGCTGTATATTTAAAAAAAGATATAGAAGAAATAGAGTTTGATATAGAAACTAAAAAGATAAAATCAGAAAAGCATATAAAAATACTAAGATTTGTGAAAGACAATGAAGGAGCAACAATACCGGAAATTGAATTGTTCACAGATTGTTCAAGGGCTATTGTAAACACTTTAATAAAAAATGGATATTTAGAAGTAGTGGAGAAAAAGGTAGATAGAGATCCATTAGCAAATAAAAAAATTCCTAAATCTAGTAGATTAAAACTTACAGATGAACAAGAAAATGCATACAGTAAAATAAAGGGATCAATTGATAATAATAGATATGAACAATTTTTACTTTTTGGAGTAACTGGTTCAGGAAAAACAGAAATTTATTTACAATTGATAGAAGATGTTTTGAATGAAAATAAAAAAGCAATAATGTTAGTTCCTGAAATTTCTTTAACACCTCAAATGATAGAAAGATTTATTTCAAGATTTGGCAAAGAAACAATTGCAGTATTGCATAGTAAATTATCAATAGGTGAAAGATATGATGAGTGGAATAAAATAAAAGAAAATAAAGCAAATATCATAATAGGTGCAAGGTCTGCAATATTTGCACCAGTAAGTAATTTGGGAATAATAATAATTGATGAAGAACATGATAGTTCATATAAATCAGAATCAACACCTAAATATGATTCAAAAGAAATTGCAAAAAAAATTGCAAAAGAAGTAAATATACCATTAGTTCTAGGAAGTGCAACACCAGATTTAAAAACATATTATAAAGCAATAAACAATGAAATTACACTTTTAGAACTTACTAAAAGAGCAAATAATTCTAATTTGCCAAAAGTTGAAATAATAGACATGAAGATGGAATTGATTAATGGCAACCGTTCGATGTTAAGTATGGAATTATATAATTCTATTGAAGAAAATTTGAAAAATAAATATCAAACAATTTTATTTTTAAATAGAAGAGGTTTTTCAACTTTCATAATGTGCAGAGATTGCGGGTACATAGTAAAGTGTAAAAATTGTAATATAAGTATGACATATCATAGTTATGAAAATAAGTTAAAATGTCATTATTGTGGAAATGAGCAAAATGTTGTGACAACTTGTCCTAATTGTGGAAGTAAAAAAATAAGATATTTTGGGACAGGAACTCAAAAACTTGAGCAAGAAATATTAAAACAGTTTCCTAATGCAAAAACAATAAGAATGGATGTAGATACAGTTACAAAGAAGAATTCACATGAAGAAATTTTAAATAAGTTTAAAAATGAAGGAATTGATATATTAATTGGAACACAAATGGTAGTTAAAGGACATCATTTTCCAAAGGTAACGCTAGTTGGAGTTGTAGCGGCAGATAGTTCTTTGAATATTGACGATTATAGAGCAAATGAAAGAACTTTTCAAATATTAACACAAGTTGCAGGACGAGCTGGAAGGGAAAATCTACCAGGAAAAGTTGTTGTTCAAACATATAACCCAGATAATTTCATAATACAAACTGCACAAAAGCAAAATTACAAAATGTTTTATGATACGGAAATAACATTGAGAAAACAGTTGAAGTATCCTCCATTTTGCGATATAATAGTAATTGGAGTTAGTGGGAAAGATTTAAATGAAATAAATAGCTCATCACAATTTATGTATCAAGAATTAATAAATAAATTGAAGCAAAACGAAGAAATAAAAATATTTAAACCTATGCCTTGCCCAATTGATAAAATCCAAAATAGAATAAGATGGAGAATAATAATCAAGGCAAAGATGACAGATGAGTTAAATGAAATATTAAATTTGGTATTGAAAGATATGTATGAAAAGGAATATAAGAATACTAAATTTAGTATTGATATCAATCCAAACAACATGACATAGAATAGTTGAAAAATAATTGCGTTTTGGCGTTGTTGGACTTCATCAAAAATCAAATCAACGTGCAAAAAGCACGCCTCATTGATTTTTGACTTGTCCGCCTAGCCAAAAGCCCAATTCTTTTCCAACAAGGTAGCACAAAAAAGAGAAAGGAAGTTAAAAAATGGCAATAAGAAATCTAAGATATCAAGGAGATGAAATTCTAAAAAAGAAATCAAGAGAAGTTCCAGAAGAAGAAATATCAAGTGAAAAAATACAATCACTAATAGATGACATGATAGAAACAATGCACAAGTATAATGGTGTAGGATTAGCAGCAGTGCAAGTTGGAATACTAAAAAGAGTTATAGTAATAGATTTATATGATGATAAAGGACCAATTGTATTGATAAATCCAGTAATATTAAAAACAAAAGGGGAGCAAGAAGTAGAAGAAGGATGTTTAAGTTTTCCAAATGAATTTGCAAAAATAATAAGACCAGCAGAGGTAACAGCAGAATATACAGACAGATATGGGAAAAGAATGAAAGTAAAAGCTAAAGAGCTATTAGCACAAGCAATAAGCCATGAGGTAGATCATCTAAATGGAGAAGTATTTATAGATAAAATAATACCTGGAACATTAGAATATGTAGAACCAGAAAATTAGCAATGGAGGGGAAATGGGGACGGACTCAAATTTCCCTCTTTTAGTAGAAATTTTAAAATTAAATAATATTGAATATAGAATTGAAAAGAGGGAAATTTGAGTCCGTCCCCATTTTCCCTCCAAAGGAGTAATTATGAGAATTGTATTTATGGGTACGCCAGATTTTGCAAGGGAAAGTTTAAAGGCAATTTATGAAAAAGGTTATGAGATAATTGGAGTAGTGACAAATCCAGACAAGCCAAAAGGGAGAGGAATGAAAATGATTCCTTCACCTGTCAAAGAATATGCTATCCAAAAAAATTTGAATATCTATCAACCAATTAAAATTAGAGGAAATACGGAGTTTATAGATGAAATAAAAAAATTAAATCCTGATGTTATATGTGTTGTAGCATATGGTAAAATTCTTCCAAAAGAAATTTTAGAAATTCCAAAACTTGGTTGCATAAATGTACATGCTTCTCTTCTACCTAAATATAGAGGAGCTGCACCAATACAATGGGCAGTTTTAAATGGAGATAAAACTACTGGAATTACAACAATGTATATGGATGAAGGAATGGACACAGGAGATATGATTTTAAAACAAGAGGTTGAAATAGGAGAAGAGGAAACTACAGGAGAATTATGGGATAGATTATCTGGTTTAGGTGGAGAGCTATTAGTAAAAACATTGGAGAAAATAGAAGATGGAATAGCTCCGAGAGAAAAGCAAAGCGAAAATTATACAGTTGCACCTATATTAAATAAAGAAATGGCTAGAATAGACTGGGAAAAGCAAACGGCAAATGAAATACATAATTTAGTAAGAGGTCTTAATCCAATTATGGGGGCCTTTACTTATATAAATGATAAAAAAATAAAATTTTGGAAAGTCCGAGTGAAACAAGAAAAAGATTTAGAGGAATTTATAGATAAAAACAAGGTAGAAAATGCTAAACTAGGTGATGTTATTTTAGCAGATGTGAAGAAAGGTTTATTTTTAAAAGCTAAAGATGGTGTTTTGCAAGTTCTTGAAATTCAAGGGGAAAATGCAAAGAAAATGTCAGCACATGATTTTTTATTAGGAAACAGATTTTAAAAAATATTAAAATTTTAATAAATAGTTGTAAAATTCACAAAAAATTGATATACTAATAGCAATTTAAGTATATCAATTTTTTGCTAAAAAAGATAATATACAATTACCAAAGGAGGTATAAAAATGGAAGAAGAAAAAAATGAAAACTTAGAAGAGAACAATAATGAAGTAGTAGCAGAAGAAATAGAAGAAAATGAAGGAATAGAAATATCAGGAGATGTAATAGCAGTAATAGCTGGAGTAGCTGTATCGGAAGTACAAGGAGTAGCTAGTATGTCAGGAGGTTTTGCAGGAGGAATAACAGAAGTTTTAAGTGGAAAGAAAAACTTAGCAAAAGGAATAAAAGTGGACAAAACAGATGATGTAGTAAAAATTGATGTCAATATTATTGTTGAATATGGTTCAAGAATACCAGATGTTGCATTTGAGATACAAAACAGAGTAAAAAAATCTGTAGAAAATATGACAGGATTAAAAGTAGAAGAAGTAAATGTACATGTACAAGGTGTAAACACAGATAGTGTAGTAAAGAATGAAGAAACACAAACAGAACAAAAAGAAAGTGAAAATGAATAAAAGGAAAAGGAGAAGATATAAAATGAAAGTTATAGAAAAAATCGCATTAATCATATATTCTAATATAATATTAATATTATCAATAATATTATGTTTATTAATATTTGGATGGCTAGATATGGGAGTAGTTGGAGATATAGTAAATAAATGTTTAACAACAGATCCAGCTTCAAAAATAACATTAGGAGTATGTATAGTATTTATACTATTATCAATAAGATGCATATTCTTTGATCCAACATCAAAGGAAGAATTAAAAGATAAACAAGGAGTTTTACTAGAAAACGAAAATGGAAAATTAATGATTTCTAAAGAGACAATTGAAAATCTAGTAGATTCAGTTGCAAGAGATTTTGAAAGTGCAAGAGAAATTACAACAAGAGTTGAATTAGATAAAGAAAACAATGTTAAAATTTTTGTGAATTTAACAGTAAATTCAAATGCAGTAATTAAAGAATTATCAGCCAATTTACAAAACAGAATAAAGGAAAGAGTTAAAAAATCAACAGACTTGGATGTTAAAGAAGTAAATATATCAGTAAAAAAAGTTGCTCCAACACAAGAAAGCGAAGAAGCATAAAACGAAAAGGAGAACAAAGATTGAAATTTATTTTTTTCAATCAAAATTGTGCCTTGAGGAAGGAATGAGATAAAGAATGGATGATTTTAAGAATTTTTTAGGTAAATATTGTGGTGCAATTATAGGAATAATAGTAGCAATTGTAATATTAGCCACAAGATTATATGATTTAATAATTGGAATTTTAGTTATATTAGCAGGAGCTTTTATAGGAAACTATGTACAACAAAATAAAGATGATGTAAAAACAAAATTAAAAAATTGGATAGACAAAATGTAATAATAGAAAGGGATAGAAATGAATAGATCATCAATAAGAGAACAAGCATTTAAATTATTATACAGCTTAGAAATACAAAAAGATATAAATGAAGCAGAACAAATAGACTTATATTTAGAAAGTAATAATATAAAAGATGAAGAAGCTGTATCATACATAAAGGACGCAATATTTGGAATAGATAAAAATAAAAAAGATATAGATGAAAAAATAGTTCAAAATTTGAAATCTAATTGGAAATTGGAAAGAGTTTCAAAAATAGATTTAACGATATTAAGACTTGCAATTTATGAAATAAAATATAAGGATTTGCCATATAAGGTAGCTATAAATGAGGCAGTGGAACTTGCAAAAAAATATGGAGAAGATACTTCAAAAAATTTTGTAAATGGTATTTTAGCAAGTATTGTAAATGTATAATAACTCTTTTCTAAGTAGAAGGGAAATGAATCAAAAATGAATTATGAAAATTTGGCTATATCTGTTAGTGAACTAAATAAATATATAAAAGAAAAAATATCTGCTGATGAAGCATTATCAAATATAATTGTAAAAGGTGAGATATCAAACTTTAAAAATCATTATACAGGACATATGTACTTTACATTAAAAGACGAAAATTCATTAATAAAGTGTATTATGTTCAAAACATATGCGCAAAGGTTAAATTTTATGCCAAAAGATGGAATGAAAGTATTTGCATTAGGTGGGGTATCTGTTTTTGAAAGAGATGGTATATATCAAATATATGTAAAAGCAATGCAAGAAGATGGCATAGGTGCATTATATAGAGAATATGAAGAATTAAAGAAAAAATTAGAACAAGAAGGTTTATTTTCAGAGGCACATAAAAAGAAAATACCAGTAATGCCAAAAGTAATAGGAGTACTATCATCACAAACAGGGGCAGTTATAAAAGATATAATAAATGTAAGTACAAGAAGAAATCCGAATGTGTATATCAGATTATTGCCTGTACCGGTGCAAGGAGAAGGGGCTGCACAAAAGATAGCAGAAGGCATAAAACTTATGAATGATAATCAAATGGCAGATGTTTTAATATTGGCAAGAGGTGGCGGATCTTTAGAAGATTTATGGCCTTTTAATGAGGAGATAGTTGCACATGCTATCTATAATTCAGAAATACCTATAATTTCAGCAGTAGGACACGAAACAGATTTTACAATAGCAGATTTTGTAGCAGATTTAAGAGCACCAACACCTTCAGCAGCGGCAGAACTTGCTGTACCTGATATATATGAAGTAAAACAAAAAATAAATCAAGCACAAAATAAATTAAAAATATTACTTAGTAAAAAATTAGAAATAATCAAATTAAGATATGAAAAATGTATGAATAGTGCAGTATTTAGAGAACCACTAAGAATAATTAGAGATAAACAACTAACATTAGATTCATATATAAAACAATTAGAAAAACATATCCAAGAAAAGAAACAACAAGAAAAAACAAAATATGTAGAACTAGTTTCAAAATTAGATGCATTAAGCCCTTTAAAAACATTAACAAGAGGATATTCTATAATTGAGAGAAATGATAAAATAATAAAAAGTGTAAAAGATTTAAATACAGGAGATAACATTAAATTAAAATTAGTAGACGGAGAAAAACAAGCAGAAATATTATAGAAAGACTAACTATTAATTGTCAATAGTTTCTTGAAAAAATTTTTTGTAATT
>ERZ1643246.3796-NODE-3796-length-12535-cov-4.559535_pt1 | contig 12535 bp, 13 predicted proteins | sample MGYA00579265_ERZ1643246 | MGnify/ENA primary metagenome ERZ1643246 (study PRJEB29033, sample SAMEA4952261) | chicken gut metagenome | biome: Broiler Chicken; feature: Gastrointestinal Tract; material: Caecum | place: Ireland | collected 2018 | study: Broiler...
TGAATTTTTGGACGAAAGCGTCTTTCTCAACAGCTTTTATATTTCTACCCGGTATCCAACCGACGTTCCCTTTGTTCTAACCCGTTCCCAAATTGAAAAAGCAGTCGCCATGGCAACCGATATGTACAATTTTATCCTGGATACTATTTTTGATGAGGATGATGAAGATAAAACCCCACGTGCCCTCTCCGATCGCAAGGGATAGTGGATTTTCCGTCGGTATTGCTCCCCTGTTGCATTACAGGGGAGCTTTTCTGTTACAAGGCCCCGGCGTGATCCCACGCATCAGCAAAAGCAGAAATGGATGGGTACCGTGCTTCCCGCTTGGGCTCCACCGCGCGCAGGGCTACTCGGTACCGGGATTCTCCCGCTGTCCATTGTTCCAGGCAACGGCTACGGCCTCCCCCGCCAAGCATTTCAAACATCAGCGCGCCGAGCATAAAGACATTACTGACAGAATCCACAACTGCGCCCATGGTCTGCTCCTCAGGAGATTGGAGACGGGAAGAACCCCAGAATTTTCCCATTCGATTGATAATCGGTCCCTTTTGAAACAAATCCACATCACAGATATGCATGCGTTTTCTGTCAAAATCATAGAGCAGGCTACCGTCATAAAAATCCACAGCGGTATATCCCGCTTTCTCAGCAAAGCACAGAAAGCCGACAACCGTTTGCATTGCAGAGAGTTTTTCCTCAAGTGGAAGGTGGGTAAAACGGTAAAACGAAGATCGAGGGTCCGTGTATTTCTCAAATTGGTCAAAAGTCCAGTGGGCATGCATACATTCCCCTTCCACCCAATCGAAAACCTGTGCATACCCGTACTCTGTCTGAAAACAATCTTGTAACCGGATAAGGCCGGGGGCTCTCCGCAAATCCCGATATACTTGCCCAGATGCTTTTAAACGCTCAACAGCCCGACACGGTTCGTCCGGACAGCGCCCTGTTACGGCACCAGCATATTTGACAAAGTATCTCTCCTCTCCACGGGATACCCCAAAGCAGAGATTTCCGGAATCCTGTTTGTCAAACACACAAAACACGGTTCCTATTTGATGAATCCACGAAAAATCCTGATGTTTTTGTAGGGAAAACTCCATTCCATCGAGTGACAACACTACCGCCAAATTCCATTCCCTCCTCCAAAAAGTACAAACAAAAAAGGCATATCCACGCATTTGCGCAGATATGCCTTTCCAATTTGTATAAGTAAGATAAATTTATACAACTGGGACTAACATTCCACTTTAGCCAGTGGACAGCCGAGTATCTGCACGCAATATTCCTGTATCAAAGAATTCCAATTCAGCGCTATGCCAATGATAGACAATGCCAAATTCTTACCATTACGGTTCAACATACTGTCCACCTGCCTTTCTTCCAATAAATTTTAACAAATTCTTAACAACTATAGATTACCCTACCACAAAAGATTATAATTGTCAATCTTCTTTGTGGATTTTTTCCGTTTCTGTAATGCTGCCATTCCGATTTACCCGGTAGACATTTAAAACCCCATCCCAGTCATCAAAAGTCTGCTGCTGATACAGGAAAAAACCGGCTTTCCCACAGCCTTTACAGGAACCGATGTTTTCTTCAACCACATAGGCTTCCAGGTATTCCATTTTCAGTGTATGCAGGACGTATTCCTTTACGCGGATTAGGATCTGCGTAAGATACCCCTTTCCCCAGCTATCCGGCGCGAAGAAGGCGGTAATGGAGTAGCCGGGTTGCTCCACGCTTTCCCGTTTTAGCACAAATACCCCGACAAATTTTCCACTTGCCAGTTCCTCCACTACATAGGGCAGTGCCAACCCTTTCCGTTGTTTTTCCAAATAGGTTTCAATCATCTCGTCCGTCTTGGAAATATGCTCATGTCTGGAAAAATGCATGTATTTGGCAACATCTTGTTCCCGAGCCAGTGCAAACATGTTTTTCCTATCCCCGGGTTCCATCTGCCGAAGACGCAGTTCTTTTGTCATTAACGGTTCCATTCGTTCCTCCCGTCCATACACTCTTCCTATCCCCTCTCACTCAAAACAGGATAGGACAATGTTTTTGCTTTTTCTTTTCAGTATATCTTGTATAATAGAAAAGGACAAGCCCGATTTTGCTGAAATACCATATATCCAATCCCTACTCTTTATGATATACTAATGGGGACAACCACTCAAGGAAGGGGGCGCGTGCGCTTGCAGATTTCCACATTACAGCCCAAAAATAAGGAGCGCTATTGGAAGGTTTTTTTATTTGCCGCTGCAATAGCCGCAGTAATTTTTTTGCCATTTGTTATTTACGACCAGGGGTATTTCCTGTTTTATGGGGACTTTAATGTCCAGCAGATCCCCTTTTATCATCATGCCCATGACAGTGTCCTCAGTGGAAATATTTTTTGGGATTGGAATACGGATTTGGGCGTCAACTTTATCGGTTCATATACTTTTTATCTCCTTACAAGCCCCTTTTTCTGGCTAACTCTGCTCTTTCCAAGCGCCATGGTCTCTTATCTGATGGCGCCACTGTTTGTGCTGAAATTCGCGGTTGCCGCCGTCACCTCTTATGCATACATCCGCCGTTTCTGCCAAAACCAGAACATGAGCCTGATTGGCGCGCTGCTCTATGCATTTTCGGGATTCAATGTATACAATGTATTTTTTAATCACTTCAATGACGTCACGGCCTTTTTCCCATTACTTTTGCTCGCGTTGGAGCTTGCCGTAGTGGAGAAAAAACGTGGAGTTTTTGGTTTGATGGTCTTTTTTATGGCCTCGCTGAACTATTTCTTTTTTGCAGGCCAGGTCGCCTTTCTGGTACTCTATTTCTTTGCACGTATGCTTATGGACAGGGAATTCCGCATTGATTTGCGTACTTTCATCAGTCTGGCTATCGAGTCCGTGTTTGGCGTTGGGATGGCAGCGGCAGTCCTACTGCCTTCGTATCTTGCAATTGCGGACAATCCTCGCACCTTCAGTTTTCTGACTGGGTTTAATTTTTGGTTATACGGCAGAGAACAGCGGTATCCCAATATTATTGCAAGTATGTTTTTCCCACCCGATATTCCAGCGCGGCCAAACTTTTTCCCAGATGCAGACAACAAATGGGCTTCCCTTTCCGCTTATCTGCCCTTGTTTACAATGACGGGCGTCATCGCCTATATGAAGGCGAGACCAAAACATGGTTTTACAAGACTTTTAGCGATCTGCCTGTTTTTTGCGCTGGTCCCGGGACTAAACTCCGTCTTTTTCCTGCTCAACGGGGCATACTATGCCCGATGGTACTACATGCCATTATTGATTATGGCAACCATGACCGCCGCCTCTTTGGATGAGCATACGGAATATTTTGCCTCAGGAATCAAATGGACAGCAGGTGCGGTGGCGCTTTTTACCATCATGGTCGGTTTTACGCCAACAGAAGTGGATGGGGAAGAACAGATTGGTCTGTATACCTATCCTGATCGGTTCTGGGTTTATGTTGGGATTGCAGTTATTTCCCTAATCCTGGTCGTTATGTTGATTCGGATGTTTAAACGGGAAAAACATCTGCTCTATCAATGCTCCCTTGTCGCCTTATGTTTTATCACTGTATTTTATTCCATCTATTTTATTGCCATTGGAAAAACACACTCCTATGACGATAAATGGATTATTGAAACCGCCTTGCACGGAAAAGATCACATCACACTCGAACAGGATAGTTTTTATCGAACGGATGTCTATGAGGGCATGGACAATGAGGCCATGTTTTGGGACATGCCCACAATCCAGGCATTCCACTCCATTGTTCCCCCTTCGATTATGGAATTTTATACCTCCATGGGAATTGAACGTTCCGTTGGATCCCGTCCGGATCAATCCTATGCGGCGCTTCGTTCCCTGTTAAGTGTCAAATACTGTTTTGTCAACCAGGAAAAAGCAGAAGGATATACACCCATGGACGGGTTCACCTACTATGACAGCCAAAATGGGTTTGATATCTATGAAAATGAAGCATATGTCCCAATGGGATTTACCTATGATTATTATATTACCCGAAGTGAATATGACACCCTTACGGATAAAGCCAAGTCGAAGGCAATGTTAAAAGCCATTTTGCTGGAAGACGGTGAAGAACAGAAATACAGCGATATTTTGGAACATCTCCCATCCAGTGAACGCTCTGATATTCTTCTACAATCCCACGTCATGGATGCAAAAGAACGGGCTTTGACCAGCGCCTATTCCTTTGAGACAGACAGCCGCGGTTTTACTGCCAAAATAAATTTGGATGAGGAAAAAATTGTCTTTTTCTCTGTTCCCTATGAGAAGGGATTTACCGCTACCGTCAATGGAGAACGGGCGGATATTATCCGGTGCAACGTTGGGTTCATGGCAGTGCGCTGCCCGGCTGGACAGGATGTAACCATCCGCTTTGATTACATGACGCCAGGGCTTGTTCCCGGTCTCTTACTCAGCGGCGGGTTCATCATACTGTTCCTGTTGTATTTGTTATGGATACGTTTGGACAAAAGACGGCGCCCAGAATATTACCAAAAACCGGAGACCGGTTTGGAAACAGAGGACTTTTTAAGCATTCAAAAAGTAATGCATGGCGCTTCTCCAGAAGAAGTACCTGCTATCGAATTGGAAAACCAGCAAAGGACCCCCGGTGTTTTCTCCGATTCTGAAACTCCTTTAGATAACACGCCGAAACCATCTCAAGACGAGCCTTCAAATTTCCCTGATAATTAAAAGAACCCGCCTCTTAAAAAGAGGCGGGTTCTTTTAAGCAGCTTTGTATCAATTCCTTTCCTATTTCTTCAATATTCTGAAGCTGTTTGGGAATACTATCTGTAAACCAACAAAGGGAATGTGAACGGATGAAAAAAATCAGGCTTAAAAAATCAGCACCCGCTTTAATTGGCACCTTATGTGGGATTTTAAATGGGTTATTCGGTGCTGGTGGAGGGATTGCAGCAGTTCCACTCATAAAATGCGCAGATGTCCCGTTAAAAAAGGCACACGCCACCTCTCTGGCAGTAATTTTGCCGGTCTCCCTTGTCAGTGCCATTATCTACCTAATGAATGGGAGCGTACAAATTTCAGATGCCCTTCCCTATCTTCCAGGAGGGTTACTCGGAGCGATTATCGGGGCCTTTGCCATGTCAAAAATATCCGGGAACTTACTCAGAAAGGCGTTTGGCCTGTTCATGATTTATGCGGCCATCCGGTTATTGCTCAAATGACCAGTTTACCTATTATCTTTTTATCCAGTCTGATTGCCGGGTTTGTGAGTTCTCTGGGCCTTGGAGGGGGCGGAATCCTTGTGCTCTATCTCTCCCTGTTTCTTGGCATGTCGCAGACGCAAGCCGGTGGAATTAACCTGATTTTCTTTCTTCCCATTGCTGTTGTGTCAATCCTTATTCATCTAAAAAACAAACGCATTGACTACAAGCTTGCTCTCAAATGCGCTCCTTTCGGAATAATTGGCGCAATAGGGGGTTCCTTGATTGCTCACCAAATCGATCCCACTTTGATTGGAAAGGCCTTTGCGATTTTTGTCCTAATTCTCGGAATTAGGGAACTGTTTTCCAAAAACCAAAAAAAAGAACAAAAATAGCCTTTGTCCCATGGGAAAATTCCCTTAGGGACAAAGGCTTTTTTATAGGGACCACTTTCAACAGGTTGTTCTCAGAAAGTGCTCCACCAATTGATCCAGAGCAGGATAATCAACGTTTTCAAAATTAGTGGTATCGACCTTCTTTTGTACTCCACCCACAGAGAAGTCTCGCAGTGGTAAAACAGCTTTGGAAAATACAGCAAAATCCTCATAGATCCCACTTTTTAAGACAAGGCCCGCATGGCGTTCAGGGGTATGATCCCATTCTACAAACCTTTTATGCAGCACGTTTAAATCCGCATCGAAGAGAAGTGTTAAAGGCTGGTATCCATATTGGGAAAGCATGGGGCGGAGCACTTCCGCTGCCTGCGGGGGAAAATTGCTTTCCAAAATCAAGGGATATCTACAGCACATGACCTGCCGCGCTGCATAGTAAAATACCTCATAGGCAGCCGCACCATATCGATGGGATGTTTCCTGATCGACCGGATCATAGTGCAGTGCATCATGCAAATGCTCCTTCATTGCATCTTTGCTGAGCAGGGGGATTCCAACATTCTTGGCAAGGTGAACAGCGTAGGTGGTTTTGCCCGCTGCAGGAAGCCCCGCCACAAAAATCACTCGACCTATCCCTTTCATGTTATTCCTCTCCCGGATGGTTCTTCCTATAATTTAAATAGCTTTCCAAAATCACAGTTGCCGCAACTGCATCAACCACGGCTTTGCGTTTTTTCCCACGTGTATCCGTATCATTTAAGTATTGGTGCGCAGTAACTGTGGTACTCCGTTCATCCCACAGTCTAACCGGAACCTCCACAAGCTCAGAAAGGTTTTTGGCAAAGTCTTCGCACTTTTTCGCCCGTTCTCCTGCCGTGCCATTCATATTCAGCGGATGTCCGACAATAATCAGTTGCGCCCCGCATTCTTTTGCAGCGTCTGCAACCTTTTGCAGAGTTTTTCCGATATTATACTCTCTGATCACTCCAACTGGGGAAGCCAGCATTTCCGTTTTATCACATACAGCAAGTCCTGTACGTGCATCTCCGTAATCTACCGCCATAATCTTCATATTTCCACCTCTTTATACAATAGCGCAGGGAACTTCATACTGCCGAGGCAGATGGGAGGCGTCATTTTCAAAAATCACTTTGGGGCGGAGCTCCTCATCAAAGTCAATTCGGGAAATCGCCGTATTCTGGCTGCATCCTGAAAGGCAAACCTGTTCCACTCCTGTTCCGTGTACATAACACATCAAGTTACAGATCGCGCACCCATGGGAGACAAGAACGATTGTCCCCCCAACATGTTTTCTCACAATCTCACAGAGCGCCGAACGCATCCGATCATAGACTTGCCGCATGGATTCCCCATCTGGGGCTTCAAATGCCCCGGCATGGTGTACCCAAGCCTGATATCTTTCCGGGAACAGGACAGCAAGTTCTTCATACCGTTTTCCCTGGAAAGCGCCCCCATCAATTTCAATCAGCCTCTGGTCTATAATAAGCGGTGCATGACAAACATGACAAATTGCCTCCGCTGTCTGTCTTGCTCGTTTGAGAGGGCTGGAGTAGACGGCGGAAACAGCAACATGTTCAAACCGTTTGGACAGTGGTTCCAACTGTTCCATTCCCATTTCGGACAGGCCAATATCCAATCTCCCCTGAAATATTTTTTTAAGATTGCCCGCCGACTGTGCATGGCGGACTGTATACACTGTGGTCATGTTGTCATCCCTCTTTAAGAAATCTTCTTTGCGTGGACAATGTATCGCTCATCATCCGTACGGTTGGTGCATGTGGAGAGTGTAATGATGCTATCGTCAACAGAGACTTCCACCCCAGTATCATATTGGGACTGGGAAGTAATCATATTAAGATATTCCTGATAGGCCTGATCGTCTGCAAACTGGTAGGTATAAGTCTCTCCATAAGTACTTCGGTAATTTCCAGTCAGATAAAAAGAAAAAATCTCGTACTCCACGTTTCCCTCTCCGGGAGTATTTAAATAGATAATCGGATGTTTCTTATAAAAATCTTCATCTGTATAATGGCGTAAATCCGCAAACATTTTTCCATTTTTTATATGATGCCCATAAATAATAGTATTACGGTCTGAAAAATCCGCTGCATTGCGGTAATCCATAAAAATGCTCCCCGCAATGTTTGTATTGCGTTCAAACGTATAGGACAGGTAATAATCGTTATTCCCTGTCTGCATAATCGGGTAATTAATCGTCGTATCCGGAACACGGATCCAGCCGACGATTTCATCATTGATTGCGCGCAGCCCTTCATAATCTACAGAAAATTCCGATGAACCACTTTCAACAGGTTCATTGGTATATTGTTCGATTTTGTGATATTCCTGTGCGCCCTCATTGTATTCAAGGAAAATCTTGATAAGTTCATAGGCGGAAAAGCAAAAAACCCCAATGCAGATAATCAGGATTAGGGTGCGAAGCACTCCTCCGCCGGACTTTTTCTTTTTTGGCAATATACTCCCTCCAAACCGGGTAAAAATCTAGGGGTATTTCTAGCAGCACAATATCCCATATTATTTTGATTATACCTAGAGATTCTGAAAAAATAGAGAAGCCCTTGTAAATTTTTTCATTTGTACTAACTGGAAAACGGATTTTATGTTCCCAGAGACTTTCTTACATAGATATCCAAACAAAATATAGCCCATGTCTTAGCTATTATAGCACAAAATGAAAAAAAAGCAGAGTGAAAATTCACTCTGCCAGTACTTATGAAAGAATCAGCCTTGGGAGATTTCTATATCTTCCCAGTCAACCCGGGTATTTCCATCGGCAAGCGCGTCGTCCAATAATCGGAGCATTTCCAATGTACTGCGAAAATGCTGCTTCTTTTTTTCATCCACCCATTGGATTGTCCCCTGCCATGTGGCATTTTGCCGAAACTGGACATGAATAACAAAAGTTGCCTCTCCCTTTGCCTGTGTGCGTCGAGCCATGGAATTCATCTCCTCATTTTGCGGTGTTCCCCGAAATTTTGTTGCACATGTAAAACTACGATGCTGATAAGTTGCCTGCGGAAACGAAAGAGTATCATAAAGGCTTTCCATTGCGCTTAGCATTCCACATAAATCATAAAATTTTCTTTGTCTGTTATAATACTCACTATAAATGATGCCTTCCAAAAAACCATCCTCATAGGAGAGGATGTGCAGCTGCACAACAGTGTCCATGGTGTTCACCCTTGATTTCATGGAAAACATAGGCCTTCTCCTTTGCGTTGGTTTCTATTTCTATCATACCTTATGACAGTCACACACCAGTCACAAATGTAGAAAAAACTCTTTTTTTGCTATATTCTTTTAAGTTTCAGGATAAATAATATGAAACTATATCTATGAAAAGCAGAAAAAGTACTCCATCAGGATAGTAGCATCTACCCCTTTACGCTGGAGTAGGGAGTAAGAGAACCCCATGGAAAATGGTTTTGATAACCGATTAAGCCCGGGGCAACCCGTATGGTTTTTCGACCGGCTCTACCACACAGAGCATTGTCCGAAGCTCAATATCATTGCGTTTATTCACCTTTCGAAAATTAAAAAGCAGCCTGTCCATGACCATTTCTGCACTTTCATAAGTGGTCATGGGCAACATAATCACCAGCTGTGCAGAATTGTAGCGCCAGACCACATCCCCTTTTCTCAAGCTGCTGGTTACCGTTTCCCGGAGTACTTCCATCATTGGTTGAACGACATGGGAGGGCGGGACATTGCCCTGCCGATCTGTCATGGTGATTAAGCCAATATGAATGGAAAAGCCCGTACGCATAATCAGCCTTGCCTGCACCTGATAAATACTCTTGAACACATCATAATCCGTACAGTAGTACGCCCCTTTGCCGCAAACAGACGCTTCTTTCAAATCATCCCGGATTACTTTAAGATCCATTTCCAGGCTATGCATATCCTTTGCAATCATTTTATATAGCTGACGCGTCTCCTCACTGAGACTGACGCCAAACTCTTTATAAAACAATTTTGAAATGAATTCATAATGGGAAGTCGCCTTGTTATACTGCCCAATCTTTGCGTATGCCCCAAGTAAATGGCAGTGAATCCGTTCTTCATAAGGAGTATAGGCAATTGCAGATTCACAGAGATGAATCACTTCTTCATACCGTTCCTCTTGCTCCAAAAGGGACGCCGCCTGGAGTACACAGTCATTATAGGCGGTCATATAGTGGGCATTTTTTGCCACAACCCAATCCGCATAAGAGGATTTGGGCAAAAACTCCCCTTTATATAACCGAATGGCACGTTGATAACAGTCAATCTTACTTTCAACATCACAATCATGGGACGCTGCCTTCTGGCACATTTTTTCAAATTCTTCCACGTCCACATGGCAGGGAATCTGATTATTCCATGCATAGGTATTCCGAACATACTGGATCGCTTCGTGTCCGACTGTTTCGCCCAGTTTTTTTAGAACATTCCTTGCCCGGTAAACAAGGTTTTTGAGCGCGCCCGTAGGATTTTCACACTCTTCCTCACTCCAAAGCACCTCAATCAGCTTTTCCTGGGAAACAGCTTTTTCCCGGTTAGCAATCAAATATTCAATCAACATCCAAACTTTTTTTACACGACCAATATCATCCGTAATGATACGATCCCCATACTGAATGGAAAACTTACCGAACATTTTTATTAAAAAGGAATTTTTCCGGATATCCTGTTTACCGCCCATCCAAACATCCACCTCTTCTAGCAAAAAATCAACCAGTAGGGTTCTTCTTCTAGTCCCAGTATACACTTCCAGGCCATGTATCGCAAGAAAAAAGCGGAGAAATCCTCTTAAAAAATATTGTACAAAAATGTGATAATCTTCTTGTTATATAAAAATCCCGCTATTTTTAAGCATTTTCCACGTTTTCTATCCAATTGTAATACTTGTTAAAATTTCAAACAAAAACTAAATTTGTGACCGTATAAAATGAGCCAGCCATTATATGTGTAATCTCTTTTTCAATTCCGCTCTTGGATCCATTTTGGAAAACACAAAAATGCCAGCCAATGATAAAAAACTTACCATAATACAGCACAAGGAAGGCCAACGTACAGTTATCCATCCCAAAAGAAGGAATAGCAGCGGTACCAGGCCAAACAGTCCATTGACAATCAGGTAAATCAGGTAATCTTCCGTACGGCTGTGCAGCACGCGGGCTAAAATTACAATGGCAAGCATTGCAAATAAAAGTAATATTGGAATAACATAGTTGACAGACCAACGGTAAAATCCTGTCGAATAATCGATAGCCCCAGTACAAACAGAAATCAGCACAGCCAGAGATAAGACTCCCTTTGTAATATTGTGCCTTTTTTTGATAGCCGTTGCAAGGATCATCCACATACACACAATTCCTGCAATAACAATCAAAGACCACCAGATCCTAGTGGGTATCAGAAAGTTTGTCAACAGTGATACTGCCCCAGCCGTTATTGACGCAAATATCAGGATACGAAAAAACAAATGGTACTGCTTATAATAGAAGGGCAAATGCGGAAAAATTTCTTCCTGGCCCTGTTCTGCTTCTCCCGAGAGTTTTCGTTGGCAAAGCGGGCAAAACTCTCGATTTGCCCCAACGGTAATTCTACATTTTTCACAGGTTTTCATCCTTATCCCTCCTCAATTTCAGGCATGGGAGAAGTTTCAATACACACTGGGATCCCCTCCGCAGATAACATTCGGAAAAAGTGTTTTTGTACTTCTGTAGAGGCAAATCCGCTCATGAAAGTGATTGTCAATTGTTCAAGATAAGAACAAACACATGCCTGGATCTTATCCGTCCCTGTCATCAAATCAAAACGGTCGATATAAGACTGTACACATTCTGGCATTGTAATGCTCCCCACATTGGATAGAGAACCCGTAGTTGCGACTCTCGCATATTTGCTGGCAAAACCAAGCACCATATCCTTTATGGGGAGAGGAACCGCCCTTGCCACCACATTGTGTTCCATCGCTGAAAGCTGGATCATTCTCTCTTCGATTTTATCCTTGGCCAATTCCCGCTGAAAAGTTTGTTTCACGCAGGCTAGCACTGGTTCCAGGACTAGATCTTCTTGCCGTTCAAACCGACAACGCACCTGCATGACGCCGAAAAAATTCCTTGCTGTTGCAGATTCGTAATAATTACGCAAATTAATGGGAACATCCAAGGAAACTGGTTTGCGGCGCGCTGTTACTGGCATTTGTTTGGCGATTGCCAAGAGCATCAGCGCACAGAGATATTCTGTCAAGGTCGCCCCATGGGATTTTGCAGCGCGGAGGACTTGTTGAACCGGCATAGTCCCTTCCACAACACGCTGCCGATTTTCCGGCAGCAAAGTCCCTTTTAGCTGATAAGCACGAATCATCTTTTCCCTTTTTACTTTCTTTTTCGGGTCATAGTATTTGAGAAAACTGTCCTCCCCCTTTTCAAAGGAGGAGGCATCATAATCCAGTTCAGAAACCGGATCTCCTGAGATTTCCGGATGCGCCAAAGATAGATAGCGACAGACCAATGTGCGCAAGAATTGCAATGCCCCTGTCCCATCCGACAGGGCATGATAGATTTCCAAATTGATTCTCCGGCGAAAATGGGTTACCTCAAACAGCAGGTTCTTGCGATTGCGGTCGTACAGTTCACTACAAGGGGGCCTGTGTTCCGGCAAAACAAGGGGCCGTGTTTCCCGATGTTCTAAATAATACCAGAACATTCCTCGTTTAAGTACGGAACAGAATATGGGAAATTTCCCGATAACATCGTCCAGCGCCTGTTGTAGCAGCAGTCCATCTACAGGTTCTTTGAGCTGACAGGAAAACCGAAACACTTTGGTATCCCTTTCGTTACTGGTCGGCGGAAAAATTTTTGCTGCATTATCCAATTTATTCCAATTTTCACTTTTTACAGATCTCATT
>ERZ1643246.3798-NODE-3798-length-12531-cov-7.561799_pt1 | contig 12531 bp, 22 predicted proteins | sample MGYA00579265_ERZ1643246 | MGnify/ENA primary metagenome ERZ1643246 (study PRJEB29033, sample SAMEA4952261) | chicken gut metagenome | biome: Broiler Chicken; feature: Gastrointestinal Tract; material: Caecum | place: Ireland | collected 2018 | study: Broiler...
CTTGTATATCCAAATTTATTACTCTTCTTTTTAACCATTCATGTAACCTCCTTTCTTGAAATAATAGATGTTCTTCGGACTCGCCCCCTGATTAAAATCAGAGGTTTGCGTCCATTTCTTAATCAATTATACCAAAGACTTATGTTATAGGTCTAGGTGCTGGCACTAATTAGGAGTCTAATGAATAAATTAATTCACTCCCATACGTTGAGCGTCACGTGATAACATGTCAGCAACTTCTGGTCTGTTATTAATCAACATCAATAATTGTTCCTTCTTCAATTTACTAAAATCAACGTGTGTATCTGAACTATACAAAATTGTTGTACCACTATCATTTGGGTTAGGATTGTTTCTAATATAAGTCATTGTCGTATCTAAACTTTCATGGTCTAATAGTCTTGATGTAGCAACAATGTCTTTAGTAATGCTATAAAATGTAGTAGCAGCACCAACCTTTAATGAGTGTGGTGTCCAGTTACGTCCATTCAAATCACTAAATTCCCTCATATAATTACGCAAGGTTGTTTGTTTCATACCCTTAAACACTAACTCGTTATCATTTCCATCATACCCCATAGTTTCCTTTAAGTTATTAAAGTGTTTTACTGGAATATCCTTATCGTTTAATTTACGCCCCTTGTCAATTACTTTTAACTTAGCAAAAGTACCACCATAAGGACTTTCATAAACTGTAAAGTCGCTCCAACGAATAGTGAATGCAGCTGAAACACGAACCGCTGTATGAAACATGAAATCAATCAATGTAGCATACTTATATCCATTTGACTTGTTATCAATCAACCAACTTTCCATTTCTTTAACTTCTGACTTGGAAATTTGTTCGTTATGTCCACCATCTTTAGCAGATAAATCTTTCGTATATAATACGTCATTAACCAGATGGTCGAAGTTAACGTTAGGATAAATATCTGCACGTCTGATAGCACCAAAATATGACTTAATTGAACGTAGGTAGTTAACAATCGTTGTTTCTTTAGCTGGTTTACTACCTGTTAAGAATGTTTTGATATACTTACCATAAACATCATGATAAGTTAAGTTAACCAAATCTTCTTCTGTTAGTTCCCAAGCCTCTTTACCAAAAACCATTTCAGAAAAGTTATCTACCTTTGCTTGATATTTTGTTCTTGTGTTTTCTGACTTGCTTTCCAACCAACTTGTGTATACATCTCTAATTTCCATAATAATTACCACCCTTTAATTCTTAATCTTAATCTTTATTTTTATTTTGTTTTGACCTTTTAGTTCATCAATCTTTGATAGTCTGACTTGCTAACACTTCTAAAACCATTAGCATTTAATTCTGAAACTTGATTATTCAATTCACTTTCATTCATTACATTAACAGCTGGATATTCATGAAAGTTAACATAAATATCATCATCTGTTGCTGGAGTACCTTTATAGTACACATTGTTTTCATAATTGATATGCAATCTCACTTCATTATTTTCACCTTGACTTGAGATTACTGTTATTAAATTCTTTTTCATATTGTATCGCTCCTTTATTCTTTTAGCTTTTAACTTTACAACTGAATTATATCATATTTACTACCATTGTCAATAACATAAATAACGTTATTTTTGTTATTTTCATGACACCCTTTTTATTTGTAAATTATTTTTATTTGTATTTTTTGGTAAAAATTCTTTTAATCGCCTAACCATTAGATGTGGTAATCTACTAACTCAACATTACAAAACATATCGGCGATGTATTCAAATAATATTCTGTACTGCTTATTTACTCTAATACTATATTTATTTTTCTTACCACCCTTCATGCTGCCTTTTAGAAACTCTAAGCGATTAGAAGGTATTGCTTTTAAATCACCTACGCTATCTGCCTCATCTAATAATGCCAACTTCTTGTATGCTGTTTTCTGTATTTGATGTGGTATCTTCTTAGAAAACTTTTTCTTGTAAATCATTTCTGTGTTTTTATCTGCGAATGTTAATTCCATGTTAATTCCTCCTTGATTATGCCCATCTCTTACCAATGCCTTTATTTCTATTTAAACTTCCAGCTTTACCAAATTTTCCATATTGAGCTGCGAACCCATTTGCTAATACGTAAACATTCTTTTTACCCAATCTCCTCATTAACAACTTTGAGTCTGGTGCAAGTGAGTCATGATTTTTTTGGATGTAATCCCAGAAGCTAGTGCATTCATATTTCTTGAATAAATTTTCCATACCGTTAATTAATTCTTTATCTGTAGCATATTTCCATGTACTTCTTACACCATGTGGTAGTTCACCGTACTTTTCCACGTAAGCATGAATGAAATCACCATAAGTAAAATCATGATTTAAGAATGTTCCAAAACCAATGTCAATATCATTCTTAAAATACTTACTCAATTCAGTTTGCATGCCATATCCACCTTCGTGCATAGCTGTTACCGCTTCGTCCATAATTCTTTTTCTGAAGCTATCACTTTTCCATGCTTGCTTACCTACTTTTGCATACTTCTTACCTAAATTACGTTTACCTGTTTCACTACTTTCTTTTCGTGAGATTGACTTAAAACCAATTTCTTCTATAAATTCAATCCATGTCATCTTAGATTTTGAAAAGATAAAACTTGGACTTGGTGCTTTACCACGAATGTACCCGTCATTGTAAGATTGTACCTTTGGGTTATCTTGAATGCCCAATCGTATAATTTCATTTCTAACAACTTCTTTCATATGTTCTAAATCCTTGTATTCAAATTTTTCCATGATTAATTCCTACTTTCTTTTATTTTTTAAAGTTCATTGTTCTGAACTTTTAGATACCCCCTATTATTAGGGAATATTTAAAAACCCAGAACGCTGGGAAAAAATAATTTTTTGTGTTAATCTTTAGGTGTCGTGCTAAAGATAATTTTTCAAAATTATTTTTATTTTGGTATCTTAATCTTGATTGTTTCTTTCAATCATAGGTAAGATACCTTTTTCTTTTAAGATGTCGTACAATGCCAAACGACCTTTTTGTGTCCACTTAGTGTACATTGTTACCTTGTCACCATAGTTAGTTGGAATAATTTTTGTTTCTGATGAAGTCCAACCTTTATTTTGGTATTTAGAATATAAGAACCATGTTCCGCTTTGCTTGTATTGAATTTTTAATTCTTTCAACTTTTGGTTCATACCTTTACCACTCATACCATAATCCTTAGCAATTTGTGTAATTGATACAAGCGATGGATTTTGTAAAATAATATCGTAGTAAGTTACTTTTGGTTTAGCTTCACTTAGTTGTTGTTCAACCATTAATTTTTCTTCTTTTGTCTTTTGATGTGCCAATCTTTCTTCTTTTAATTGCGTAGCTAATTTAATAATTGTATCTGGATTAGTTAAAATTTCTTCCACAGTTTCTTCTGTCATGTAAGCACCATGTTTACGAATTGATGGTAAAACTTCACCAGTTACCCAACGCTTGAACTTCTTAGCACTTGGTAATTTACTTGCAATAATTAAACTATACAAACCAGACTCATTAATAAGTTTTTTGTCTGAAAAGTCTTTACCTTCCCATAATTTAGCTTTTTCCGTTTTGGAAAAAGCCTTATATTTCAACGTTTTGACGTCCTCTTCGTCAACATGTGTTAAGATTGCTTTTTGTGGAATGCTATATCCTAAAATTTCCGCAACTTCTTTTCCTAAGAAGTATGGTTCGTTTTCCATCATAATCACTTGTACTTTTTGACCGTTAAAACTAAAATTTTGTAATTCATTTGACATATATATGCCCTCCTGTATATTTAAAATTTATTTTTATTTATAATTAATTAATTATGAATACTATATCTAAACGTTTATAATTTTATGCACCGTAGTTATAACTACGCACCTCAAACAATCAATTTAACCACCTCCTTAAAGTGATGACACCCTTTTAATTTCGATTTATTTTCTACCTCATAATTTCATTGATAATTTCTCTCCAACCCTTACCAGTACGAACTATTGCTGTCGTTGATGAAGGACTGTTTTCTTTATCTCTTTTTTCTTCATATTCAGTTTTTCTAAAGGGATACTTCATATTTAATCTTTCAATTTCTGCCTTTAATTCACGTAATATTTCTTCTGTATCTTTATATGTTTTTAATGGTGTTGGTTCAATACCGATATAATCTAGCACATCTGTCCAATTCATACCGTATTTACGTTGAATAGCTGGTGGAGTTGGTGCTGAACCGACTTCTAAATTCTTGTAATATAGCATTTGTGATGGATTTTCTTCGATACCTTGACGGATGATTTCTTTTTTTACAATCATCATCACTTCATCTAAACTATAAGCGTCAAAATCAAAACGTTTCTTCTTGCCAATGCCTATTCTTTTCTTAATTTTCTTTGTATCTAACGACATGCTCAAAACTTTTTCAGACCAATTAATGTTGATATAGCTATCTGCCACACCTTCACGAATACCCCATGCTTTCAATTTCATGTTTAATTTCTTCTTGAATATATCCAACAATTCATTTTCAATAACAACTAACTTAACATCATCTACTGTATTTAAAGCTGCAAGCACCTTATTTTGCATTTGTAGCTCACGTTCGAATTGTTTAACTTCTACTAGAATTTTTTCTTTTTCCATTATTTTTCACCACCATTCAAAATTTCACGAATTTCATTAAAGTAATTACTCATCAGAAACTTAGTTACTAACGTTGGATAGTTGTATGTAAAGCCGAATCCTTCATAAAATTTTTCTTCATGCAATAACTCGCCCATTGCATTTTCATATCCAATAGTTAAAATTTTGTTTACCAGAATGTACACAACACTCTTTTCTTCTAGGTTCAATTCTTTGTCGTTAATTGCTTTTAATGATACGTTTAATAATTTTGTTGCTAATTCTTCTTTGTTTTCCATATTTAAGACAACCTTTCAAATTCAAATTGTTTTTGCTACCTAAATTGATAATGAAATTCTTTATTGGTGCAAACTAAGTTACTGTACGTATGTGCTTTAATCATTCTTTTTCCATCAAAACGATAAGCACCTCGATTGCACCAATCGTAAATATTGTAAGGTTGAACACCGTATTCTTTACTAGCAACGTGTACATCATCATATGTTTTGTGGATAATCATTTCTCTATCAATCAAGAAAATTCTTTTACCACTTTCTCTTTGTGATAAGTAATCATCATGATTATCTAATACTGAGTACATATTGCTTAATCGCAATCCTTCGCTTTCTAAAATACTTTTTGTGTGTTTGCCATAATGAAAATTAATGTCATGTTCGAGTATTTTTTGCAGTCTAAACACTCTATTAATTTTTCTTTCACGTTTTGATTTAGGTATAATTTTTCCATTCTTACTAATTGAATGGTTGATTATAACCTCAACACACATCTTCACTTCATCTTTTAATTTGTTATCTTTTATGCCATTGAAAAATCTTTTGTCTATCTTTCGCCAGTCTTTTGGAAATTCTTTCCCAGTAGACAAGCAAAACTCAAACAGATAATTCAAAGCCTCGCCATATCGTATAGCTTGCATATAATCACTCCTAAAATTATTTTTTTAGTTTGAATTGTGTTTCAAACTGACAAGGTAGTAAGGACTCGAACCTTAAAATGCAATAAATTATTTTATTGTATTATACCAATTACCCTACATACCAACGTTTATTTGGTTGGTAAAATCGTTATTTTATCCGAACACTAAATTTCAACTAAATTTTCTTTATTAACTAACTCAACAAAACCAACATCTTCATAATTGCAAGGTATATCTTTAATGTAGTAATCAATCAAAGTTTCCATTGCCTCATCTAAATCTTTTATATCTAGGTCAATATCGTATTCATTTAAACGGTAGTCATCATAGTAGACCCATCTACCATTGAAATTGATTTGACCTACTAATCTATCTTTCACGTACACATTAAATTTTCTTTCTTTCATCTTAATTACCACCCTTTGTTAAAAATTCTTTTATTCATAATCAACTGTAATAATTGTCTGATTGTCTATATAATCCATATCCCAGACTTTTCTCACTCTATCGTTTAGACTTCTTGGTATTACATAAGCAACAATATTACTTGCTAAAGCTAAAGTTATTTCTTGATTTACAACAATATCAACACGTTTTCTAAAAGTTGGTTTATACACTACCAACTCTTCTACCATTGGATATTCATTATTTAATTCTTTAAAATTTCTTACTTTCATTTTTGTTACCACCCTTTTTAACTTGAATTATTTTTGTTTTCGATTTTCTAACTAATTTTTCTTTATTTTTCTACTATCTAAAAGCCCTCATTGGTGCTAACACACCAACGTAATTGTTTAAACCGTTGTATGTTACTTGAATAGGTCTTACGTTTTGACTATTCATAAATTCTTTTTCCACAAATGCTAATGTAATTGTTTTGTTTCCAGTTAAGAATTTATTTACGTGTTTTTCTAACTCGTAAATGTTTAGGTTAATATCATAATCATCAGTGAACCCTTTAGTTACAACACAATTAATATTTTCTTTTTTGTAAAATACCTCGCCTTCTTCATCTTCGCATTCATAGCTAAATACGAATTGACCTTTGATAAATTTGATATTTGATTGAATTGTTTTATTACTCCACTCTTTTCTATGGTATCCAGTTTCTTTAATATGTTTGATAAATTCTTTTAATTCACGAATATTGAAAGTGATGTTTCTATCTTCGTTTACCACTGGTAAAATCCTTTCAACACTTGGATAATTACTTTCTGTCATTGAGCTAATAAATTCTTTACCATTCACAATGTACCTGATTTTGTTATCAGAAAATTCAAGGATAATTTCTTCATTAGTCAACTCTTTATTTTTTAGTTTTGATACTGATTGAATTACTTTTCTAGGTACTGCAAACTCAACATCATTGTCACTTTCACAAACTAAAGTGAGCTTACCTAGTGAATGTGTATCAGTAGCAACTAAAGTTAATTTATTGTTTTCTACTACATGATTAAGTGTTGCTAATATAGGTCTGAAACTTGATTTTGATACGTGTACTAAAATTTCTTTGTATCCTTTTACTAATTCTTTTGCATTTACTTTAATTTCTGTTTTTGTCATTTTAATTACCACCTTTAATAATTATTTTTTATATTTTGCTATTTAATGCTTTGATACCAACTAACAATAAAGTTAAAATTGTATATGGTATGAATAACATTAGCTTGAAAATAAATCTTCTTTTCTTGAATAACCAACGTATAGCATGATAGCTACCCATCAAAATCACTGTTAAAGCAACAAAACTCATCATAAATAAACCACCGTAAAATTCCTGATTGTACATATTGATTACCACCCTTTTTACTTGAATTATTTTTTGTTATTGAAATTCTTATAAATTTTTCTTTATTTAGTTACTTCTATTGCATTGTATTTTTCAAACATGTATCTATCCAATGATTGAAAACTTTCTAAGCTAAATTCTTCTTGATTGCCTTCTTCATCTTCTACAAAAAACCAATCATCAAATAAATTTTTTCTTAAGTCATCATCATCTACTAACAAATCACTTTCTAAATTTGTTAGTGGGTGATATTCTATTAGGTCATAAAATGCCACGTCATCTTCTACTGTTACATAAGTGAAAAATCTATTCCAACTACTCAACCAATCTAAAAAACTATATGCGTCTTCATTAATTGCCTCTCTTATGCAATCACTGTAATAAAAGCTAGTTGCTAATTCTTTATCAAATTTTTCATTCATATCTTTATACCCACTATCTTCCCACTCTTGCATTAATTCTTCTTGAGTTGGCAATCTGAAATAATTATTTCTTTCTTCTAAGTCATCAACTATATCAAGAAAAGCCTCTTCTATATCTTCTAAAGCCTCAGAATAATCAGATAACTCTACATTACTTACTACACGAATACCTTCGCCTTCTAACTTGTCTATAAAGTTATCAACGTGATATAAATCTTCACTTACCAACAATTCTTTTTTATTTACTGTATCTATAAACTTTTTCATGATAGATACCTCCTATATAAAATTATTTTTCTATCCTAACTAGGATATATAAGGTAGTAAGGACTCGAACCTTACTTACATTATGTAAGCTACCGACTAGCTACCTTTTTTATTTATTCTCTAGACTCTAAATATATATATTCATTTAAAATACGTGAGTTTGAAATTGTTTTACAGCCTCGTCCTTCTTGCCTTGAGTCCACAACTCAGTTATTAAGTAATCCCTTTCCACAATGCTAAAGAAATTAACGTCATAATACTCAACATTACTCATATCAATATTTTTTTCTTTCATATACTCATAAATTTCATTTGACCATCTAACTCTTGAAATTTCCAAAGCATAACTAGCTACCATACCAGGATAAACTTCATCATTCATAAGTTGACCTAGTTTTTGTAATTCGTGTGTCAAAGCCAGTTCAAAACTTGATACTTCTTTACCTTTTTGTTTTTGTTCGTACATCCATACGGTTTCTTTAAAATCTTTTTCATCAAGTTTCATATTTTCTAAAATTCTTGCGTCATTCAAGTCTAGATTTTCAAACTCTTCTTCGGCGTCAAAATCTTCTAGTGTTTCAATAAGTTGATTTTCTAAACTTGCAAAAATTTCTTTTTCTGACTTATCTTCTTCTAATTCATCTATATCGTTGTAAGTGTAGTAAATTCTACTGTAGTATTGACCTACAATAGTAGCCTCTAGGTCATTGGTATATATATTTATATCTTCGATATATAAACCCCACGCATTAACCACGTCATCCATAATTCCAAAAATTTCTTCGTTTGTCATTTTAATTACCTCTTTTTCTTAAATTATTTTTTGCTATCAAGTTATTCTTTGAACTCTTAACTTGATAACTGAATTATAACTCTTTATTTTATTTTGTCAACATCAAAATTTATTTTTATTGAATTACTGTAGTAGTACCTTTAAAATCACTAGGTACACTTTCTACCTCAATACCTTTAGCACCTTGACCTTGTTCACTAACTACCCTTAAATTCTTATTGTTAGGATATAGCACCATATGGAAATCTTTTTTATTGTCATCATAGTATTCTAAAGTGAATTTATTTGTTTTAATAATGTTGCCACTTTGCAAGTCTAAATTCTTGACGTTATAAGTCAATTCTTGACGTTGCTTTTTAATTACTTTTTCTTGGTGTAAATTTTCTTTTTTAAGCTTATTATTTTGTTTAATGTATTCATGATTAGATACACCTAAACACACCACACCAATTATTGTTATCACGTTAGCAATCTTTAAACCGTTAATTTTTTTCATTGTTTTGTCCTCCTAAAATTTCTTTTCTAATCTTCATCTAAGTACATTCTGCCACCGTGTGAATTAGCAAAACTTTCTAATTCATACCAACTCCTAATGCTATTCAACTCTTCGTTCGCACCCTCCATGCTATCAATATTATCGTATAAAGTGTTATATACAAGCACTTTGCAATCTCTAAAATACATATCTTCGTTGTCTGATACGTACTGGTTACCTCTTCTCAATGTTACTTTCATGATTAAAGCCCTCCACTAAAATTTATTTTTTATTATGCAAATATTTCTTCTTTGTATGTTTCAAAATAGTTATCTAAAATTTCTTCTACATCTTCATTTTCTTGATAGTCCATGAATGTTAGAATATCTTCTATACCTCTACTGTAGATATACAAATTCTTTCTTACACCATTAACAATAAATTCTACTTCTATATCATCTAAGCAATAGATGAAACCAACATATTCAATTCTATTTTTCATAATTAATACACTCCTAAAAATTCTTTTATTGTTTATAAGTCACTTCATAATCAGCAAGCCACGCATTATATTTTTCTTTCATATATTCATTTAAATATATATTTGCACCTTCGTTACTGATATAGTACCCAGGCAAATCTTCTAAATTGTCTAATATATCGCCTTCTTCGTTGCTAGTGTAAATGTTTATCCAACTATCAAAACATACACTTTCTAAATATTCTTTAGTGAGTTTTAATGTTGTATCAGTATTCCATACGTACGCTATATCGCCTTGACTGTAGCCTCTTAATTCATAGAATAAAAATTCTTTTTTTCATTTAATTAGATACTCACAAACTACCTCTATATCATGCCAGCCCAGGTCTAATCTTTCTGGGATGACTTCTTCTTGTAACCATTCGTTAAATTCTTCTTGGTCAAAATAGCCGTACCATTCTATAAATTCTTCTTGGTGGCTTTCAAGGTCAAACCTAAATTCTTTCATTACTCTAGCTTTTTCTTCTACTAATTCCAGTAATTCTATTTGCTTATCAATAGGTAAAGTTTTTATTTCTTCTAACAAACTTTCTTCATCTTCTTTTGTCATGCAATCGCCCACAAAATGAAAGCCCTCAGCTTTTAAGTTTTCTATTTCAAAATATCCGTAATCTTCATCGTTTAATACTGTGTAAAAATTGTTTTTGTTGTCTACATATACATTGTTATTGTCTATCATAATAATTACCTCTATTCATTAAATTCTTTTTTCTACTGAAATTACTAACTAAAAATTCTTTATTGTCTTAATTCATTTACTACCTTAGCTAGTGTTTCAAAATCGTTGTAAAATTTTTCTAGTCTATCTTTCCTACTATCAAAAAATACACCATCTAAATTTAAGCATGTATCTTCATCTTCATTTTGCAAAGCTAGTTCAATAAATTTATTTACTTTGCTTGTATCAGTAGTGAGCAAACCCACGTTAGCACTTGACCAACAGTTTCTATACTCTTCGATAACGATTAGATATTTTTCTTGGTCTAATTGAAATAGATAGTTATCTAGCAAGCAACCCTCTATAGTTTCAACTAGACAATCACTTGTCAACAATTCGTTAACTTCTTCTTGGTCTAGTTCAATAATTTTTTCTTGTATCATAACTGATACCTCCTAAATTTATTTTTTCTCACTAAATTTATTTTTAGTGATATAGGATAGCAAGGAGTCGCACCTTGAAAGTTTTCACTTCGTACTAACTACCTACCCTTATTTAGTCTCTAGACTCTTAACTAATCAAACAATTCTGTTTCTCTCATGCGGTCTATATACTCTAGATTTTCTTGTAACTCATTGCTACTCATTGCAAGTGCCAAGTCCTCAAGTACTGTTTCAGTGCCTAACATTTCTACCATTTCATCCATCTTTTCAAACAATTCATTTTTATCCATTGTGTTTGTCCTCCTTAATTTTTCTATGCCATTCTTACATTGATACCGTACTTTTTACCATCTAGGTATTGACGGTAGGTCAAAAACATTAGATTGCAATCTTCTAACCAACTGATTGCACTTTGCAAGTCGTTAAATTCTTCGGTATAGTCTGTATAAAGTGAAGCTTCACTCAATACTTCATCAACACTATTGAACACTCTAAAAGAGTCATCCATCTTATCGTAAGCATAAAATTTTCTAGTCTTTTTCATTGTGTTTGTCCTCCTATTTATTCTCTACACTTTAAACCCACAGATTTTTAATGTCATCTAGGATTTCTTGCATGTAGTTGCTTGTAAAATATTTTACTACTTCATTAAGCAAGTCTTTTTGTGACATGTCTTCGATTTTGTCAACATTCCACAAGTTGCATATATCTTCATACATGCTTACTTTAGTTGGTAAGTCTATCCACAATAGCACTTCTTGCAATAGTAAGTCGTTGCCTACTGAGTCATAACCCATCACTTTCTGTAATTCATGGATTGTATCCCAATTTTGTTCTCTAGTACTCATAATTAAGTACCTCCTTATTAGATTTATATATTAAACACTACTGTTAAATAGTGCTTAATAACAAAATCTAATTCATAGATTTTGTTAAGGTATATTAAGAGGTTGTATGAAACTATACAAGTTTTATCAAACATTAAACTATATTTATATATAGTCTGGTAGAATTAATGTTTCCATGCCCGTTCTGGCTGACCCCTACCGTATCGGGTTATTAAGCAAATCACGCCAGGCTCTCAATTTTATTGACGTACTCAGTACCGCTTTTACCATTGCTAGTGAAAGCGAGGGAGGGTGCACTCCACCTTGAAAGCCCGCTTTTGACCGAGTGTGTATGCTATGCTTGCATACGCTCTTCCGTATTATTTATAGTGTAGACGGCGTACACTCTCAGGAAGCTACTCCCGAAATTTTATTAAAATGTCCAAAGAACGCCTGAGGCTACCCAGGGATTGAGTGTAAGTTTTGTTTACCCACCTCCCACACCCGAAGAGTGGTGTATATTTTGTAACTTCCACTAAGGAAGCTTTATTTTTTTGTCGTTGTATCTTAACGACAAACATATCATAACTTCTTCCTTGAATTTTGTCAAGGCTTTTTTTAAAAAAAATCAAAATCTTTTAAAGCCTTGATTTTTCAAGGGAGGAAGTTTTTTACTTCCTAAAATTATGATATGTTTATCGTTACAACTTAACGACAAACTTAATATAATTTATATCTTCCATGTTGTCAAGTGTTTTTAAAAAAAATCAAAATCTTTTT
>ERZ1643246.3800-NODE-3800-length-12529-cov-7.072471_pt1 | contig 12529 bp, 12 predicted proteins | sample MGYA00579265_ERZ1643246 | MGnify/ENA primary metagenome ERZ1643246 (study PRJEB29033, sample SAMEA4952261) | chicken gut metagenome | biome: Broiler Chicken; feature: Gastrointestinal Tract; material: Caecum | place: Ireland | collected 2018 | study: Broiler...
ATATAAATTGATTTAGGGATGGAATTTAGTTTTTCAATTTACGTAATTTCATTAAGAATAGAGAATTTAAACAATAAGATTGAAAACTGATGATTATTGTGCTATAATTTAAATAGATAAAAATATTATCAAAAAAATAGTTGGAGATTTAGCTTTACTGGAATCAGTACCGCTAAGCTCCACCATTATGTATGTAACCTATATATCAATATAGGTTTTTTTGTTATTTGATAGAAATTGGTCTATAATGGTAATGAGGTGATTTTGATATGTGTACAGCATTTCAATTAAATGGGTATTTTGGTAGAAATTTAGATCTGGAAACAACATTTGGTGAACAGGTTGTATTGACACCAAGACATTATTCTTTTCCATTAAAAAATGGAACATTGTTTAAAAATCAATATGCAATGATTGGTATGGCAACAGTCGTGGAAAATTATCCATTATATGCTGAAGCTATGAATGAAAAGGGATTATGCATGGCTGGCTTATATTTTCCAGGGAATGCTTGTTATTTTCCTGAACAGGCCAACAAAACCAATATAACGCCTTATGAACTCATTCCCTATATCTTAGGGCAATATCAAAGCGTACAAGAGGTCAAAAAGGTTATTGATCGTTTTCATCATTTGGATATTCCATTCCACGAAAAATTACCTTTAGCACCTTTACATTGGATCATTGCCGATCAAAAAGAGAGTCTGATTCTAGAATCAACAGAATCAGGATTGCAGGTTTATCAAGATGCTTTTCATATTTTAACCAACAATCCACCTTATCCGTATCATCAATGGAATGTCCATAACTATATGCATTTAACATCTTCTTATCCTCAAGATCATTTAACGGATCAATCATTGAAGCCTTATGGAAACGGATTTGGGACAATCGGTATTCCTGGTGATTTTTCACCTGCTTCACGTTTTGTGAAAACATTGTGGTTAAAGGAAAATGCTGTGATGAGTGAAAAAGAAGAAGAGAATGTCAGTCAGATTTTTCATATTTTAGATGCTGTAGCAATGGTCAAAGGTTCAGTGAAAACAGCACAAAATCAGGATGATTATACGGTTTATTCTTGTTGTATGAGTATGAATGAAGGGGCTTATTATTACAAGACATATGAAAATAATCAAATTCATTGTATTCAAATGAAAAATAAAGTTTCTGCTTCACAATTATCCATCTACCCATTAAATAGACAACAAAATATTCAATATCAATGAAACTGCGTAAGCAGTTTTTTTCTTGCTTAATCATAAAAACGAAGTATAATATTTCTAGATAAGGAGTTTATTATGGAAAAATATATTAGTGCTTATATTGTAACTTTTTATATATATGGTTTTGCAGGATGGATTTGGGAATCTTTGATATGTCCAATTATGACGCGTCATAGAATTAAAAATAGTGGCTTTTTAAATGGACCTATTGTTCCAATATATGGTTTTGGAGCCATCACTGTCTCTCTTTTATTTTCTGCTAATGAAAGTTATTTATCTGTTTTTATTGAAGGGGCATTTGTAGCTTGTGTGATTGAATATATAACATCATGGGCTATGGAGAAACTTTATCATAGAAGATGGTGGGATTATTCTGATAAAGCTTTTCATGTTAATGGAAGAGTTTGTTTAGAAGGTTTTTTAGTTTTTGGTGTTTTTAGTGTTGTTGCAGTGAAATTTGTTCAACCTTATTTGTTAGAAAAAATCATGCAACATGGCTTAATTACATTGGTTGTGATAGCAACAATGTTAACGACAATATTTATTATTGATCTTATTTTTACAGTCATATCATTAACACATTTGGATGAACGTTTAGATGAATTTATGAAGGATATAGAATCATCAATGCAAAAATTGATTGATGATGTTGAACAAAGTAAACACAGTTTTAATGAATTAATGGATTTATGGAAAGAAAATGATATCTCAAGTTATCGTCAATGGATACATGATAAATCTATGAGTGAGCGTCGTATTATGAAAGCTTTCCCTGCATTAATGAATCATCAAAGAAAAGAGGAAAAACAGGATGGCAAGAAATAGACATGAAAATTATATTGTAAGAACATTGAATGGATTGGCATATGGCTATTTTGTGAGTGTTGTCTTTGGTATCATCTTGAAACAGATTGGGACGGCTGTTCATATCAATATGCTTTATCAATGGGGAGTCATGCTTGGTTATTTAATGGGACCTGCCATTGGTATTGCAATGGGCTTATGTATTGATGCTAGAGGGATGAATTTGTTGACGGCATTGCTGGCTGGAACGATCGGTGCCGGAACAATTGTTGTAGATGGCGGTCAGATATCGCTTGTAACAGGGAATCCATTGTTAGCTTATATAGCTGTCATTTTAGCAATTGAAGTAGGGCGTTTGGTACAGGGAAAAACACCTTTTGATATTTGGCTGGTACCAGTTATGTCAATTGGCTGTGCTGGTTTGGTTGTCTGGCTTATAGGACCATTTATGCATCAAATTTCTTTCTGGCTCAATAGTGTAATGAAACAATGTGCGACTATGCCTTCTGTTTTAATGGGAATGCTAGTTGCTTTATTAGCTGGTGTCATCACAACATCACCACTTTCATCTTTACTTTTAACAAGTATAATGGTTGATTTTAATGGTGTTGTTTTAGGAGCTGTACTGGCTGGAGTATGTAGTCAAATGATTGGATTTGCTGTGATGTCAATGAATGATAATCGTTTTGGTGAAGTTTTGGCTATTGGTTTAGGGACAAGTCTTTTACAGTTTAAAAATATTGTCAAACGACCTGTTATATGGATACCACCACTACTTGCCAGTATGTTAAGTGGAATGATTTCAGTGCTTTTTTCTTTACGTTGCAATGTTCAAGGTTCAGCTATGGGACTAACAGGATTATTAGGATTAACGGATTCATTTTCAATCATGGCAACAACTTATTGGATACCACTGTTTTTGATAGATGTTGTTTTGCCAATGGTTGTTTGTTATAGTATGTATAAAGCATTTAGAAAATTAAATTACATAAAAAATGGGGATTTACAAATATCTCAAATTTAAAGATAGATATCAAATGAGGAATGGTGAGGAAAATGAAATTAAATGAATTACTAGATGAAATGAATTATCAGTTCATTCAAGGACATTTAGATGAAGAAGTTTCACAAATAGATTATGATTCCAGAACAGTTCAATCAGGCAGTCTATTTGTTTGTATTCCTGGCGCAAAGGTTGATGGACACTCTTTTATTGATCAGGTTATTCAAAAAGGTGCAAAGGTTATTGTGATTGAGCATCCAGTGGAATATCAGGAGGGAATCACTTATTTATTAGTTGATAATGCAAGAAAGGCTTTAGCGTTACTTTCTTGTGCTTTCTTTCATCATCCAAGTCGTCAAATGAAAGTCATCGGGATTACTGGAACTAAAGGGAAAACAACAACATCTTATATGGTGGCTTCTATTTTAGAAAAGGCTCATAAAAAAGTAGGCATTATTGGAACAATTGGTTCTATTGTAAATGGTGAATTTAGGAAAACAAAGAATACTACACCTGAATCTTTTGAACTGCAAAAATTAATGCATGAAATGGTAGAAGCTGGTTGTGAATATTGTGTTATGGAAGTTTCATCACAGGGACTTATGTTAGACCGTGTAACAGGTATTGATTTTGATATAGGTGTTTTTACGAATTTATCACCTGATCATATTGGTGAAAATGAGCACCGCTCTTTTGAACATTATATGTCATGTAAAAAACAATTGTTTCAAATGTGTCGCATTGGTTTATTCAACAAGGATGATGAACATTATTTAGATATGATAGATCGTGCTCACTGTCAGATTCAAACTTATTCTATAGATCAGGAAAGTGATTTACAGGCTTGCAACATCAATCTTTATCGTCAAGATAATATATTAGGTGTGACATTTGATACAAATGGTGTTATTTCAGCATCATTTCAAACGAATACACCTGGAAAATTTAGTGTCTATAATTCATTAGTTGCAATTATGATATGTCATCTTTTAGATATAGATGTTCCTTATATCCAAGAAGCTTTAAAACAAGTCAGTGTAAAAGGACGTGTAGAAATGGTACCAGTTCCTCGTCCATATACAGTTTTTATTGATTATGCACATAATGCGTTATCTTTTGATAGTATCTTATCGACTATGAGTGAATATCATCCTCACCGTATTTATTGTGTCTATGGATTAGGTGGACATAGAGATGTGCATAGACGTTATGGAGCTGGAGAAATTGTCGCAAAATATCATGCTTTCTCTATTTTAACAGCAGATAATCCACGTGGCGAATCAGTACAAAAAATCTGTCAGGATATTATTGAGGGGATCAATAAAGAAAATGGGGAATATATTGTTATAGAAGATCGTCAACAAGCCATTCATTATGCTCTTGAGCATGCTGAAGCTCATGATATTATTTTGTGTCTAGGAAAAGGGCATGAAGATTATCAGATTTTGGATGAAGAACCATTACCTTTTAGTGAAAGACAAATCATTGAAGAATATTTTCAACAGGAGGACTAAAAAAGACTTTTCATTCATATAGTATCTTGGTGATACATATGAAAAAAGTCTTTTTTTATACTTTTGTATTTTGTTTGATTGTCTTAATTGTTTATCTGTTTTTACAGCCACGTATAACTTTTGTAGATAAAGAAATTCATTTAGCATTATATCAGGAAGTTGAACCGCTACAATATATTGAAAAACTTTCACATATCGAAGAAGATGAAATCAAGATTGATAATCAAGTTGATAATAGTCAACTTGGTCAATATAAAATAGTCTATTCTTATCATCAAAAAGTTTTTACTTTAATTGTTTATGTTGATGATATGTTACCTCCACAATTTGAAACACAAAATAAGACAATTTTGAAAGATGAAACAATATCTGCAAAAGAATTGGTTAAAAACATTCGTGATGATTCTAAAACAGAAGTTTATTTTCAGCAAAATTATACTTTTCATGAAGTGAAAACTTATAAAGTTGTAGTTGTTGTGGAAGATAGTTATGGAAATAAATCAGAGAAAAGTGCCTATGTACAAGTTCAGGCAAAAGATGAACAGCCACCAGTAGTGAGTGGTTTGACACCCATTACATTATTGATTGGAGATGAAATTGATTTAAAAAAAGATGTCATTGTTAAAGATGATCATGATGATTCACCAGTATTAACCATTGATGATTCTAAATTGAATATTCGTAAAATTGGAGAATATAAAGTTTATTATCATGTTAAGGATCAATCGGGTAATGAGGATACATTTATAAGAAAAATTGAAGTTTTAAGTCAATATGATAACCGTGAAGCTTTAAGTGATGGGAAGAAAACGTGCTATTTAACCTTTGATGATGGTCCATCATCAAACACCAAAGAAATTCTAGAAATTCTAGATCAATATCATATTAAAGCAACTTTTTTTGTGACAGGAACTTCTCCTAAAGATTTTCATTATATTAAAGAAGCATATCAAAAAGGGCATACAATAGGATTGCACACATATAGTCATGATTATGAATATATTTATAGTTCTTTAAAAAATTATATAAGTGATTTAAATAAAATTAAGGATGTTGTTTATCAACAAATTGGGAAGAATGTGAATTTTATACGTTTTCCAGGTGGTTCCAGTAATCTTGTTTCTAAGAAATATAATGATGGTATCATGACACGTTTAACAAAAAAGGTTATTGATTTAGGATATCAATATTATGATTGGACTTCTATTAATGGTGATGGAGAAGGGATTAAAACAGTAGATGGTCTTAAAAAGAAAGCAATTGAAGAAATTGGGAATCGAGAAGATATTATGTTTTTGATGCATGATAGTGGAACACAAGAAAATACTGTCAAGGCACTGCCAGATATTTTAGATTATCTCATTGAGCAGGGATATGTTTTTCAGGTATTGGATGAAACTTCTCCAACGTTTCATCATCATGTTCAAAATTAAGAGATTTGTTTGTTATTATGTCAAAGAGTTTAGACTAAAAATAAATAAAATAGAGATAAAAACATCTCTTTGTTGTATAATAGACAAGAGGTGTTTTTATGCTTTTAAATGAACAACAATATCAACATGCATTCAATTTGCTGTGTCATCCAGAACAGAAAAGTTTATTTTTATTAGAATTTGAACAATGGTTTGAGCAGGTTTTTCAATTAAAACTTTATGATTTTATTTATGATCAGACACATGATAATCAATCCAGATTGAAACTCATATTATGGAATCATGATGATCAACAAAAAATGAAGAATGGTATAAATTTTGATGAAACAAAGCAACAGAAAATTCGTGAACAATTCTTATTACTTTGTCAAAAACATCATATATCTACAAAGTGTCCTTCGATTATCAGTTATGATACATTGGAAGATGAAATAAGAAAAAGAATTTTAAACCAGGTACAAAAAGAAATACAAAATATTCATAGACCATATATATGGAAAATCAAAATTATTTTTGATCAAGTTCATGTTTTCTATAAAACAGATGAGCAATGTGAAGCTTGCCAGCAAACTGGTATATCTCAAGAAATCAATCAAAAAATCTTAGACATAGTCAAGCCATTGGATTCATTTCATGTTTTTCATGACAATTTTTCGTGTGTTTTTACCAGTCAACAGACATTAAATGAAAAATATGATGGGAAAATGTTTAATTATACAAGATAGTTTTATTAAAAATTCAAGTTATTTTTCATTGAATTTCAAGTAAATTGATGAAAAAATAAAAGTAAAATAAAGGAGGATGAACGATGTTAAGAAAAGATTTTTTATGGGGTGGGGCAGTCACTGCTCATCAAAGTGAAGGAGCTTATCAGGAAGGAGGAAAAGTTCCAGCTGTCTGTGATTTAACTGTAACAGGTGATTTCTCAGATTTTAAAGATGGTATTGATAGTTATCATAGATATAAAGAAGATTTTGATTTATTTCAAGAAATGGGATTTAATGCTTATCGTTTTTCTATAGACTGGTCTAGATTGATGAGTGATGAAAATACTTATAATGAAGCAGGTTTCCAATTTTATGATGAATTTATTGATGCCTTAAAAGAAAGAGGAATGGAACCTATTCCAACTTTATATCATTTTGAAATGCCAGTTTATTTACAAGAAAAATATAATGGTTTTGCGAATAGAAAAGTTGTTGATATTTTTGTAGAATTATGCAAAAAAATTGTAGATCGATATAATGATAAAGTTAATTATTGGATTATTTTTAATGAACAAAATGGAATTCTTCAAAAAGGACCTAAAATGTTTTTTGGTGGAGTATGTCCTGAAGGGATGAACCCACAAACATTTGATAATCAAATTATGCATAATACTTTGATTGCACATAGCTTAGTTAATGATTATATTCATCAAAAAGGTGGGAAAGTCATGGGAATGGCAACTGTTGTTCAAAGTTATCCTGAAACTTGTCATCCTTTAGATACACTTGAAAGTATGAAAGCACAAAGTGAAGCTTATGTTTTCTTAGATGTATTTGCAAGAGGACATTATAATTCTTATTACTATGCAAATATGAAAAATGAAGGAACAATGCCTGAAATTCTTGATGGTGATTTTGATATTTTAAAATTAGGAAAAACTGATTATTTATCTATTAGTTACTATATGTCTACAATTTCTCATTATGGAGAACAAAGTTTAACAAATGTCAATGATGTTGTAATTAAGAAAAATCCATATTTGGAAATGTCTGATTTTGGATGGTCAATTGATCCTGTTGGATTAAGAATTACTTTACGTCAATTATACGATCGTTATGAAATGCCTATCTATGTAGTTGAAAATGGCTTTGGTTGTGATGATGAAATCAATGAAAATGGTGAAATCATTGATGATTATCGTATAGATTATATGCGTAAGCATATTGAAGAAATGAAAAAAGCAGTTGAAGAAGGTGTGGATTGTCGAGGATATCTTGTCTGGGGACCAGTTGATATTTTAAGCAGCCGTGCTAATATGAATAAAAGATATGGGATGATTTATGTCAATCGTAAAAATAATGATTTAAAAGATATGAAAAGAATGAAGAAAAAATCTTTTGATTGGTACAAACATGTCATTGAAACAAATGGAGAAGAATTATAAAAAAGCCATGTTATAACTGATATGGTAACCGCCCTAACAGTATTTTATTAAGGGCGGACATCATATCATAACGACATGGTTTTTTCTATTTGATAATGATATACTATAAAAGATAAAAACAATTATAAAATATTTTTAAAAAGATATAATGAAAATAATAATGAGAATAAGAGGAATTAAAGATGAAGGTAACAATGAGAGATATCGCTGAAAAATTGAATATTTCGATTAATGCTGTATCCATTGCTTTAAATGATAAACCAGGTGTGAGTGATCAAATGCGTTTGCTTATTTTACGTACGGCTGATGAAATGGGATATATTAATGAAAAGCGAAAATATTTATCTGTTTTTTCTAGATCAAATATATGTATTATGATGCAAAGTTATTATGCAGATGCAGGCCATTTTTATTCCATTGTTTTAAAATCTATTGTAGAAGAGGCTAAGATTTTAGGCTATTCTTCCATTATGCACTATTTTGAAGATGCCAATATGGATATCCCTGAATGTATTTTAGAAAGAAAAGTAGCAGGTATTTTGATTGTTGGAAAAATCTCTTCTGGAAATCTAAAAACATTAAAAAATACAGGAATACCAATTGTATTAGTTGATTTTACTTCATTGTATGATGCTTGTGATTGTATACTCACTCATAATAAACAAGGTGGGTATATGATTACAAACTATGTTATTCAAAAAGGATACAAAAAGATTGGCTTTTTTGGTGATTTGAACTATTCTTTGAGTTTTCAAGATCGCTTTATAGGATATAAGGAAGCGCTTATTCATCATCATTTGATCAATGGGTATTGTGATGAACAATATATTCATAAATATTCTTTTTTAGAAAATATTGAAAAGTACATTCTTCACCATCAGATAGATTGTATTGTATCTCTTTTACAATCGAAAGAATTACCTGAAGTACTTATTTGTGCTAATGATTCAAATGCTTTTATAGTTATACAGGCCTTAACAAAATTAGGTTTGAAAGTTCCTGATGATATTGGAGTAACAGGATTTGATGACATACCTTTAGCACAAAAAATGATTCCCCCTTTAACAACATTACAAGTTCAAAAAGAAAGTATGGGAAAAGAGGCTGTACACAGACTGGTTGATCGTATTCAAAGAAAGGATTATATTCCAACCACAGAGTTATTAAGTGTTCATATTATTGAAAGATTATCTGTGAAGTAAATGAATTATCTGTATTTATAGAGAATCTTTAAGATTTTGAATAGCTTGATTCAGACGTTTCAATGTTTCTTCTTTTCCGAATATGTGGACTAGTTCAACGGCACCACCAGCACTAGAACGTTTATGAGTTAAGGCAGCTCTGACAGGTTCCATGATTTGACCATTTTTCATACCATTTTCTTTAGCAAGATTGATAAAGAATTGAAGAATATTTTCATCATTTTGAAAATCTGATATTTCATGCAAATGGTTTTGTACTAATAAGAGTGCATTGAGTGATTTTTCAGGATTTGTTTTAAATTTTTTATGAGAATAGACTTGAATATCAAATGGATATGCCTGATTGATAAAGTCTAATGTTTCTTGAATGATTGCATCATTGACCTGAAGTAAACGAGGTTGTAGGACACGAGAGACTTCTAATAAATTAACAGATTGATGAATAAAAGAATAGTGTGGTAATAAAAGTTTATGAAAATCCTGCAAAGGCATATTGCGTAAATACATACCATTGATCCATTTTAATTTTTCTATATCAAAAATAGCAGGAGCTTTAGAAATATGATGAATATCAAATTGTTCAATTAATTCATTTAAAGATAAGATTTCACAACCTTCAGGAGCCCATCCTAAAAGTGCAATATAATTCATAATAGCTTCAGTTAAAAAACCCTGATTTTTTAAATCATAATAAGATGCATCACCATCACGTTTACTTAATTTATGTGTTTCATCTTTATTGACGGTAGGAAGGTGAATATAAGTGGGGATATCCCAACCTAATGTCTGATAAATCAGATTATATTTAGGAGTGCTGGAAAGATATTCATTTCCTCTTACAACATGAGTGATGTGCATGAGATGATCATCAATAACATTTGCAAAATTATATGTAGGATAGCCATCACTTTTAATGAGAATACCTTCATTTAAAGTTTTGTTTTCGACTTCAATATGTCCATAGACTTCATCATCAAAAGTCGTTATACCTGTTTGAGGAATGGTTTGTCTAATAACATAAGGAGTACCATTTTGAATCTTTTGTTGAATTTCTTCATCACTTAAATGAATACAAGGATCTTGTTCTTTGATTTCATCTGAACAAAAACAATAATGGGCACCACCTTTACGAATTAATTCTTGAGCATAATGATGATAAATATCTAATCTTTGTGATTGGATATAAGGTCCATAAGGACCACCCATTTGAGGACCTTCATCATAATGTAGACCTGTTTCTTCTAAAGTCTGATATATTACTTGACTGGCATTACTGACTTCTCTTTTTTGATCAGTATCTTCAATTCTTAAAATAAAATCTCCATTATTCTTTTTGGCGATTAAATAACAATATAAAGCTGTTCTTAAATTACCAATATGCATGTAACCAGTAGGGCTAGGTGCAAAACGTGTGCGTATTTTCATTTTTTTCTTTACTCCTTTAAAAAAAAGATATATAATAGATTTTGTGATTGGGGTATAGCCAAGTGGTAAGGCATCAGACTCTGAATCTGACATTTCCTTGGTTCGAATCCAAGTACCCCAGCCATAAAGTTATCAAAGAATCATTCGTGATTCTTTTTTTAATTATAAATGATATGAGTGTCAAATCTCATTTCATATAGATTGATTTTATAATCTCTATTCTTTATTATATGAGTAAAAAATTATTTTCGCAATGAAATATACATATTATCATTTTAGTATTTATAGATGTTTTAAAGATCAATGATTAAAATCTGGACCCTTCAATTATTTAAAGTCCTATTGGCGCAGTTCTCTTTCTCTTTGAGTATTTTTATTTACTCATATAGTTCCCACTTCTAGTGTGCCACAAAGAATGATAATGTAAATTGAAAAGATGATAAAAATACGTCAATTGAAAAATGAAATTTTATTCCTAGACGATATTATGATTGGAGGAATATTTTTAATGTATTTTTGAACGTCAATTAAGTTGCTTTTATACTTATATAAATAATCATCATAAATAAGAAGTCATAAACTATGTTTTTTCTAAATGAGTGTCGTAAATTAATATGTAAATTTTTAATTTTAACTACTTTTAATATAGACTTAAAAATATTTTTTCAATTCTTTTTAATTTAATTGGGTATATACTAATGATATTATAATAAATACAGTTTCTAAATATGTGGATAAAAAAGATCTTTCCTTGATATTCGATGTCATATGTTTTATCTCTAATTTAAGAGTATATTTTTCTTTGATATTATGGTATATTATAAGCAGAGGTGATATTCATGGATTCTAAATTGAATGTAAATGATTTTCCAACTTCTAATGGTATTTCTAAAATACCTACAGATTTATTAACAAAAATGATAAAAATTTATAATGATAGTATTGATGAAGAATTTGAGAATAGAACTTTAGAAAAATATAAGCTCATCAAAGAAGGAAAAATAAAAACACATACTGAAGAAGAATTTTTTACTATTTTGGAAGAATCAGGGCTTTAATGTGTATAAGGTTATTGTTTCTACAGAAGTCAGTATGTTTTTATTAGAAAATAGAATGAGAATCAAAGATGAATTACAGGAAAAAATAAATGTTTTAAAAGAAAATCCTAGATTATATCCAGTTATTCATAACAATGATATTGTAAGGTCGTTTTATATACGTTCACTAGCTTTTTCGTATATTATAGATGATAATAATAAACTAATAACAATTACTGAAGCTGTATTTATTAAATCATCATTAAAATTGAAAGTAAAATAATATGTTAGGGGTTGTTTTTCAACTCCTTTTATTTTTTTTATATTTAAAAATCAGTAGATATAAAAATATATTATTATTAAAATCAAGATAATAATATGTGAATATATCTGTATATATTGAATATGTACGGACAAAAATGCATACTAGGGATAAAATGTGAGGAGATGTAATATGATGAGAGAAGAACGAATTGAATTAAGAGTCAGTAAAGAAGAGAAAAAAATAATGAATGATGCATTAGAAAATGATATGAGCATGATTGATTATATATTGAGATGTGTTAATGCTCAAAGATGCTGTATAAATAATAATAGTATAAAGTTAGATAACACAAAAGATATTATCGAATGCATAATGGATCTTGATGATATTGCTAGTGAAAAAAATGATGAACGATCAAGACGCATGTTGAAAAGATTGGGGGATTTAGAATGTCTATTATAATTGTGATGA
>ERZ1643246.3801-NODE-3801-length-12524-cov-9.327131_pt1 | contig 12524 bp, 12 predicted proteins | sample MGYA00579265_ERZ1643246 | MGnify/ENA primary metagenome ERZ1643246 (study PRJEB29033, sample SAMEA4952261) | chicken gut metagenome | biome: Broiler Chicken; feature: Gastrointestinal Tract; material: Caecum | place: Ireland | collected 2018 | study: Broiler...
ATATTATCTTCATCCGCAAAAAAAATATTGCCCGACAGATTCTCCAGTAGCAGCTTCCAGCTCTGACCTTCCAGTACTCTGCATGGTACATCACACACTATATTTATCCCGCTGGATTCCCCCAGATTTTCGGCCTGTCTAAGCATATTGATCAACGTAGTCTTTCCTGTAGCACTGTCTCCCTGTATGACCGTAATATTTCTTTTAATTTCAAATTCATAATGCAGCCTGTTGTTTTGAATAATAACTTTATGCTTCCCCTTCATACACTCTCACCTATACATATTCTCCTGCAATATCTATAAATTCTGACATATTGTGGACTATTTCTCCAGTATTGAGGATTCTCGCCTGAAAATCGCCATTTCCGAAATCCATGATATGCCTCAAATTAATCGTCAGGTCTTTCTGCTCACTAATCTTTAAAATCCACTTAGCACAGTTGTCGCCGCATGCAGACGCATTAAAAACCTTTCCAGAATCATCAAAAGCCATCAACATCAACGTTTTAACCCCGCCTGATAACTCCTTTACGGAAATAGGCCCCAGGACAGGACTTTCTATCAGATGGCTGCTGACCACTACCGAACGGTCCACATCCCTGATCATCTTAACTGACAGTTCTTCCGTGATCCACTCATCTTCATATCTATTATCAAAATATGTCGGGGGATAATAAATCGCTTCGTCCATCTTCCCCAGATAAATATTCAACATAAAACTCCTCCTTTAATAAGCGGAAATGTATATCTGTCTCAATGTTTTCAGTATATCACATCTTTCAGAGCATTATAGAAATTTCTGTCATGTTTCTATTTCAACTTGCTCTGACACGTTTTTAGTATTTAATTTCCTGCTATTGACAAAAATATGCTTTCATTATATCATTTTATTAACGCAATGCGTTAATTCAAAGTTGGGGATTGAAAATGAACAGAGGAAGAAAAGTAAAAGAATTACGAGAACAAATGGGTATGAATCGAGCTGAATTTTGTGAATATTATGGTATTCCGTATCGAACGGTTCAAGATTGGGAAACGGAGAAACGAGAATTGCCGGATTATTTACTCCGTCTGATGAAATACAGAGCGGAAATGGAACATTTTACGAATAAGGAGAAGTAATAGTCCAGATGAGAAAAATAGTTAAAGATACAATTCATGCTAAAGGTATTAATATTGGCATCTACACAACAAATTTTGAATACGAATTTATTTCTTTAACAGACATTGCAAAATATCGTAATGAAGATGATCCAAGATTTGTAATTCAAAACTGGATGCGCAATCGCAACACAATTGAATTTTTAGCTGTGTGGGAGGAACTTCATAACCCGGATTTTAACCGTGTGCAATTCGAGGCGGTTAAAAACGAAGCCGGATTAAATCGTTTCGTAATGACACCTGCTAAATGGATAGAAAAAATGCATGCCATTGGCATTGTCTCAAAAGCTGGACGCTATGGCGGCACATACGCACACAGTGATATTGCTATGTCCTTTGCCACATGGATTTCCCCTGAGTTCCAGTTATATATCATGAAAGATTACAGGCGTTTAAAGACAGATGAAAACAGCCGGTTGTCGTTAAACTGGAATTTAAACAGAGAAATCTCTAAATTAAATTACAAGATACACACAGATGCGATCAAGGGCAATTTAATCCCACCGAAATTATCTCCCGCGCAGGTAACTTATACATATGCCAGTGAAGCAGACTTGCTGAATGTAGTTCTTTTTGGCAAAACAGCGAAACAATGGAAAGATGAACACCCAACTGAAAAAGAAAATATGCGGGATAAAGCAACATTAAATCAATTATTAGTACTTGCCAATCTGGAAAGTTATAATGCTGTACTGATCACTCAGGGCAAGAAACAGAAAGAACGAATGGAGTTGCTTCGGCAGCTGGCCGTGCAGCAGCTGCAGACACTGGAAACAGTGAGTTTAAATAATTTACCCAAACTGGAATAAATCGGTGATTGAAACAGGCTGTCAGTTAAACTGCCAGCCTGTTACATATTTACAATGTTCAAATTTCCGTTCGCAGTCAGCATCTGAGCCACTGTGTTTTCATACAAATATCCCGGATTGACACTTAGCTTATCGTTCAGAAGTTTTTCATAAATCGAATTTACTGCAAAATCGTCATTTTTATTTTGCGTATTTCCTACAAAATCGTTATTTTCAAATAATTCTCCCCAGAAATAACCAACCGGTAGTATACTTCCAGATATATCAGTAAGAGTTCGCACCCGTATATTGGGATTTTAGGCAAAAACAAATGTCGCGTTTTCGGAGTCTCATTCGTTTGTCATACAGAAGGGAGGTGAACGCCGGTGGATGAAAATCTGGTCTACAGCTGATACGAGCAGTATAAAAACGGAATTTTCCGATTCCCCAGATCCTATGAAATCCTCCCGTTATCCATCTCGTACACAACATCCGCCAGATTCATTGTCGATTTCCTGTGGGATACGAGCAGCACAGTCTTATCCCCCTTTCCTTCTTTCAGGGATTTGAGAATGATTCCCTCATTCAGCGAATCCAGGTTGCTGGTGGGTTCATCCAGCAGGAGAAATGGTGCATCATGCAGGAACGCCCTGGCGATTCCGATCCTCTGTTTCTCTCCACCCGACAGCGTATCTCCCAGTTCTCCGACTTCCGTGTCATATCCTTTCGGCAATGTCATGATAAAATCGTGGATGGACGCTTTCTTTGCTGCTTCCATGATCTCTTCCCTTGCTGCGCCGGTTTTCCCTATGGCGATATTGTTTGCAATGGAATCATGAAACAGTACCGTCTCCTGAGTCACATAAGATTCCAGCTCCCGCAGATCCAAGGTATTGATACCCCTCACATCCCGTCCGGAAATCTTCACCTGACCGCCCTGTACATCCCAGAACCGCATCAGAAGTTTCAGCAAAGTCGATTTCCCGGAACCGCTGGCTCCGTGGATGCCGACAACCTTTCCTTTCGGGATCCGGATAGAATAGTCCTTCAATATTTGTTCCTCTTCATATGCGAAATCGACATTATCTGCCTCCGCGTCAGTGAAGGAGATATTCTCCGCTCCGTTCACTTTCTCCACTTTCGGCTCTTCCTCAAGAATGGACAGCACACGCTCACCGCTTGCCAGTGTCTGATTCAGATTATTGGACAGGCTGGCAAGGGCTGTCACCGGACCGAATGAGCCCATCATGGCAATGGTGCCCACCAGCATGCCGGTAAGGTCTACACTCCCCGCCTGCCTCAGTGCGATCATCAGGAACAGCATAGCAAAGGAAAACAGATGAATCATCAGATTGGTCACGGATCTCTGGGAGGCTTCTAACCGGTTCAGTCCTTTCTGCACTTCACCGAGCTGATCCGAACGCTCTGCCATTTCTATCCTTCTCTTCTCGCCCTGTCGGTACTGGATCGTCTCGTCCAGCCCTCTCAGCGAGTCAAGGATAAAGCTGTTCAGATCACCGAACCCGTTCCGGAATTCCATTCCCTTATCTGCTCCCCGGCTTCCGAAGACCAGCGGGATCACAGCGCCGACCACCAGATAGCCTGCCAGTGCAAGAATCGCCGCAACAGGTGAGATCCGTCCGAGAAATAAGATCATCACAAGGGACGTCAATACTGCAATCGCAATAGGCGAGATTGTATGCGCATAAAAGACTTCCAGAAGCTCAATATCCGATGTGATGACCGAAATCAGGTTTCCCTTATCCCTGCCTTCCAGTTTCGCCGGGCAGAGCTTCCGGAGTGCGGCAAATACTTTGTGCCGGATGATCGCCAGCAGCTTGAATGCAATAAAATGGTTGCAGTACTGTTCTCCATAATGCAGGATTCCCCGCATCACCGCCATAACAACCAGCACAATGAATAAAGTCTGCGGTTCCATCCTTAAAAGCATCCCGGCTCCCGAAGAAGCAAGACTCAGCCCAAGGGCCTCCATGACCGGCTCCATCAGGATATGCATCAGTCCGTATCCCGCCAGGATCGTAAGAAAGATGGCGCACAGATATCCGACTTTTCCCAGCGCAATGGCAAGGATCATCACCGGAAGGAGAGGCTTTACCAGCCCGATGAGCCGCCCCATAATGCGGATACCGCTGCGGCGGGAGCTCCCGCCCTGAACTGCAAATGTCTTATCTCCACTAGTCCTATCCTGACTCATGCCGTCGCCTCCTTTCCGTACTGCTCCAGTTCCATCTGGGATTGATATAGCTTCGCATAATCTCCGTTCTGCTTCATCAGCTTCTCGTGGGTTCCTGTTTCTGCGATACAGCCTTCCTTCATCATATAGATCCGGTCTGATTTGACCACATTGGCAAGACGGTGTGAGACCAGGATGATCGTCCTCGTCTTCGCCAGTGTGTGGATCACGCCCATGATCATCTCTTCGCTTTCCGCGTCGATATTGGAAGTCGCCTCGTCAAAGATATAGACCGGCGTATCGTGAAGAAGCGCCCGGGCAATAGCAAGTCTCTGGCACTGGCCGCCGGAGAAATTGCTGCCTTTCTCCATGACCGGTGTAGCAAGACCCTGCTGCGCCTGCAGAAAGCCCCACAGATTCACCTTTCTGAGTGCATCCTGCATCTCTTCTTCCGTTGCGTCCGGTTTTCCCATCCTCAGGTTATCCTCCACAGTTCCTTTGAAAAGATAACTGTTATGACTGACCATAGTGATCTGATCCATAAGACTGTTTTCCTGTATTTCCGAAAGTTCTTTTTCCTCGATGGTTACATTTCCCTGATATCCTTTGTTCCTCCCCATAAGGATCGATGCAGTCGTACTCTTGCCGCATCCTGAAGTTCCTACGATCGATGTGAAACTCCCTGCCGGGAATTCCATATTGACGCCCTTTAGTATCTCTCTGTCTTCTTCATAGGCGAAATGCACATCCGAGAGCTCTATATCCATCTCTGTCCCGTTTAAGATCTGTGAATTTTCCTCCGGCTCCGGCAGGTCGAGCAGCGCGAAGATCTTGTCGCTTGCCGCCATCCCGTTCATGGCGATGTGGAAGAACGAGCCCAGAAGACGCAGCGGAATAAAAAATTCCGATGCCAGCAGGATCAGCATCAGCGTCCCGTGAACACTCAAATTTCCTTGCATGAATTGTATAAGAGTCACGATCATCCCAACGGCCGCTCCGCCGTAAGCAATGATATCCATAACGCTGGTGGAGTTGAGCTGCATCGTCAGCACTTTCATAGTAATCTGTCGGAACCGCTGGGATTCCTCATCCATCTCCTCCGCTTTCTTCTCATCAGCGCGGTAGATCTTCAGTGTAGTCAATCCCTGCAGGTTCTCAAGAAAACTGTCGCCCAGCTCCGTATAGATGCCCCAGTATTTATTCAGAAGTTTCTTTGCGATCTTCTGTACCGCGACAATGGAAACGGGAATCAGGGGAACACAGATCAGCAGGACAAGGCTTGCCTGCCAGTTTACAAAAGACAAGATCACGAACAGTGTCACCGGCGCCAGCAGACTGTAGAAAAGCTGGGAGAGATATTTCCCAAAATAAGTTTCCAGCTGCTCCACTCCTTCAGCCGCCATCTGGACTACTTCAGAGGTTGTCACTTTTTCCCGGTAGGACGCCCCCAGACGGAGCAGCTTGCTGTAGATCTTATCCCTTAAGATCCGCTTTACATCCACACTTGCACGGTAAGATGCTTGAGATGCCTGTCTGTCACATACAAACCGCAGGATCAGCGCCACGAGCACAACTCCCCCGTAATACACCGCCATCCCGGGCGTCACCGTCCAGAACAGCGCCTGTTCCAGCAGCGCGGATGCACAGTAGATCATTACAACCTGGCAGAGCAGGGCCAGCCACTGCCAGACAACCTGATAAATGATATATTTCTTTGCGTGGGATAAAAGCCCCACGAGTCGCTTCTTGATCATAATATCCTCTCTTACTTCTGCTCTTTCTTCTCTCTTACACTGCACACCACATGCCAGACGGCAAGGATCGGGTGATAAAACAGCATCCGCGGTCCTGAAAACCGCATCACTTGGCGGATCTTCTCACGCATTTCCGGTTTATAACAATGGACCTTACAGTTGCTGCAGAAAGTCTTATTCTCCATAAACGGACATTTCTCGCTGCGCTGCCGGGCATAATCAAAAAGCTCCTGACACTCCGGACACAATCGCCCTTTCTGCCTGTCAGCTTCCTTATGCTTCTTTCCGCAGTACAGGCGGATCATTTCACCCACCACATACTGCTCCTTTCTCCGTTTCTTTTCAATACCTTTCATTTCTTCCGCTTTCTCCCACTATACTCTGCCTCACACGGCCTCTTCGGGCACCTGCGAATCATCAGCCCTCCGCCTCAGGCATATTGGTCCGGCCGGCCGGAATCGTGCGTATCTTTGTAAAAAAATACACATATTTAAACAGGATCAGAAAAATGATAAACGCCCTGCCGTACACATTCTGCATTGCCAGAAATGCCAGAATCAGCATACAGGAAGCAGGAATAAGCAGACTGAATTTTGTCTTCAATGTCATAGAGCGGTTCTCCACAAAACTTCCCAGATGTTTCCTGTACAGCTTCGTTCCCGTAAACCACCTGTGGAATCTATCAGAACCTTTTGCCAGGCAAAAAGATGCCAGAAGCAGGAAAGGGGTTGTCGGGAGTACCGGCAGCACGACTCCCGCCGCGCCGATTCCCATAGCCAGGAATCCGAAAAGCAGCCACACGATCCGCAGGGGATTTTTTTTCTGATAATTGCTATTTTCCTTGAAATACCAATTTCACTGAGTTATAATTTATTAAAGATTTACTAATTAAGGAGTTAATTATGAGCAGTGAATTGAGAGAACAGTTTTTTACATCCATCGTTCATTTCAGGAAACTGGAATCTTCCCTCTCCTCAGAGTGTGAGATGCAGATGAATGAGATGGTTATCCTGCAGAGTATCGCCGGCACATGCTGCCGCGAGTGTCCGTGCATGAATCTCGATGTGCCGAAGATGCAGAAAAAGCTCAATATCTCAAAGCCTGCCATCTCCTACATATTGAATACACTGGAAAAGAAGAATTATATTACACGTGAGATCGACTCAAAAGACCGGCGCAAAGTTTCCATCAGCGCTACCCCCGAGGGCAGAGCCGCGGCCGAACAGTCAAAAAAGAAATTTGATGAGTTGTGGAATGAGATCCTTACCAGATTTGGGGAAGATAATATGCGGCAGCTGATCGGGCTGATGGGGGAACTGGATAAATTATATATGACTCTGGGAGAAAAAAAGGATTAAAAATTTTCAAAAACTAGGGGGCTGACAATGATCTGTCAACCCCTCTTTTTTATGTCAGCACATATTCTCTTTTCTCTTCCTCCAGCGCTTTCCGCTCCACTTTGATCTTCTCTCCGTCAGCGGACGCCGTCAGTTCCTCATGTTCTCCCGGCTTTCCATCCAGGATCCGGTCCGCCACCGCATTCTGCAGCATAGACTGGATCGTCCGCTTCAGCGGTCTTGCACCGAAAGCAGGATCATATCCTTTCTCGGCGAGCAGATCTACAGCGCTCTCATCCACGCGAAGAGCGATTCCCTGTTTCTTCATCCGCTCTGTCAGTTTCGCAATCTGAAGTTCGGCGATCTTTCTCACATCCTCCTGTTTGAGCGGATGGAATACGATCACTTCATCCAGGCGGTTAATAAACTCCGGACGGAACGTCATCTTCACAGCTTCCATAACACGGCTGCGGATATTCTCTTCCCTGCGTTTTTCTTCGCTCTCATCATTTCTTGCAAATCCAAGAGAACTCTTTCCCGTAATCTCCCGCGCTCCGATATTGGAAGTCATGACAATGATCGTATTTTTAAAGCTTACCGTACGCCCCTGGGCATCTGTAAGCCTGCCGTCATCCAGGATCTGAAGCAGCGTATTCCACACATCGGGATGTGCTTTCTCGATCTCGTCCAGAAGAATAATACTGTATGGTTTCCTGCGCACCATTTCGGTGAGCTGTCCGCCCTCATCGTATCCCACGTATCCCGGCGGGGAACCGATCAGTTTAGAGACTGTATACTGCTCCATGTATTCCGACATATCAAGACGAATCATGGCATTTTCATCGTGGAACATCACTTCCGCCATAGCACGGCACAGTTCTGTCTTTCCTACACCTGTAGGGCCAAGGAACAGGAACGAACCTACCGGCCGGTCAGGATCCGCCACTCCGGTCCTGCCCCGTCGAATTGCCTTTGCCACAGCGCTCACCGCATCGTCCTGACCGATGACACGGCTATGCAGCGAGGATTCCAGCGAACGGAGCTGTTCCGTCTCATCTTCCGTGAGCATTGTAACCGGGATCTTGGTCCATGCGGCTACGACCTGAGCAATGTCTTCAGCATCTACTTTGCTGCACTGCTTTTTCTGCCACTCAGTCTGTTTTTCCGTCAGTTCTTTCACAAGAGCATTCTGGCTGTCTCTAAGCACTGCCGCCCGCTCGTACTCCTGAGCGTCAGCGGCTTTCTTCTTCTCTTTTCCGATCCGCTTGATCTCCTGTTCCAGATCCAGCAGATAGGACGGCGTTGTCAGTCCGCGGGTCTTGATCCGTGACGCCGCCTCATCCATCAGATCCACCGCCTTGTCAGGCAGGAATCTGTCCTGTATGTATCGCGCGGACAGACGGACGGCCGCCCGCACTGCATCTTCTGTGATCGTAAGGCCATGATAAGACTCGTATTTGCCTTTCAGCCCCATCAGGATCTTCACCGCATCTTCCTGATCAGGCTCCTCCACAGCTACCGGCTGGAAACGGCGCTCAAAAGCCGCGTCTTTCTCGATATGCCGGCGGTATTCCTTAAGAGTCGTCGCACCGATCACCTGAAGCCCGCCTCTTGCAAGGATCGGTTTCAGGATGTTCGCCGCATCCATCGTCTCGCTGGCTCCGGCGCCCGCCCCCATGATCATATGTAACTCATCGATGAAAAGAATCACATTTCCGTCGGCTTCCGCCTCTTCCAGAAAGGTCTTCATCCTCTCTTCAAAATCGCCGCGGAACCTTGCACCTGAAAGCATTCCCACAAGATCCATGGCCACGATGCGTTTGTTCCTCAAGTTGGCAGGAATCTCTCCGTCTGCGATCCTCTGAGCCAGGCCTTCCACCACAGCAGTCTTGCCGACTCCCGGCTCGCCTGTAAGTACCGGATTATTCTTCGTACGTCTGGACAGTACCTGAATCACCCGCTCCAGAACATCTTCCCTGCCCACCATCGGATCGTAGGCGTTTTCGGAAGCTTTCTCTGTCATATCAGTGCCGAATTTCTCCAGCGCCGATATCTCTGCCTCTTCTGTCTGAACATCTTCCTGCCCGCCTCCAGCTGACCTGCTGCCCTGATATGTATTTGCATTTCTATTGTATGCAGCCTCCCCGGCCGTCTCCTCAGGCATAATTTCACCCGTTACCGCATCCCCCGGAGATGCATTTCTCACAAGCATGGGCGCCTGTCCGTTTCCAAGATCCCGCCGAATCTCCTCCGGATCAGCTTCCAATGATGTAATAAGCTGATATGCCGCACAGTCGCCTGCATCCAGGATTGCCCTGAGCAGATCCTCCGGTTCCACCTGGCGATGCCCCTGATCATGGGACCTTTTCTCGGCAAGATGCAGAACCTGCTCCGCCTCTTCTGATATCTGAACAGCCTGAAAACTGCCCTCTGCCTTTGCGTCAAAATCATACTGATGGAGATACTCTTCCAGCAGCTTCTGATCCAGTCCGCTCCGTCTCAGCGCTCTTCCTGCAGGCCCCCGGTCTGCGGCGAGCGCCCACAGGAGATGCTCGCTTCCGATGAACCCATGTTCCATATGTGTAACAAAGCGCAGCACAGCCTGGAATATTTTCATTGTCCTCTGACTGAATAAACTCAGATTAATTTCCATGGGTACACACCTCCTTCTCTATCACTGCGATATCATCGCGAAGCTTCGCAGCCTCCTCATAATTTTCTGTCTCGGCCGCTTCCGTCAGACGTATCTTAAGAGCAGCAAGTTTACGGCGCTTGATCAGCCCCGATACCGCTTTCTCAGGGAACGCACGGTCGCCCATATGTCTCGGATCCCGCTTTCCCGGCCACCATCCGGTATAATTTTTAAATTCTTCCGCTTTCCCGGACGCGACAGCCTGGTTCCACATTTTCTGCAGACAGTCCTCGCATACCGGAACCTGATATACGGTTCCCATCCAGTTTATGTAAAAAATCCTATCTACCCTCTCTTTATTACAAAATTGGCATTTCATACCTGTTCACCTCTTTATACTACAATATCGCCGGCTGAAAGCCGACGTTGTTCAAAACTTAATAGTTAAGTTTTTAATAATATAGTATATAATTTTTAAAAAGTCAATAGTTCAGGGCTAAAAGACAAGAAATATGCCTTTTTTCCATCAGAAACCGTGTTATAATTGATATTGATATCATTAAACACAATCCCGGCCGGCACTTCCAATCCGGCCAGGGTAATCTTCACTTACGTACGGAGGTATGAAATGCCGGGGAAAAACCACATGCAGAAGATCATACTGAGCGCCGACAGCACATGTGATCTTGACAAAGAACTAAAAGAACGGTATCATGTCAACTATTTTCCGCTCCACATTAACTTAAACGGGAAAGATTATCTGGACAATGTCGATATCACTCCCGAACAGATCTATCAGGAATATTTCGATCATAAAGTACTGCCAAAAACATCGGCCGTAAACGTACAGGAATACATTGATCACTTCCGCCCCTGGGTGGAGGCCGGATACGAAGTCATCCATGTGAACCTGGGCCATGCCCTCTCCAGCTCCTACCAGAACTGCTGCCTTGCGGCTCAGGAACTGGGGCATGTACACGTAGTGGACAGCTGCAATCTCTCCACCGGAACCGGGCTCACCGTCGTTGCCGCCGGAAAGATGATTGCTCAGGGAATGGATGCAGAAATGATCGCAGAAAAGCTCCGCGCAGGAACTTCCAGGCGCCACGCAAGTTTTGTTCTGGATACTCTTACATTTCTCCACGCGGGCGGACGCTGTTCGGCAGTCGCCGCCCTGGGCGCAAATATGCTGAAACTAAAGCCCTGCATCCAGGTGGACAACAGCGACGGAAGCATGAATGTCGGGAAAAAATACCGGGGCTCGCTGGACAAAGTGCTCGTCAAATATGTAAAAGATGAACTGACAAGATATCCGGATATCAACACAGATCTACTTTTTATCACCCACTCCGGCATTCCTCAGGATTATATCGATCTTGTAAGAGAAACCGCGGAACACACCCTGTCCTTTAAAGAGATCCACGTGACAAAGGCGAGCTGTACGATATCCTGCCACTGCGGACCGAACACGCTGGGGATACTGTTTGAATCACTGTAACATACTATGAAATCAATCTAGGAGCATTCACTATGGATACAAAACCAGTCTTCCACGGAAGCGACATCGAAAAAATATGCGAATATTACCATTTAAAAAAGGAAGATATTACCAACTTCGGAGCCAACGTCAATCCTTTGGGGCTGTCTGAGAACGTAAAATCAGCCATCGCCGGACATCTGGATCTTCTCTCATCTTATCCGGACCGCGAGTACACTTCGCTGCGGCAGACGATTTCCGGATACTGCCATATTCCCGCGGAATTTATTCTCCCCGGGAACGGGTCCAGCGAACTGATCTCCCTGCTCATCGAGACGCTGTCGCCAAGGCGCACACTTATCCTTGGACCGACCTATTCCGAGTATTCCAGGGAGCTGTCTTTCTCCGGAAGTACACAGGAATATTACCACCTGAGGGAAGAAAGGAATTTCAATCTGGATGTGGACGACCTCTGCCGCGTCCTGAAAGATGGTTATGATTTTCTCATCCTCTGCAACCCGAATAATCCGACTTCATCCGCAATCCTGCGCGAAGACATGGAGCGGCTTCTGTCATTCTGCTTTAAACACAATATCTTTGTTATGATCGATGAGACCTATGTGGAATTTGCGCCGGATATCAGCGCAGTGACAGCAGTTCCGTTTACCCGGAAGTATTCCAATCTGATGGTGCTGCGCGGCGTCTCAAAATTCTTCGCGGCGCCGGGCATACGGTTCGGATACGGGATCACCGGAAATGCTGAATTTCTCAGAGAAATGAAAGACAAACAGATTCCCTGGTCGTTAAACAGCATCGGCGCATTTGCCGGAGAAGAAATGTTCAAAGATCAGGAATATATCAACCGGACGAGAAAACTGATCCTGTCGGAACGGGAACGGATGTACCGTGCAGTATCACAGATGCCGGATTATAAAACTTACGAACCATACGCCAATTTCCTGCTTGTAAAGATAATAAAAGACGGCGTTACGTCTTATGATGTATTTGAACGGTGTATCAAAGCGGGGCTTATGATACGTGACTGCTCGTCATTCCAGTGTCTGGATGGGGAATTTATACGGTTCTGTATCATGCTTCCGGAAGCAAATACACGGTTGCTGCATGAATTAGGGACAGGGTAAACTTCGATTGGGGACGTAGTAAAATGCGATTTTACTA
>ERZ1643246.3805-NODE-3805-length-12522-cov-4.609208_pt1 | contig 12522 bp, 10 predicted proteins | sample MGYA00579265_ERZ1643246 | MGnify/ENA primary metagenome ERZ1643246 (study PRJEB29033, sample SAMEA4952261) | chicken gut metagenome | biome: Broiler Chicken; feature: Gastrointestinal Tract; material: Caecum | place: Ireland | collected 2018 | study: Broiler...
CAAAATGGTAATGCTTGGAATCCTATGTCTTTACCATATCAAATGTATAAATCTGGTAATCAAGATAAAGCTATTGAGCTTTTGGATGACTTAGCTTTAAATATTTTGTATGATGAATCGAATCAAAATGCAGATCCTTTCTGGGAAAAGACTTCTGCAGACTATTTTTCAGGTGTTGCGTTAGGTTTGTTTGAAGATGCAAAGGAAGAGGAAATTAATATCAATAGTATTTCTTTAGCTACTACTGTTGGAGAGGAAAAGTTTGGTGGTAGTACTTATATTAAAGAATATTTTGCTGCTAAAGATCCTGGTAGTGCAGCAGCAATTAATGCTTCAAGTACGATTATGGCTCCAACAGAAACCAAGGGTTCTATTTTATCTGTATTTAAGCAGAAAGTTAAATTATTTGCTTCTCGTGATAATTTGAGTGAGATGCTTTCTCATAGTGATATTGATTTAGCTAGTATTGGTAGAAAGCCTACTGCTGTATTTATTGTTATTCAAGATGAAAAGAAGACATATCACTCTTTAGTTACTATTTTACTTAAGCAAATTTATGAAACATTAATTGGTGTTGCTCAAGAGAATGGTGGAAAACTACCTGTTCGTACGAATTTCTTACTTGATGAGTTTGCTAATATGCCGCCTTTAAAAGATGTTACTACTATGATTACTGCTGCTCGTTCTAGACATATTCGTTTTACTATGATTATTCAAAACTTTGCACAACTTGATCAGGTATATGGAAAAGAAAATGCAGAAACTATACGTGGTAACTGTGGTAATATTATTTACTTGATTACGACTGAACTTAAAGCTTTGGAAGAAATTTCTAAGATGTGTGGTGAAGTTAAGTCTAAAAAAGATGAAAAGACTGCTTCTACTCCGTTAGTAACAGTATCTGATTTGCAACGTATGAAACAGTTTGAAGTTATTATTTTGCGTATGAGAAAACAACCTTTTAAAACGAAGTTTACACCATACTTTCAGTTAGACTGGGGACATAAGTATCCTCAGGCTGAGTACCCGGTGCGTGAAAAACAACAAGTTCATACTTTTGATATCAAAGAGTTTGTAAAAGCACAGAAGAAGAAAAAATTATTAGAGATGATGAATGCTGCTGATAATGGTTCTAATCCTGCTGGTGGTAATAGAGATATGTTTCCAGGAGGATTTCCTTCTCCAGGAGGGGCTAGGAATCCTTTTGCGCCAGCTTCTAATGGTATGATGTCTGGTCCTAGACCTAATTCGATGCCTGGATCTATGCCTAACTCCTTTGGCAATCCTTTTGCGGGAGGAACTAATCCTATGGCATCTAATAGTTCTAATCCATTTGCTCCTACAGGTAGACCACAACAAAATCGTCCTGCTGATTTTCCTAGTATGCCAGGTCTTCCTAATGGTATGATGAATCCAAGTCAATCTCATTCTAATGATAGAAGTCCAATTCCTGATATTCATTCTACACCACATCCTTCACCTTCGGTTACTCCAATGAATAATTCTTCTAAAGATGATGGATTAGGATTTGATGTTGATGAGTTAGTTCGTAAGATTGATGCTAAAATTGCGGAACTTGAAGAAGAGGAGAAGAGAAATAATAAAGAACAGGCTGAGAAGAAAAATAATAATGCAAAACCTGCTCCTATTGTTGATGCTACTGTTGTTTCTACTGATAAAAAACCAACAGATTCAGAGCCAGAGATTGTAGAAGATGTTCCTACTCCTGTAGAAAATCCTGTTATTACACCTATTTCTAACCATGAAAGTAGTAGTGAACGTCCGGAAGAGAAAGTAGAGAAAAAGGAAATCAAAGAAGTAGAGACTCCAAATTTAGTATTAGATGATGATGACGATGATGATGATTTCTTTGATGATTTCTTTGATAATTAGGAGGTGTATCCATGGGATCAAATTTTAATGTAGGTAGTTTTAATGCTATTAATACTGATGAAGAAAATAAAACTAAAAAAACTAATAAAGGTGGCAATGAGGACTTAAAGAAAAAGTTAATCTTTTTGGGAGCTATTATTCTTGGTGGAGTATTAGTTTTATTCCTAGTTTTATTTCTTTTATCATTTCTTGTACAGAAAAGTTATAGTTATGACGAAATAGAAGATATTATGAGAAATGCAGCTGTTCAATATTTTAAGGATAATTCTAATAAATTACCTGAGAATGAAAACCAAATTGTAGAGATTGATGCTTCTACTTTGTCATCTTATGAATATATGGATCCGCTTTCTGAATATACTAAAGAAGGTGTTACTTGTACTGGCAAAGTTAGTGTTCAAACGAATGGTAGTGATTATTTATATATTCCTAAATTAGAATGTGGAGATGCTTATACTACGACATCGTTGAAGGAAGCTGTTACTCAGGATGTTGTTACAGAAGGATATGGATTATATCAGGTAGGGGATTCTTATGTTTATCGTGGAGAACTTGTAGATAATTATGTTCAATTAGATTTAGCATTATGGAGAATTGTTAAGATTACTTCTGATGGTCAATTTATGTTAATTTATTCAGGAGAAGATATTTCTTCTATGCCATGGGATGATCGTTATAATTCTCAAGTAGGTTATAATCGAGGAATTAATAATTATAGTGCTAGTCGTATCAAGGATTCTTTAGAGGAACTTTATCAAAGTAATGAGGAAGATGCAGCCATTTTATCTGATGATGATAGAAGTAAGCTTGTAAGTTTTGATTTATGTATTGGTAAAAGAGGAGAATCAGATACTTCTAAAGATAATTCTATTGAATGTAGTGAGACTTATGCTAATCAAAAACTAGGATTATTAACTGTTTCTGATTATATGACAGCAAGTTTAGATGAGAATTGTCAAAATGTTCTTAGTCGTGCTTGTCAAAATTATAATTATTTAAATAATAATCAGCGCTTTTGGTTACTTACTGCTACTTCAGATAATACTTCAGATGTTTATGGTGTTGATACTTCTGGTGTTATTGAAATGGTATCTGCTTCTGGTTATAAATCACCAAGACCAGTTGTTATGTTAGATGCTAATGTTATGTTAGATAGTGGAAAAGGAACTTTGGAAAAACCATATAAGCTAAAATAGGAATCTATTATGATGATAGATTCTTTTTTTTCATATTTTATAGTAGGTGGTTTTATGAAAATTACAGTGGATGAATTATTACAAAAATTTGGTTCTATTCATTTAATTGATATTCGTGATAAAGAAAGTTATTTAGAAGGACATATTCCTGGAGCTAAAAATATTGTTAGTTCTGAGTTAATTTATCATCCAAATAGATATTTAGATTTTGATAAAGAATATTATTTATATTGTGATGTCGGTTATATTAGTGAAGATGTTTGTATGCGTCTTCGCATGAAGGGTTACCGGGTTATTTCTATTATAGGAGGATATAAGAATTACTTGTTTAAGAGATAAAAGTGTACTATAATAATTAAAGGTGATGCCTTTGGAAACAGTTAATTCTTTTGTTGATTTTTGTACACAATTTATTAGTGATGGAGGATTTTTATTTGGCTTTTTTTTAGTATTTTTAGAATCCTTTGTACCAGTGTTACCATTAGGTGTTTTTGTTGCTCTTAACGTGAATGCTTTTGGAGGATTTTTTGGTATTATTCTGTCTTGGACTGCAACTTGTCTTGGCTGTTTTCTATCTTACTTGTTATTTTCTTTTTTGTCGGAGAAATTATTACAAAAATTGTTATCTCCTAAAACTTGGAAGAAAGTAAATAGGGCTATTACTAAGTTTCAAAAGATATCTTTTTCTAATTTAGTTTTGGTTGTTGCGTTACCATTTACACCGGCTTTTTTAATCAATATTGTCTGTGGTATTGCTAGGGTTAGTAAACGAAAATTTTTATTTTCTATTTTTATTGGGAAAGTGTTTATGATTACTTTCTGGGGATATGTTAGTAAAAGTTTAATTGAAAGTATTACTGATATTAATACGATTATTATTGTGTCTTTAATGCTTGTTGTTGCGTATATGGTATCTAAAGTCGTAGGTAAAAAAGTTGATTTGGAATAAGGAGGAAGTATGGATTACGTTATTATTGGATTATTGATTGTTATTTTAATTTTAGTAGTTGTTTCTTTATTTAAGAATATTAATGAGAGTAATATTACAGATCGTCTAAGTAGACTTGAAGTAAATATGATGAAGGAGATGGGGGATTTTAAGAGTGACTTATCTCGTAGTTTGAATGAGGATTTTACTAAATTGAATGAGCAAGTTGAAAGAAGATTATTAGCAGTTAATGAAAAGGTAAATGAAAGACTTGATCAAAATTTTGAAAAGACGAATAAGACATTTATGAATGTTATTGAAAGGTTATCTAAGATAGATGAAGCACAAAAAAAGATTGAGACTTTATCTACTGATATCGTTAGTTTACAGAGTATTTTAACAGATAAAAAGACTCGTGGTATTTTTGGTGAAGTTAATTTAAAACATATTTTGAGTAATGTTTTTGGTGAGAAGAATGATTCTATTTATCGCTTACAGTATACATTAAGTACTGGTGTTATTGCGGATTGTGTCGTGTTTGCTCCAGAGCCTCTTGGTACGATTGCGATTGATTCTAAGTTTCCGTTAGAGCATTATCAGATGATGGTTGATAAAAAGATTGCACCTCCTGTGCGTAGTAATTATGAGAAGATGTTTAAGCAGGATATGAAAAAGCATATTGATGCGATTAGTAGTAAGTATATCATTCCTGGTGAGACCACAGATCAAGCAATTTTATTTTTACCGGCTGAAGCAATTTTTGCGGAAGTAAATGCCTATCATCCTGATATCATTGAATATGCTTATAAGAAGCGTGTTTGGATTACTAGTCCTACTACTTTAATTTCTACGCTTACTGTTATTGAGATGATTATTAAGAATATGGAACGTGATAAGTATACTTCTGTTATTCATGAAGAGTTAAATAAATTAGGATTAGAGTTTGCTAGATATAAGGAACGTTGGGATAAGCTTGCTCGTAGTATTCAAACGGTTAATAAAGATGTTGAAAATGTCTCTATTACTACAGATAAGATTTCTCGTAAATTTGATAGTATTAATAGAGTAGAAGTTGGTAGAATTGAAGACAAAAATGAATAGTTTTTGTTTTCTTTTACTATAGTTTATGCTAAAATAAGGGACTAGTAGGGGGAGTTCTATGGTACTTAATAGTAAGGGAGAGTTTATTGATTTATATTTGGCTGTTAGAGCTAAATCTGGTTATTTGACCTTTACACAAAAATATCCTGATGATTTTCTACCTTGGATTTCCAGTGGTAAATATCATCATTTGTTTTCATTTTTTCATTCTAAAAGTGATTTGGATTTTTTACCTTATTTAAAATCCAAATACGAGAGTTCTCATAGTATTGAAATTGTTCATAGAGAATCTACTTTAGAGGATACCATTTATGTGAAGCCTAACTTTTCATCTTTTTCTTTTTCTATTTTGTGTTGTAATGATTCCTCCTTGTGTTCTGAGATGGAAGAGTTAATTTTTGATATGGAAAAGACTAAGTTCTTAAATAGTAGACTTCAACGTTATTCTGCTACAGGGATTTATCAAATTGCAAATCCAAACGGGATTTATCAACTTCAAGAAGGAGAAAAATTGTTTGTTGACGGGTCTATAGAAGATTTAGGTAATCAAAAATATTTTATAGAACATTCTTTATTTACTGCATCTTTAAAATTTGCTGATGAAAAACTAGGGGAAATGAAAGTATCTTCTCGTCATAGGGAAAATGATGGTTATGTTGATCAAATTATAGATTGGATACTTTCTTATAATTATCGTAGTATTTCTTGTGATGATGAAGCTAGTCCATATTTTCAAGAAGTTCAAACGGGTAAAATTTATCAATATAAGAAGTTTTAGTAACTATCTATTATGATAGTTTTTTTTTGTATATTTTTTTTAATTGTCAGTATACTAAAAATAGTTGATTCATAAAATGGACTATGAGACATTTTATATTGTTTTTGATTGGTTTTATTTTTATGGTTATAGGATGTACTTTTTTTATCTTGTATTTTAATTTATTTGTATTTGGTTATAGTTTTTTTGAGTATCTTTTGTTTTTGACTAAACATGTAGAGTGCTATTTTTTTGTTATTGGTCTAGGGTTAGTTATTATTTCTTTAGTTAGAAAGGGGAAGAAGATATGATATATGTTTATGATTTGTTACTTAATTTTCAAGATGTAGATAGATTGGTTGAGTTTTTTGAATGGTCTGATGATGATTTATTAGAACATATTAAAAAGATTCCTTTATTTAGAATTCATTCTATTGATATGGATAATATTTGTTTTGGTACTGTTAAGTTTGATACTTCTTTTTTAGAAAAGATTAAGTTTAAAACTTTACTTTATAAGAAGAAAAAAACAATTACATATGCTGCTTTATTTTGTGATTTAAATAGGACGATTGCTTTAGAGATTTCTAAACAAGGTGAAGTGATTGCTAAGAGTTGTTTATTATTAGATGAAGAAGGAGATGTTATTGATAGTTCGCAAGATTTAGAAGTTTTTGATATTTCTTATAAGGTACTAAAAAAGGAAGAAGATGTTTCTTTTTTGACCAGGTCAGAGGAGTTTCAACAGAGGTATTTATATCAGGAGTTTAAGAGTTTATTTGAGAAGAAAGATGTCGATAAGCTTACTTATTTATATGAAGAAGTTTTTGGTCATGATGATAGTTTGTTTGATTATAAATATGAACGATTACTTGATGGACTAAGTCATTCTTTTGATAGAAGGTATCAAAATTTATATGAAGTAGTTAGATTAAGTTATTCTAAAAAATAAAAGCAATACTTTTTTTGTATTGCTTTTAATAGTCTATCATCATTGCTTTTTTTACTTTTTTCATTTGTTCTTTTGCTTTTTCTTGCGCTTTTTTCGTACCAGTTTCTAATATTTCTTTTACTTCTTCTGGATGATTTTCATAGTATGTTCTTTTTTCTTTTATTGGTTTTAAGAAGTTGTTCATAGCTTCTATTAGTTCTTTTTTACATTGAACACATCCTCTAGTACCTTTTTTACATTCACTACATACTTTTTTTGTGTTTTCTTTGGTATTTACTAGATTATGGTAATAATAGACCATGCAGATTTCAGGATTGGCTGGATCGTCTTTTTTTATTTTTTCTGGATCAGTTACTGCTGCCATTATTTTTTTCTTTATTGTCTCTTCTGAATCGTTTAGGAAAATTGCATTTCCTAGACTTTTTCCCATTTTATCGTTTCCGTCTAGTCCTTTTACTCTTTTTGCATCACTTAGTATTGCATTTGGTTCTTTTAATGTTTCACCGTAGATAGAGTTAAATTTTCTAACGATTTCACGACATTGTTCTAAAAGAGGTAGTTGATCTTCTCCTACTGGAACTACTTCTCCATCAAAGGCAGTAATGTCTGCTGCTTGTGATACAGGATAGCCTAGGAATCCATAGGTAATAGATTCTCCATTGTTTCCGAATAATTCTTTTTTCTGGGCAATTTCTGTTTTTACGGTAGGATTTCTTTCTAGTCTTGCAACTGTTACTAGGTTAGAGTAGAAAACTGTAAGTTCTGCAATCTCTGGTATTTTTGATTGAATAAAGAAATTTACTTTCTTTGGATCTAATCCGATAGATAATAAATCTATTGTAATTTCTGTTACATTTTTTCTGACTTTTTCTGGATTATTGAAATTATCAGTTAAAGCTTGTACATCAGCAATTTCTAGATAAAAATCATAGTCATCTTGTAATTTTATATAGTTTTGTCCTGCCCCGAATAGATGTCCTAGGTGAAGATTTCCTGTTGGTCTTAATCCCGTTAATATTGTTTTTTTCATTTTATCACTTTCTTTCTGTTATTTATTTTAGCATAATTTTGTGGACAAAAAAAGCAGTATTTCATTTTAAAGTGTTGTCTTAAATTAAATTGTAAGGTATAATATAAGGCGTTGGAGGGATATTATGGCAAAAAAAGAAACTGAAAAAAAAGAAAAAACTACTGTAGAAGAAAAAGTAGAAAAAAATACTAAGAAAGAAGTAAAAAAAGATACTAAGAAAAACGTTCATGAAGTAGTTATTAAAATAGATGGTGAAGCTTGGACTAAAGCACTAGATCAAGCTTTTAAGAAAAAACAAAAGACTGCTAAAGTGGATGGATTTAGAAAAGGTAAAGTACCTAGAGAAATTTATGAAAAACATTTTGGTAAAGAATCTTTATTTATTGATGCAGCTGATAGTGTATTACAAGATGCTTATACTAAAGCAATGGAAGAGTCTAAGTTAGTACCTGTTGTTCAACCTGCTGTTGATTTAAAGAGTTTAAATGAAGATGGAGTAGAGTTTACTTTTAAGATTGTTACTAAACCTGAGGTTAAGGTTAAAAAATATAAAGGATTAAATATTAAACCTGAAACTGTAGAAGTAACTGAGGAAGAAGTAGAACATGAACTTGGTCATTTATTAGAAAGATATACTGAATTAGTTACTAAAGAAGATGGTGCTGTAGAAGAAGGTAATGTTGCTGTTATTGATTTTGAAGGATTTAAGGATGGTGTAGCTTTCGATGGTGGAAAGGGAGAAAATTATTCTTTAGAAATTGGAACTCATACTTTTATTCCTGGATTTGAAGAACAAGTAATTGGAATGAAGACTGGAGAAGAGAAAGATATTGAAGTTACTTTCCCTGAGGAATATGGTGCTAAGGATTTAGCTGGTGCTAAAGCTACTTTCAAAGTAAAAGTTAACGAAATTAAAGAAAAACAAATGAGAGAATTAGATGAAGAGTTCTTTGAAGATTTAGGAATGGAAGGCGTTAATTCTGAAGAGAGTTTGAAAGAAGAGATTAAGAAGAGTATTTCTGCTCAAAAAGAGATGGATGCTGAGAATAAATATATAGATGCTATTTTAGAAGGTGTTTCTAAGAATGTTGAAGTAGATATTCCTGAAGAAATGGTAGAAGAAGAAGTTACTCGTCTAATGAAACGTTTTGAAGAACAAATGAGAATGCAAGGAATTTCTTTAGATTTATATTATCAATTTACACAATCTAATGAAGCTGATCTTAGAAATCAATTAGAAAAGGAAGCTTACTCTAATGTACTTTATCGTTTAATGTTAGAAGAAATTATGAATCTTGAAAAGATTGAAGTATCTGTAGAAGAAGCAGAAAAAGAGGCTGAAGAGTTAGCTCGTAAGTATCAAATGGAAAAAGAAGAGTTCTTAAGTCAATTTGGTGGTATTGATATGGTTCAATATGATTTAGAGATGAGAAAGACTATTGAATTATTAAAAGAAGCTAATAAATAGTATGTGTTTTAAGAGAGGTATCAGCTCTCTTTTTTTTCGACATTTTTTGGAAAATTTGGTTAATTTCTTGAAGTGAATCTTCTTTTATTATATAATAGTAAGCAGTATTAAAACTTGGAGGTGGACTATCTATGAATATGAAAAAACTAGCAGTTTTAGTTTTGAATGATGTAGTAGTCTTTCCTAATAATGAGGTTCGGATAGAATACGATAATGCTTTTTCTAAGGCAAGTATTGATTATGCTGATTCTACTGAAGATAAATATATAGTTATCGTGCAACCTCTTGATAGTAATTATGTTGTTGATGTTACTTCACTACCTAGTTATGGAGTGTTAGGACAAATTAAGTTTAAGTTAAATGTTCCTAATGGTAAGACTAGAGTGGTCATTTCTGGTATTCAAAGGGTAGAAGTTTCCAACTATTTTTATGAAGATGATTTTTATAAAGCTGATGTTTCAGAAATTCCAGTGGTGTCTGTTGAAGATGAGAAGAATTATTATTCACTTTTAATGAAGTCTTTAGATAAGTATATAGAAAAAGTTCCTTATATGAGTAATGCCATTATCAGTCAGTTAGATTCTGTTGAAACATTAGACGAATTGTGTGATGTTATAGGGTCTTTCTTACCTGTTGATTATGCTAAGAAGAAACAATATTTACTAACTATTTCTCCTTGCGATAGAGCACGATTGTTAATCGAAGATATGAGTGAAGAATGTAAGTTTATTGAGCTTGAGCAAAAAATTGAAAGTGAAGTTGCTCAGGATATTGAAGAGAGTCAAAAAGAGTTTTTTTTACGGGAAAAGCTCAAAGCAATTAAACGAGAGTTAGGGGATATTAATAGTAAAGATGATGAGATTGAGAGTTTACGTAAAAAACTTTCTAAACTAAAATGTAATTATAAAGTAAAAGAGAAGATTCAAAGTGAAATTTCTCGATATGAAGCTGTTAGTAGTCATTCTCCTGAGGTTGGTATGATTCGTGATTACCTAGATTGGATGCTTCATTTACCTTGGAATGTTTATACGAAAGATACGAAGGATTTAGTTAAAGTGGAGAGAATATTAAATTCTACTCATCATGCTTTAGAAGAAGTAAAGTCTCGTATTTTAGAGTATTTAGCTGTGAAGCAGAATACCAATAATTTACGTAGTCCTATTCTTTGTCTTGTAGGACCTCCTGGTGTTGGTAAGACTTCTTTAGCTCTTAGTATTGCGGAGAGTCTTGGCAGAAAAACAGCTAAAATTAGTGTTGGTGGAATTAATGATGAAGCTGAAATTGTAGGTCATCGACGTACTTATATCGGCGCTAATCCTGGACGTATTATTCAAGGAATTCGTAAGGCTGGTACAGCTAATCCGGTTTTTATTATCGATGAGATTGATAAGATGACTAAGGATATTAAGGGTGATCCTGCTAGTAGTTTATTGGAAGTTTTAGATCCAGAACAGAATAGTAAGTTTTCTGATCATTATATTGAAGAAGAGTTTGATTTATCTAAAGTGTTGTTTATTGCGACTGCTAATTATATTGATCAGATTCCTTATGAACTTCGTGACCGTCTAGAAATTATTGAGTTAACTAGTTATACGGAATATGAAAAGTTAGATATTGCGAAAAATCATTTGATTCCTAGGGCATTAGAAGAGCATGGACTAACTTCTTTACAAGTTCAGTTAGATGATGATGCTATCTTTGATATTATTCGGTATTATACGAAAGAAGCGGGAGTACGTGAACTTGATCGTATGATTGCTATGCTATTTAGGAAAATTGTAAAGAAGACGTTATTGGAACAAGAACAAGTATTTTATCATATTCAGTCTAAAGATTTAGTTTCTTTCTTAGGAAAGAGAAAGTTTAGTTATGAAAAAATGGGTAAAAGTGCTGATGTTGGTGTTGTTAATGGAATGGCTTATACTTTGTTTGGTGGAGATATTTTACCAATTGAAGTTACTAGTTTCTCTGGTAAAGGTGAACTTATTCTTACGGGTTCGCTAGGAGATGTTATGCAGGAGTCTTGTCAGATTGCTTTTAGTTATATTAAGTCTAATCGTGAAGCTTTTGCCATCGATTATGCTACTTTGTTTGAACATGATATTCATATTCACTTTCCAGAAGGAGCGATTAATAAAGATGGTCCTTCGGCTGGTATTGCTATTACAACAGCATTAATTAGTTTATTTAAAAATAAGGCCGTAGAAAATGATATTGCCATGACTGGTGAAATTACTTTGCGTGGTAAGGTTTTGGAAATAGGCGGTCTTCGTGAAAAAGTGATTGGAGCACATCGGGCAGGAGTAAGAAAAGTATTTTTACCTAAAGATAATGAAAAGGATTTAGATGAGATTCCAGAAGAAGTTAAGAAGGATATGAAGTTTGTATTTGTTGAGCAGTATGAGGAAGTATATCAAAAGATTTTTAAGTAGGTGATGTAGATGGAGAAAAAGGATAGTCTTAGTCTAGAAGATTTTTTTAATATGATACATTTAAAGAGTGCGCTTTATTATTTTTCTGCGGAGGACTTTATAGAATTGTGTAAAAATGAGAAACAGTATGCTACGTTTATTGATTCTGCTTTGTTATTAGTAGAATATGATGAGTGTTTTTTACGATTGGATTCGGAGTTTTCTTCTAAGATTTCTAGTGTGATTGAAAAGTATCGTTTTCAGTATACTGATTCTTCTTATGTTCCGGTTGTTAATGAGTTGATTTGTCAATTAAATGAAATTAATTCTGGTACTCAGATCGCACAGGATGCGAAGAGAGAACACTATTTAAATTGGCAAGAAGAGGTTAGAGATGTTTATTTTGATGATTCAGAGGATTTTCTTAATACGATTGTTGATGACTATTTTGTCTATTTAAAATTTCAATCTGACTATGATAAACGGATTCCTAACATTACTATTTATTCTTCTTTAAATTATTTTGCTGCTATGTGTCCTTCTGTATTTAGAGATTCTCTTTTTTATCAGAAATCGATAGATTATTTAGAACATCAGGCAAATAGAGTGATACTTGGAAAAAATCATAAGAAAGCTATTATTAAGACTAGGAATACTATTTCCCAAGTGAAAAAGGATTTAAATTAGGTCCTTTTTTTCATATTCTTTTTTTCTTATCATATAATCTGTTAGGAGGGATGATATGAGAAAAGTTATTTCTTTTGATAAAGAGTTGGAATTTAAGAC
>ERZ1643246.3806-NODE-3806-length-12519-cov-15.505055_pt1 | contig 12519 bp, 17 predicted proteins | sample MGYA00579265_ERZ1643246 | MGnify/ENA primary metagenome ERZ1643246 (study PRJEB29033, sample SAMEA4952261) | chicken gut metagenome | biome: Broiler Chicken; feature: Gastrointestinal Tract; material: Caecum | place: Ireland | collected 2018 | study: Broiler...
CGTTCTGGGGATAGGGCATGCCGTGGGAGATGATGGTGGACTCCAGGGCCACCACAGGCTTGCCTTCAGCCACGGCGGCAGCTACTTCGGGGGCTACGTCCAGATACTGATTCAGATTCATCTTGATTCCCTCCATACTTATGATCACAGTTGTTCCGCCCGGGCCTTCAGGCTTCGGGCGCTCATATCAGGGTTAATGGTCTCGCCTCTCTCCATGGCGATGGCCCCGGCGGCCATGGCCGCCCGGGCGGTGCCCTCCAGGCCGGTACCCTCCAGGTAGGCCCAGGTGATGGCCGCCATGGCGGCGTCCCCGCAGCCGGTGGTGTTCACCATCCTGCCCGGGCAGCAGGGCAGGTGGAGCCGCTGCTGGTGGTCGGCGGCGTACACCCCGTCGCCTCCCAGGCTGACGAACACCCGCCGCAGGCCGGTGTCCAGCAGGACGTCCACCGCCCGGTCTAGGCTTTTCTGATCCGTGATGGACACCCCGGACAACAGCTCGGCCTCCAGCCGGTTGGGTTTCAGGGTGTGGAGCCTGCCCAGCACCGGCCGCAGCTTCTCCGCCTTGGCGGTAGACACCGGATCGGCAAAGATGGGCAGCTTCACATTCTCCGCCAGCCAGGCGATGGACTCCGGCGGGATATTGGTATCCACCACGATCACCTGGGCGTTCTGCAGCAGACGGGCCCGGCCCGCCAGAAAGGCGGGGGTCACGTGGTCGTAGATCTCCATGTCGCTGACGGCCAGGGCCATGTCCCCCTGCTCGTCGGCAATGAACAGATAGGTGGAGGTGGCCGCCCCCGGCACCGTCAGACACTGGCTGATGTCGATACCCAGCTCTCCGCAGCTGGCGGCGATGCGCTGGGCGTTCATATCGTCCCCGAATGCGGTGAGCAGCCGCACGTCCACCCCCAGCAGGGCCAGGTTGTGGGCAATGTTCCGCCCCACACCCCCCAGGCTCATGCGGACCTGGCCGGGGTTGGAGTCAGCGGGCACCAGGGCCTTGTGGGACCGGCCGCCGATGTCCATATTCACGCCCCCCACCACCACGGCGTAAGGGGCGGTGCGGACGATATATCCCTTCCCGGCGATGTGGCCCTGCTTCATCAGGTTGGAGATATGGACCGCCGCCGAGGAGCGGGTGATCCCCGCCTTGTCCGCCAGCTCCTGCTGGGAGATCAGCGGATTTTCCTCAATCCACTTGAGGATCTGCCGTTCCCGCTGGGTCATGGCACCGCCTCCTAAACATTTATATATGCACTAATCATATGCTTATTACACAGTCTTGTCAACCCCCTTTGGGAACTTTCTAGAAACGATTTCGTCCAAAAAAGAAAAAAGGAGGGACTGACCATGAAAAAAACCGCATTGCCGCTCGTCGCCCTTTGTCTTGCCCTGCTGGCCGGGTGCGGCCCGGCGGATGGCGCCGCCCTGCCGTCGGAGAGCCCGACAGACACGTCCGCAGTCCTGGTGGATGGGGCCCCCTGGTTTGCCACCTTCCGGGTGGTGGCGGGCGCGGAGACCGGGGAGCTGGTGCTGGCGGCCAACGACGGAACCTCCGGTGAGGTCTACGTCCTGAATACCGAGGGCGTTTCCCTGGACCGCCCGGTGGAAAATGGGGAGCTGATCAACGTCTACTACGAGGCGGTGATGGAGTCCTTCCCCTGCCAGTTTTCCAACGTCACAGCGGTGGAGCACACCGAGACAGAGCGGGACGACCGCTGCGGGCTCTATCTCCAGGTGCTCTCTGACCTGTGGGAGGTGGACCCCGGCCTGAACACCAATCTGGAGGAGCTGGCGGTGGATCTCTCGGAGCTCACCGACCTGAGCGAGAGCGAAAAGGCCGCCGTGACCTGGGCCTTTGGCAATGCCCATGGCCTGATGCCCATTACCGGCACCTGGGAGGAGCTGGTGGAAGCGGGCTACATCGACGGGGAAAACCTGAGCTGGAACGGCAACGGCTGTCTGTTTACCCTGTCCGGCTCCGCCGACGGCACCTTCCGGGCGGACAAGTGGGCCTCCGGCCTGGGGGCGTATACCTTCAGCGACTGTACCGCCAAAATGGGGAAGGACGGCAGCTGGAGCTACACCATAGGCTACGAGGCCATTTCATGATGTGATAAATTTCTCACATTTCCCTTGACACCCGATTCCTGTTGTGATATATTTCTCACATAAGATACAAATATATCACAAAAGGAGCTGTGTCATATGTATCTGTCCAAGCGTATCTCCCTCACCCGCAACCGGCAGCTGGGCGCTCTGTGCTGGGCGCTGATCCTGGCCGCCGGCCTGTGCGCCCGTTTCTTCCCTGTCCGGGGTCTGCCCTTTCCCGTCCGGATAGCTGTCGCCGTGCTGCTGGGGGCGGCCGGCGTAGTGGTGGTCTGCACCACCCTGGGCCTGTTCACCGAGAAGGGGGATGAGCGCTCTGCCGAAAACGAGCGGCGCACCAACGCCGCCCTGTTTACCCTCTTTTTCCTGGCCATGGGGGCGGGGCTTTTCCTGCTCAAGGACGGGCGCACCGTCCTGATCGGCAAGGGCGAGCTGCTGGTGATTTTTTCCTCCGTGTGTCTGGCAAAGGATCTGCTCTTTCTGGCCTATGAGAGGTGGTCGGGCTGATGCTGGAGACGAAGATCCGCGCCCTCCGCCAGGAGCGGGGGATGGACCAGAGCCAGCTGGCCGCATTGGTGGGGGTGCGGCGGGAGACCATCAGCAGGCTGGAGAAGGGGCTGTACAACCCCTCCCTCAAGCTGGCCATGGACATCGCCCATGTATTTGGCCGCACCGTGGAGGAGGTTTTTACCTTCCGGGAGGAGTAAGCGTGACCGGTTATCCACCCAAAGGGGCCGTCTGTCCGAAAACCGTGGACAGACGGCCCCTTTTTCGCTATATTGGGGGTGAAAGGAGGGGGCGGCATGAAGGTAGATATCCACATTGAGCCGGGCTGTGGGGAAATCTCGGTGACCATCACCGCCCCCGCCCTCACCGACCAGGTCAAGGCCCTGGCCGTCCGGCTCCAGGGCGGCGGGGTGCTCACCGGCTGGCGGGGGGACGTGGCCGTTCCCCTGGGGGCGGCGGAGATTTTGCGCTGCTACGGGGAGGAGAAGGGGGTAAAGGTCCAGACCACTCAGGGGGTGTACGACCTGAAGGAGCGTCTGTACGAGCTGGAGAGCAAGCTGGACCGGCACACCTTTGTGCGCATCTCCCACTCCGAACTGGTAAACCTGGAGAAGGTCACCGCCCTGGACCTGTCCCTCACCGGCACCATCCGCATGACCCTGGCGGAGGATACGGTGTGCTACGTCTCCCGGCGGTACGTGAAGAAGATCAAGGAGGCCCTGGGGCTTTGAAAGGGGGGAAATCCCGTGACAGACAGACAAAAACAGTGGCTGGTCCGCATCCTCATCGGCGGACTCATCGGCGTGGCCGTGCTGGTCCCGGTGGGCGGGCTGTTCAACGACCTGGTGAGCGGCGGGCTCCTCGCCACGGGGACCCACGCCCCCTTCCGGCTGGTGAGCTGGGAGCTGGAGCGGCTGGCGGGCCCCGCCGCCCTGGCGGTGCAGCTGGGGCTGTACTTTCTGATGGGGGCGGTGGTGGGGGTATCCACCCTCCCCTTTGCCGACGACGGAGCCACCCTGGTTCGCCGCTCCCTGGCCCACTTCGCTGCCACCGCCGGGGCCCTCACTTTGCTGGTGTGCCTGTGCGGCTGGAACTGGGGAAAGGTGGTCCCCCTGGTGGTGTATCTGGCGCTGCTGGCGGCGGTCTACCTGCTGATCTGGCTGGTGCGGTGGGCGGGCTGGTACGCCGAGGTGGCCGCCATCCGGGCAAAGCTGGGGCTGATTCCCGGCACCTCCCCACTGAAGTGGAGGGAGACCCTGCCCTATGTCCCTCTGGCCCTGGCCCTGTGCCTGGGGGTGCCCTGGCTGCTCCGGCAGCTGGAGGGCAGCGGTATGCCCCTGCTCAGCGGCGCAATCTACGCCCAGCTGCTGCTGCCTGTGGGCTGTCTGGCCTCCGGCATGTGGCTGGGCAAGCGCCACGGGTTTTGTCCCCTCTACCCGGTGGTGTGCGGGTTGGGAATGCTGGCCACTGTTTTTCTCCTCTATAATTACACCGTACTGGTCCTTTTCTGCGCCATCGCTGTTGGCTCTGCCCTACTGGGGGTGGCGGCGGGGGCCTACCCCAGAAAAAAGGAGGGGGATTGAATGGAGCGGCTGTATCTGCTGATGACAGGGGGCGCGCCGATCCTGGGGGCGCTGGTGGGCACACTGGCCCTCACCCTGCTGGTGGGCCGCCTGACCCGGCGGCGGTTCCGCCCCCTCCGGCTGCTTCCCCTGGGCTTGCTGGCCATTCCTTTGACCGTTGCCGCAGAGCAGTACCTGACGCCCCATGGGCCATTGTCCTTCTGGGAGCTGGCCGTGCTGTACTCAGCCGCCGTGGGCGGGGCCATCCTTCTGGGCTGGCTGGTGGGGTGGAGATTCTGCCTGAGGAAGGGAGTGTGATGAAAACATGGAGATGCTCCTGCTGATGTTTTGGGGGCCTCTGGTGGGCACACTGGCCCTCACCCTGCTGGTGGGCCGCCTGACCCAACGGCGGTTCCAGCGGCTCATCCTGTTCCCCCTGGGCTTTCTGGCCATTCCTCTGGCGGGGAGCGTGTACGAGTGGCTGCTGGGCGGTTTTTTCTGGGAGCTGGGGGTTCTGCTGTGGGTAATAATCGGCGTGTCCATCCTCCTGGGCTGGCTGGCAGGATGGCGGCTCTGCCGTGGAAAGGAGAGAGCGCCGTGAAACGGGATGTCAAGCTGTACAATGTTCTGCTGCCCATTTGGATCCTGTACTTCTTCCCCCAGGTGTGGATCATCACCCTGCCGGGTAACCTGCTTATCGACTGCGCGGTGCTGCTGCTCACCCTGGCGGTTTTAAAGCACACCCAGAAAAAGGCGGTGCTGAAAAAGCTGTGGTGGAAGTTCTGGCTGCTGGGCTTTCTGGCCGATTTCATCGGGGCGCTGTTCCTCTTCGGCTGCTGGTATCTCTCCCTGCTGCCGGAGCCCGTGGGCTCCTGGATAGACAGTATCATCTCCCAGGCCTTCCTCAACCCCTTCCGCACCCTGCCCGGATTCCTGTACACCCTGACGGGGGTGGTCATCGCCGGGGTGTGCATCTACTTCTTCGACAAGCGGGCCATGAAGTCCTGCACCCTGCTGGACGGACGGCAGCGGCATATCGTCGCCCTCACCATGGCCGTCGTCACCGCCCCCTGGACCTTCCTGATCCCCCTGTACAACTACTGAGCACCTGCCCGCGGCACAAGGCTTGAAGCTTTGTGCCGCGGGCATTATAATAGTAAGGTATGCAGCACAGAGAACGGGGGATTGACATGGGGAAAGGCATCAGCTATTTCGGCCTGGTGGCCATGGGGGTGGGGTGTATGCTGGGCACCAGCTGGCTGCTGCTCACCGGCACCTGGCTGGAGACGGCGGGGGGACCCCTCAACCTGGCGGTGGCCTTTGCCCTGTGCATCGTCATCGAGCTGCCCTTCGCCTTCGCCTACATGGAGGCTATCCCCATGCTCCCCCTGCCCGGCGGCGAGGTGGTGTACTCCTACGCCGCCTTCGGCCCCGGCGGCGGCTTTGCCGTGGGCTGGGCGGGGATTTTGATGAACACCATCGTGTTCTGCTGGGTGGATCTGGCGGCGGTGTCCCTGCTGGACGGGCTGTTCCCCGCCCTGGGAACCACGGCGGTGCTCTACCACGTGGGGGAATTCGCCGTCACCCTGCCCAATGTGGCCCTCCAGCTGGCCCTGGCCGGGGGGATCCTGTGGGTGCAGCTGCGGGGGGCCAACGTGTGCGCCTCCCTGGCCAAAATCGCCACGGTGGTGCTGCTGGTGATGTGCGCCATCGGCCTTGCCATCTGCTTTGCCCACTTTGACCCGGCCGTCTACGCCGCCGACGGGGGCCTGGACTTCAACTTCTCCGGCTCGGCGGCCCTGCTGTCCCTGCTGGTGTTCTCGGTGGCCGGGTGGGAGACCGTGTCCAAGGCCGCCGCCGACGCCACCGGCCCCGCCGCCCGGAAAGCGGGGGCGGCCCTGATCACCTGCCTGTTTCTGGTTACCGGCATCCTGTGTCTGGTGTCCACCGCCGTGGCGGGCTGTATGCCCTGGACCCAGGCCATCGGCCGCACCGCCCCCTTTGCCGACGTGCTGGTGGGCCTCACCGGCCAGAGCTGGGTACGGCCCCTCTTCCTGATCACCGCCTTTGTGGGGGCGGTGGGGGTGATGAACTCCACCCTCTACTCCTCCGCCCGGATGCTGTACGGCCTGGCCCAATTCGCCCTGGTGTCCCCCAAATTCGCAAAGCTCCACCCCAGATACGCCACCCCAACCCGGTGCATCTGGTTTACCGCCGCCTTTGTGGTACTTACCCCCTTCACCGGCAAGCTGCTGTTTCTCCCCTTCATCAACGTGGCCTCCCTCACCACCATCGTCATGTGGGTGATGACCTACGCCGCGGTGCTCACGCTGCGGCGGAGCAGGCCCGAGCTGCGCCGCCCGGTGTCCATGCCGGGGGGACGGGTGACGGCGGTACTGGGGGCCGCGGCGTCGGTCTTTCTGGCGGGCAACATCCTGCTACCCATGAGTCCCGGCGCTCTGGACTGCCTGGAGTATGCCCTGGCCGCCCTGCTGGCGGCGCTGGGAGCGGGACTCTACCTCCGGCGGGACCGGTCGGTATCCCGCCAGGAACAGGAAAAGCGGATTTTCGGGGACCTTCTGCACCGGTAATTGCCCAAAACCCCTTGCAAAATCAGGGGAAAATGATATACTAATCCCCACTGAGACTTCATTTTACAGAAACAGAGGGAACGAACATGGAACGCACCAAAATCGCACAGCTTTTTGCCGACAAGGAGCGCCTGGGCGGCCAGACCGTCACCGTCTCCGGCTGGGCCCGCACCATCCGGGACATGAAGGGCTTCGGCTTCGTGGAGCTCAACGATGGCTCCTGCTTCAAGAACCTGCAGATCGTCCTGGACGCCAACGCCCTGGACAACTATAAGGAGATCGCCGGTCAGAACGTGGGGGCCGCCCTCACTGTCACCGGCACCCTGGTGCTCACCCCCGAGGCCAAGCAGCCCATGGAGGTGAAGGCCGCCACCGTGGTGGTGGAGGGCACCTCCACCCCCGACTACCCCCTGCAGAAAAAGCGGCACAGCGTGGAGTATCTGCGCACCATCCAGCACCTGCGTCCCCGCACCAACCTGTTTTCCGCCGCTTTCCGGGTGCGCTCCGTGGCGGCCCACGCCATCCACACCTTCTTCCAGGACCGGGGCTTTGTGTACGTCCACACCCCCATCATCACCGCCTCCGACTGCGAGGGCGCTGGCGAGATGTTCAAGGTAACCACCCTGGACCTGGAGAACCTGCCCCGCACCGAGGACGGCCAGGTGGACTACAGCCAGGACTTCTTTGGCAAGAGCGCCAACCTCACCGTGTCCGGCCAGCTCAACGCCGAAAACTTCGCCATGGCCTTCGGGGACGTGTACACCTTCGGCCCCACCTTCCGGGCGGAGAACTCCAACACCCAGCGCCACGCCGCCGAGTTCTGGATGATCGAGCCCGAGATGGCCTTCTGCGACCTGAAGGGCGACATGGACGTGGCCGAGGCCATGATCAAATTCATCATCAAAACCGTGATGGAGAAGTGCCCCGACGAGCTCAACTTCTTCAACTCCTTCGTGGACAAGGGCCTGAAGGAGCGGCTGGAGCACGTGGCCAACTCCGACTTCGGCCGGGTGAGCTACACCGAGGCGGTGGAGCTGCTGAAGAAAAACAACGACAAGTTTGACTACAAGGTGGAGTGGGGCTGCGACCTGCAGACCGAGCACGAGCGCTATCTCACCGAGCAGATCTTCAAGCGTCCTGTGTTTGTCACCGACTACCCCAAGGAGATCAAGGCCTTCTATATGCGCCTCAACGACGACGGCAAGACCGTGGCCGCCGCCGACTGCCTGGTGCCCGGCATCGGCGAGATCATCGGCGGCTCCCAGCGTGAGGAGCGGCTGGACATCCTGGAGGGGCGCATCAAAGAGCTGGGCATGAACCCCAAGGATTACTGGTGGTACTGCGACCTGCGGCGGTATGGCGGCTGCAAGCACGCCGGGTTCGGCCTGGGCTTTGAGCGGATGGTGATGTACCTCACCGGCATCTCCAACATCCGGGACGTGCTGCCCCACCCCCGCACCGTGGGCAACGCGGATTTCTAATTCGGCGGGCCTGTCTCTTATCAAAGTCATTTACGTGGTCGATATTACTATCGGAGCAATCCACCATCTTGTGAGAAAGGAGTGACCGCTATGGTAGAGGGCATTATGGGTATGCAGACCGCCCAGATCCAGGGCGCCTACAGCACCGCGCTGATGAAGCGGTCCATGGAAGACGCGGAAAGTCAAGCACTCTCCCTCATCAACGACATGGTTGCCTCCGTACCCGCCCCCGCTCAGTACAGCTTTGACGTCTGGGCCTGAGTTGGGATCAGAGCAAAAAGGACGGCCGATCACTGATCGGCCGTCCTTTTTTCGTATTTTTTCAGCAGGTCCTCAATGGCCTCGTCCAGCAGTCTGGATTTGGGCACCCGGGTCTTTGCGGAGAGATCATTAAATGGTTCGACCAGCTTGTTATCCAGGGAAGAAATGAACTTCTTTCGGTTCACCAACACAGATTCCGCCATTTAAATACCTCCTATATGCACACTATAGCATTACCAGTTTTCCGAAACAAGTGGGTTGTATATAGTATGCATATGGTGTATATTATGCCTGGAGGTGGTATAAATGGAGGAAAACAAGACCTGTTCGTCCTGCCGTTATTTCCGTCAGCATTATGTGAGATTGGCCCGCAACCGCTTCGATCCCATCCCCTGCGGACATTGCGGCGAGCCCCGGCTCCGGGAAAAAAAGCCGGATACCCCGGCTTGCTCCCGCTATGCTCAAAAGAAGGCGGCCTCCGGCGGGCCCCTTTCTCAGCGATGAGAAAGGGGCGAAAGAATCGGCCGGGGAGGGATTTCGATTTCCCTCCCCGGCGCCCCTCCTTAAAACGACCAATCAGGGGGGCCTGCGGGCCCCCCTATTGGATGTACCCCCCGGAGGGGCGGTCGCACGTCCTTAATCCTTTGCCAGCGGCAGTTTAACCGTGAAGGTAGACCCCTTCCCCACTTCGCTTTTCAGGGCCACCGTACCCCCGTAGAGCTGGACGATATGCTTGACGATAGCCAGCCCCAGTCCGGTGCCGCCGTTTTTCCGGGCCCGGCCCTTATCCACCCGATAGAACCGTTCAAAGACCCGGCTCTGGGCCTCGGCCGGGATGCCGATGCCGTTGTCGGTCACGGTGATCACCGCCTGATTGTCCTTGAGCTGGATGGCGGCGTCCACCTTGCCGCCCTTTTCAGTGTACTTGATGCCGTTGCTCATCAGGTTGAGCAGCAGCTCCTTCACCCGGCTCCGGGGTACCGCCACCACGGCGGACAGGCCGGACACCGACAGGCTCACGTCCCCCTCTCTGGCGGCGGGAGCGAGCAGATCGGCGGTCTCCCTGGCCACCTCCAGCACGTCGGTGCGCTCGCTGCACTGGTCGATGGCCACCGACTCCAGCTCGGAGAGCTTCAAAATGTCGTTGATGAGGTCGATGAGCCGGTCCACCTCCACCCCGATCATGGTAATGAACCGCTTCTGATCCTCGGGGGAGGCCACCATACCGCTGGAGAGCATCTCGGTAAAGCCCTTGATGCTGGTCAGGGGGGTTTTCAGCTCATGGGACACGTTGGCGGTAAACTCGCTGCGGATCCCCTCCGCCTTTTTCAGCTCGGTGACATCGGAAATGAGGATGGAGGTACCCACCGGCTGGCCCTCGAACTGCCGCCCGGCCACCGGGGAGACGAACATCCGCAGGGAGCGGGCGCTCTCGGCCAGGGCGTCCACGTCCAGCACCACGCCGGCGTGCTTCTGCTGGCACTCCTGGATGGCCTCCCGCAGGCGGCGGCTGCGGGTGAGCAGCAGGGCCCCGTCGTCCTCCTCCCCCTCGGGGAAGCCGAAGATGGTCCGGGCCGCCCGGTTGATGGCCAGCACCCTGCCGTCCTCGTCCAGCAGGATCAGGCCCTCGGCCATGCAGTCCAGAATGAGGGCCACCTTGTCCCGCTCGTCGGTGATGGACTGGATATAGCCCCCCAGCCGCTCCATCAGCTTGTCAATGTAGCGCAGGATGGGCCGCAGCTCGTCGTCGGACTGGTACTCCTCCAGGCCGGGCTTGCCGGTGCCGTCCAGCACCCCCTGGAGGGCCTGGCTGACGGCGTTGAGGGGGGCCACCACCCGGTTGGCGGTGCGGCGGGCCAGCAGCAGGGCCAGCAGCAGGGCCGCCGCTGAGGCAATGAGCACGCTCCACAGGCTGCTCACCACCAGGCTGTCAATGGAGGACAGGGGCATGGAGGCCCGGCCGATCATGCCGTCGGCGAATTTCTTGGCCACGTAGAACATGGAGGTGCCCATGGTGTCCGAGTGGCGCACCGCCTCCCCCCAGCCGGTGGCGGCGGCAGACTCCACCTCGGGCCGGTTTCCGTGGTTCTCCAGCCCCTCCGGGTCGGCCCCGGTGTCGGCCAGCACGGTGCCGTCGGTGTCAATGATGGTCAGCCGCTTGCCCGGCGCGGCCTGGCTGAACTGCCGGGCCAGCTCCTGGGGGTCGGTGTCGGCGCTCTGGGCGTCCATCAGCACCAGCAGCTCCTGGAGGGTATCCCGGGCGGCGTCCATCTCCCGGCTGCAGAAGATCAGCACCCCCACCAGGTTGGATAAAAGCAGGGCGCACACCACGGTGAGCAGCGTGACCCCGATGATACGTTTTTTCATGCAGGTCCCTCCCACTAGGACATTTTATAGCCCACGCCCCGGACGGTGGTGATCACATCCTCCCCCAGCTTCTGGCGCAGGGCCTTTACGTGCATGTCCACGGTGCGGGTCTCTCCGGTGTAGTCGTAATCCCACACGGCCTGGAGGATCTCGTCCCGGGTGAGGGCCACCCCCCGGCGGGTACACAGCAGGCGGAGCAGCTCAAACTCCTTGAAGGTGAGCTCCACCAGCTTGCCCCCCTTACGCACCTCCCGGGCGGCGGGGTCGATCTCCAGCTCGCCGCAGGTGAGCACCCGGTCCCCCCGCCGCTGGGTACGGCGGAGCACCGCCTTCACCCGGGCCTGGAGTTCCATGATGCCGAAGGGCTTCACCACGTAGTCGTCCGCCCCGTTCTCCAGGCCGGAGACCCGGTCCATCTCGGCGGAGCGGGCGGTGAGCATGATCACGGGCACCTCGCTGGTCTCCCGGCCCTCCCGGAGCCGGCGGAGGATCTCCAGCCCGTCCATGCCGGGGAGCATGATGTCCAGGATGTACAGCACCGGGAGCGGCTGGCCGGCGTCCTCAAAGAGCGCCTCCCCCGACTCGTAGGCCCGGACGGTATAGCCCACCGATTGAAAATAGTAGCGGAGCATCTCCCGGATGCTCTCGTCGTCCTCCACCACCGCGATGGTTCTGGACATGGTATCACTTCCTTACCCCAGAATTTCGCCGGTGACGCAGAAAATGGCCCACTGGGCGATGTTCACGCCGTGGTCGGCGATGCGCTCCAGGTACTTGGCGATGATGATAAGGTCAATGGCCTGGTCGGCCTCCTGGCGGTTTTCCACAATGAGCTCCACAAGCTCTGCCTTGATGGTGCGGAAGAACTCATCAATCTCGTCGTCCAGCGCGATCACCGCCCGGGCGGCGTCGGTGTCCCGGTTGACATAGGCGAAAATGGCCCGCTTCACCATCACCCCCGCCTTCTGGCTCATGGTGCGGATGTGGGCCAGGGCGGAGGTCTGCTTCTGGCCGGTGAGCAGCAGGGAAATCTCCGCAATGTTGGAGCACTGGTCCCCGATGCGCTGCAGGTCGGTGACCATCTTCAGCGCGGCGGAGATGGTGCGCAGGTCCCGGGCCACCGGCTGCTGCTGGAGGAGCAGCCGCAGGCAGCGGTTTTCGATGTCCCGCTCCATCTCGTCCATATGGCGGGTCACTTCCACGGCGGACTTGGCGGCCTCGTCGTCCCCGGAGGCCAGGGACTCGGTGACCACGTCGATGGCGTCCTCCGCGGCGGCGGCCATGTCGATCATTTCGTAATTGAGCTCCTGGAGCTCGGCGTCAAAGGTCTTTCTCATGGCGTACTCCTTCTTAACCAAAGCGGCCGGTGATATAGTCCTCGGTGCGCTTGTCCCTGGGCATGGAAAACAGCTGGGTGGTATCCCCGAACTCAATGAGCTGGCCCAGCAGGAAGAAGGCGCACTTGTCGGACACACGGGTGGCCTGCTGCATGTTGTGGGTGACGATAACAATGGTGTACTGGTTTTTCAGGTCGGAGATCAGGTCCTCGATCTTGGAGGTGGAGATGGGGTCCAGGGCGGAGGTGGCCTCGTCCATCAGCAGGATGTCGGGCTCCACCGCCAGGGCCCGGGCGATGCACAG
>ERZ1643246.3807-NODE-3807-length-12514-cov-10.541456_pt1 | contig 12514 bp, 7 predicted proteins | sample MGYA00579265_ERZ1643246 | MGnify/ENA primary metagenome ERZ1643246 (study PRJEB29033, sample SAMEA4952261) | chicken gut metagenome | biome: Broiler Chicken; feature: Gastrointestinal Tract; material: Caecum | place: Ireland | collected 2018 | study: Broiler...
GTTACCTTTTTTCTGTTACAAAACCGCCCCTATTTTTATTATTCTACACCACTTTTCTATTTCCTTTTATTTTTTTAATTTTTTTTGAAAAAGTTGTTGACGAACAGGAAATGTGATGCTATAATAGCTTTTGTCGTCAGGCAGATGACAAAGAAAAAACATAAGATATGCGGGAGTGCTGGAATTGGCAGACAGGCCAGACTAAGGATCTGGTGGTTATTGCAATCGTGTGGGTTCAAGTCCCATCTCCCGCATGGCGGAGAGGTTCCTGAAAAGGTTCCTCTCTATTTTTTTGCGCGTGCAAGCGGTTGCTGCGTCTGCGCGCAGACATTTGTATTGATCTGCCTGTACCATATTGAATATATAAGAAAGAACAGGTACTAATATGAACTTTAACGAATTGAATCTGAGAAGCGAAATTCTCCGCGCCGTATCTGAGCTGGGATACGAGCAGGCCACCGATATACAGGCAGGCTCCATTCCGTCGATCCTGGAGGGACAGGACGTCACCGGACGCTCCAGCACAGGAACGGGAAAGACCGCGGCCTTCGGCATACCGATCGTTCAGCGCACTGCAGAAAACGAAGACCGCTCCAGCGTCCTGATCCTGGCCCCGACCCGTGAACTTGCGCTCCAGATCACCGGAGAGATCCGAAAATATGCCAAATACCTCCCCTCGATCAGCGTCGCCTGCATTTATGGCGGCCAGCCGATGGATCCCCAGATCCGCGCGCTGAAGAAAGCCCGGATTGTGGTCGGAACTCCGGGACGGATCATGGATCACCTGCGCCGGAGAACGCTGAAACTAGACCATCTGAAGACCGTCGTCCTGGACGAAGCGGATGAGATGCTGAACATGGGATTCATCGACGATATCCGCACGATCCTGGAAAGCGCGCCTGAAGAACGGCAGACGATCCTATTCAGCGCGACGCTCTCACCCGAGATCATGAAGATCACAGAAGAGTTCCAGACAGACACCGTGTTTGTCAAAGCAGATAAAGGAAAGAAAACTGCGGCAAAGATCGACCAGAGTTTCTGCTACGTTGCAAAAGAAGAAAAAAATGACGCACTCCGTCTCCTTTTGGAAGCGTCCGCCCCGCGCCGGGCGCTGATCTTCTGCAACACGAAAAGCATGGTCGACGAACTGTCCTCCTATCTTGGCGATTTCGGCTACCGCTGCGCCGGCCTTCACGGCGATATGAAACAGAGCCAGCGGACATCGGTAATGAAGGATTTCAAATCCGGGCGGATTCGCCTGCTGATCGCCACGGATGTGGCCGCCCGGGGGATCGACGTGGAAGACGTGGATGCAGTGTTTAACTACGACGTTCCCCAGGAACTGGAATATTACGTCCACCGGATCGGCAGGACCGGAAGAGCCGGAAGGGAAGGCGCCAGCTACACCCTGGTATCCGGAAGAATGCAGCTCGCTCATCTGCGGCAGATCGAACAGTATATCCATGCCCAGATCGAAGAACGGCCAGTGCCGACCGTAGCGTCTATCCTGGAGCGGCAGGAAACAGAATTCAAAGAAACGCTGAAAGAAAAGGCGGCAGAAGGCATCGAGGAAAAATGGCTCGCCTTCATTGATTCCCTGGAAAAAGACGGGATCTCCGCGAAAGAAGCCGCCGCGCTTCTGTGTGAGCGCATGCAGAAAAAGAACCGCCGGACCATCTCCCTGCAGGATGTCACAGTCCGCACTGCCCCAAGGAGGACGTCCTGGAATTCTTCCGGCCGAGATCGCGAGGACAGAAGCCGCTCCCGCAGGCAATTCCGCGGAAGAAATTCCCGCAAAAACCGTCCGGATAACACGGAGCATTCCCGCAGAAACCGCCGCGAGAACGAAAAAAATCCCCGCGGCAGCCGGCGGGAAAAAGATTCCCGCCAGCAGCGCAGGGAAAACAGGAAAACGTCTGGCCTGTGATCGTATTACTTTCAGATTTTACGGTTTCTCACGTTTTTTTCACTCTCACCATCATCTCCAGTTCTTCTTCCGAGAGTTCCTGCTCCGGCAGGAACTCTCCGGAATCCATATAATGATAAATTGCCGCCAGCAGCGCCCGGGCCTCCGGATACTGCTGCAGATCCTGCAACCCCATCGAAGAAAATAACACCGATCCTCCGCCGCACCGGAATTCAAATAACTGAGCCATCGGGCGCAGCCATGCATAGCTGTCCATCTCCGTGACGATCGCCCGGCAGTGTTCCGGCAGAATCACCGCGCGCTGTACAGCCATCGGCCACCACTGCCAGTTTGTATGGAACTCTGTGGGAAATTCCCGGAACAGCGGATGGCTATCGTCGATCAGCTGCCCCATACAACCCTCCTGTCCGTCAAAAGTTCCTACCGACCAGAAGTCCGTCGTAAACTGTGCCTGGACCGACCGCGGAAGGTCTTCCTTTATCGACCGCGGCGCCAGGTAGACCTTTCCGCCGGCCCGCAGCGTCTTTCTGGCTTTTTCGTCCAGACAGTCTGTCTCATAAATCCCGTCCGGGCAGACCGGTTTTACCGGCGGATAGACCCACACAGGGTAGGAGTTTTTTATATCTCCAAGAGAAAGTTTCAGATTCAGGCGGACCGGCTTTGTCAGTCCTTCCAGAGAAAACACTGCCTGTCCCGCATCCGCCAGTTCTCCTGCCGGAACTGCCGTTTCCGGAAGTTCCACGCGCCGGCAGAAACCTTCGCCGGAGAGTTCGCAGAAGACATTTCCCCTCAGCATTCCTTTCCCGTAATTGGCGATCCGGACCGGCACATTCATCGTCTCCGTATTTTCATATGTATACTTCTCCAGCAGCGCCAGCGGCAGCCGGTCTGTGAAAAAGCTTCGGAAGGCTTCCGGACGCGCAAACGGATACGGCTTCGGCTCCAGATGGGAATTCATCATCCCCACAAGGGCCGTTCCTTGTCCGGGAAAATCCTGCAGACCGAGCAGAGAAATCCCGGACATCTGCTCCGTCCGGAGAACTGCCTCCACTTCCTCCCGGTAACCGATCCGCGACAGTTCACCGGTGGCTTCCACATACCTATCCCAATCCGGCAGAAGACCGCTCTCTTCCACCCTCCGGCAGATCAGGCGGAGATTTTCCGGAAGGCAGACGCCATGAAACTTCTCCAGTTCCCCGAAATCCGGGAGAACCTCATACTGCCCCACCTCAAAACTGAACACAGGGCCTCCATAGAACTTTCTCACCTCCGCCATCGAGGCGCTGTAATCCGTCCGCGCATTGGGATAAGAATGGTTCAGATATCCTTCCATGTTGGCGAATGTCGCCCGCAGCGGATATTCATGGAATTTCTGCGCGGTATAGAAATCGCTTTCCCGCTCACCTCCCGCCTCGCCATAATGAGGATTGGACGCCTCCGCGTACATCCTGGTATCGTCCAGACTCCGAGCAAATTCCAGCAGTTCCCGCATCCTCCTGTGTCCCTGTTCCGACGCCGCCAATTCATTTCCAAAGGTCATCATGACAAAGGACGGATGATCCGCCAGCATTCCCAGCGTCTCCTCCAACTCCACCCGGTAATACCAAAAGCTCTCGTCAGACTCAAACGCATCCCCCGGCGCCCAGTGGGAGAGTTCCGGCTGCATCATCATACCCATCCGGTCCGCCGCTTCAAAAGCAGCCTCCGGCGGACACCAGGAATGAAAGCGGACGCAGTTTACCCCGTAGGAACGGTAAACAGAAAGAATCTTCTCCCAGGATTCCCGGTCCATCGGCGGATGGCCGGTTTCCGGGAACACTGCACAGTTCGCCTCGCTGCGAAGAAAAACTGTTCTTCCGTTCAGCGCCAGTCTTCCCCTTTCATTTTTTCCAAACGTCCGGACGCCAAAGGAAACCGTCTTTTTCTCCCCGCCGGACAGTTCCATAGACAGGCTACAGAGATTTCCCTCTTCCTCGTCCCACTGTATGACCTCCGGCGCAAGGGTAAGCAGCGGGAATTCGATCCTGTTTCTTCCTGCATGCAGCGACACCGTCATCGTCTCCGCCTTTTTCAACGCATCGGATCTCACCGTCACGGTACCGCTCCATTTCCTGTCGCTGTTCAGTTCCGCCCGGACCTTCAGACTGTCCCCATACGGATACACAGAAAGGCGCTCGACAAAAACCGATTTCTCCGTTCTCAGTCTCAGATATCCCAGGATTCCGTTCCAGTTGGTCTGCGTCTCATCGGTGGCTGCGGAAGAATTTAAAATGGCTTTTTTCGGCAGGCCGGGATAACTGTTATCCGCCGTGAGACATACGGTCCCTCCTTTTTTCCAGAGTCCTGTCACTTCAAAGACCTGCGGCGTATTCAGACAGGGCGTCCGGAAATGCGGCACTTCCCTGCCGTCGATGCACAAGTTCAGCACTCTGGCTCTCTCTGCTTCCAGAAATATACGCTCCCCTTCCGGCAGATCCTCACGGATCGTCTGTCTCAGTTCCACCGGTCCTTCCCAGGTAACCTTTCTCGTATATCTGGTGGCAATCACATGATCCTCCTTCGCCTGCAGTCCCAGATTTCCGAGGGTGATGTCGGGATGCCACTGATTCTTTCCCTCATCTTTTTCCCCGATCCCGTTTTCATCCAGCGTTCCCGGGAGGCGGACCGGACTGCACGTTCCGTCCGCAAGCCTCGCCGTCCACGTTCCACTCAAATCATATCTCATACTCACTTTCTCCTTACCGCCGTCAGATTTTTTTCAGCATTTTATCCGGCCAGGCTTCTGCAGAACAGTTCTCTCACCCGCTGCATTCTCCCACGGAAGACCCGGCACATCATATGGGAAAGCTCCAGCTTTTCCGTCTCATTCAGAAAATACTCCGCGCGTTCCCTGTTTCCCAGGCCGAGATTCGCCAGCGCCATCAGGTAACAGCAGTGCGCCCGGTTCTTTTTCGTATAGTTCTCGTCAAAGATCAGAAAATCCGGAAGCGACACCGCAAAGTAGTCAATCGTTCCCTCATCTTCCAGATGTCTTTCGCCGTAATCCAGGAGACGGTAAAACCGCGCCTTTGCCTTTCCGCTTTCTCCCAGTTCCTGCCATGCCAGTCCCTGGTACAGGATCATTTCCGCCGGCTGATCGTTGTAATACATGGCGCCGGCCGGTTCGTCCGTTCCGGGCGTCGCCTTCCGGAAGCACGCTTCTGCCTCCTCCGTCCTGCCCTGCGCCAGACGGATCCTTCCAAGAAAATACCAGAGATCGTTGTCCGTACTTCCCTCCAGTTTTCCCTCTCCCAGATTCTCCGGGTAGACCAGCGCACACTCCAGGAACTTCTCCGCCTCCCGGATCTCGCCTCTCTCCCAGGCCTCTTCCGCCAAGGCCGTCAGCGCCAGCCGGTACTGGGCAGTTACCTTTCCTTCTCCGCCTTCCCATGGATGGAAGGTATGGCTCATAAGTCCATCCAGAGCCTTCTGATGGTAACCGCACATGTTCACAAGTGTCAGATATTCCGTATAAAGATCGTCTCTCTGTTCCACCAGTTCCGGATGTTCTTCCATCTTCTGCAGCCGTTTTTCAAAACTCCATCCCAGCTTTTTGTACAGCTGATCCAGTTCCAGGAAGACTCTCACATCCGAAGGATCCAATGCAAAGGCATGCTCCAGTTCCTCCTGGGCCCGCCGGCCATCCTTCTTCTTGTTGTAATATACCAGCGCCAGGTTTCTGTGAACGGTGGCAAAGTCCGGGTCTTCCGCCGCAGACAGTTCCCACAGTTCCAGCGCTTTTTCCCACTGCAGTCTGTCATAAAACAGATTGCCCAGATAATACGGCGCTTTTCTGCAGCATCCTTTTGCGACCGCATCCTCCAGCACCGCCAGATCCTCCAGCTTATTGGGGAAACAGTAATCGGGGCTGCAGGTCTCCGCCTGGTTCAGAAGTTCTTTTGTATCCTCCCCACATTTTCCCCTGTAATACGCTTCATAGTAATACAACATCGGATACACTCTGATACACCGTTCCAGAAGGGCGGCCGCTTCCCGGAACGCTCCCATCTCCGCATAATCTCTCGCCGCCATCAGATAATGTTCCGGAAAATCCCGCATCTTTCCGTCGAGTTCTATCCGCAGCGTTTCCGGATCCCGGAGACCGTTCCGCGGTCCGTTCCATTCCGCCGCCAGAAGGATCTGCTCGTTGGCGGACACAAAATCAAAGGGATCCAGTTCCAGATTCTTCTCCGTCCACTCCAGAGCGTCGCCAGTTCTTCCCATTCTGCGGAGCAGATATGCTTTCAAACCACGCGCCTTCACGTTGTGAAGATTTTTCACGAGCCCGCGCTCCACATGTTCCAACGCCTGCTCCAGACGACCCCGGTGGGCGTCGATGGCAGCAAGGTAATAAAAGGCCATCTCCTGCTGCCCACTGCTCCAGGTTGCTTTGTAAAAGGCGTCGTATGCTTCCTCCAACCGCTCCTGCAGAAACAGATCCACCCCCAGGAGATAGTAGCTCTCGCTGTCATAGGGATTGGGATTTCTCATGGTCAGCCGCTCGATGGCTTTCCAGAAATACGGTTCCGCCTCTTTCACGCAGCCCCTGCGGAGCAAAAGCTGGCCGTAGGCCTGGTTGATCCGGATATCCCCGGGATCACGCTTCAGTCCTTCCAGGTAATAGGGATCCGGAAGAAATGTCGCGTGGCGGTACTGCTCGATATGCTGTCCGGTCAGGAACAGTTCCTCGTTGGTCATGATCTTCGCCGGCTCCTCCGCAGCCTTCGCAGGCTCCGGGATCTTCGGGATCTCTTCCGGCTCCGGACGGTACTCCACCAGGCAGACGTCCCCGTTCATGACACGGATCCGGAGTTCTTCCTCGCACTTTCCGTCCCAGGGAATCTCCGCCCGGAACACTTCCACCGGCGACAGACGGACGTTCCGGTTCAGGAGCACCTGTCTGGCGTCTGTCAGAAGGATCTGTGCATGGTCAAAGACTCCCGAAGCGTAGACGACAACCTTGACGGTTCCGCCGCTGCAGGACAGATGCACGGCAGCGTCCTTCGTCGCATTCTTCACCTGTCCCACTGCTTTGTACGGCATAAAATACTGGCGGAACACCTTTTCCTCGAACGGCTGCAGCCATGTGAAATCCGGCTGGTTGTCCGTATAGACGCCGGTCATCAGTTCCACATACGGGCCGTCCTCATCCGTAAGATTTCTGTCCCATGCTTTTCCGAAATCACCGCATCCCCAGGTCCACTGCTTCTTCCCCGGAGAAATATGGTGATCCGCTACATGGAGGATTCCGGCCTCTTTCCCGTAATCATAACCGCCGACAAAATCATACTTTGACTTTTCCGCCATATAAGACGTGGGAACAGGAATGTTCTTATAGCGGGAGATATCCACGCCCTCGCTGTAATCCTTTTTATAATAGACGCCGGTCGCGATCGGAAATCTCGACACATCTCTCTTACCATGATCCATAACCGCATGGACGTCCGGCGGGAAGATCGACTGTGTATTTTCATTGACCGGCACCGCAGGGTTCGCCCACCAGAGAAATGTCTGGGGCAGCGCCGTCCTGTTATAGAGCTGGCCGGTGATCTCGATATAAGCTTTTCCCGGATATAAAGTGATCTTCGTAAGCTCGCCGGTTCCGTACATCTGATCCACATCATGGGTGACCACAGATTTACTTCCATCCTTATTTTCCAGGATCGTATAGTCCACCGGAAGATATGTGGTCGGCCGGTGATGCTGCGGCCAGTTGAATTCGATTCCGCCGGAGATCCACGGACCCAGCAGCCCTACAAGGGCCGGTTTGATCACATGATTGTAATAGACAAAATCGTAATCGTTTGTCTTGTCATACGCCCGCTGGATCCTCCCGCCCAGTTCCGGAAGGATCATCACCTTCAGATATTCATTTTCCAGATAAACCGCCGTATAGGTTTTGTCTACTTTCCGGTCGCCGATCTTATCGATCGTAGGGTATGGATATACCTTTCCACTGCTGCCCTGATAAACCCGTTTTTCCAGAAAGATCGGGTTCTTTTCCGGCTCTCCCACCTCATAGGTAGGGATTACCGTCTGCTCTGCCCATGCTCTTACCTCAGTCATAACTGCCTCCTGCTCTGTCTCATTTTTCCGGCTTCCGCCTTTTTTCTCTTTCCCGTTTACTATAATCGTTCCGGACGGAAAAAGCATTAGGCACAGTTGCGGTCTCATTGATATTTTTTGCTGTTGCGCCTCTCGATAAAATCGATTACAATAACATTTAACCGTACGGTATTTCCCGTAATTTTTTCAGTCAATCAATTAATGAACGGAGGTATCCTGTTATGAAATCCTGCGAATCTCTGATCTCCCCGGATTCTGATTATTATCTGTACTCTCCCAGCGCCGGAGCGATGGAAATGTTTTTTTATCCGATCTGCACCGGACATTTTTTCTATCAGCCCGGCTACCGCCTGGAACGCACTTCCTACGACAGCTTTTTGCTGATGTATGTGGAAAAGGGCAGTCTAACTCTCGAATTTGAGCACAAAAAAACTGGCGTTGCCGCCGGAAATTTTGTTCTGATCGACTGCTACAGACCTCACGCCTACCGGACGGACACCGGGTGGGAAAGTCTCTGGTGTCACTTTGACGGTCCCACCGCCAGAGCCTTCTACCAGAACATCGTCTCCCGTACCGGGAGCGTATTCTCCCTGCCCAACCCGTATCCGGCAGTTAGTAAGCTGACCGACATTTTTGAGACCTTTCACCGCAGAAAACCGGTGCGGGAAGCACTGATCTCCAAATATCTGAACGATATCCTGACGACGTTTCTCCTCCACTCTCCTGCGGCGGAAAAACGTACCACGGATACTTTTTCCGCGGAAACCGTGACCGCCTATATCAGCGAACATTTTTCGGAAAATCCCACCGTCGCGGAACTGGCTGAACTGGCCGGCCTGAGCCAGTACCATTTTATCCGGATGTTCAAAAAGGAGACGGGCTTCACGCCCCATGAGTACCTGATCCACACAAGGCTGAACACAGCCAGGTACCTGCTGAAAAACACACAGCTCACTGTGAAGGATATCTGTTTTCAGACCGGATTTTCCAGCGAGAGCGTCTTCTGCTCTTCCTTCCGGAAACATACCGGTCTGACGCCTTCCGAATACCGGCAAAACCAGATTCCCTCCGCTTAAAAAAGCAACTTACCATTTGGAACACATTAATCTTTGACTGAACGTTTACGTTTTACCGCAATGCCGGTCACTAAGAGTGCTGCCACTGCCAGAACACCCCCACAAGAATGAATTCCATCCCGGTATCCGGATCTGAAAGTTTCTCCGCCAATACCGGTGACTTTTGTCAGATATTCACCGGTACTCTGTCCAGCCTGATCACACAGATTATCAAATGCGTCCGCAATTCTGTAAAACTCATCTTTTTCCTCTTCTTCACATAAAACGTTGATAAACCCGTCCGCATCAAACTGCTGTGATATATTTTCACCCACATGCACATATGCATCTTTCGTCTCATCAATATATAAGATACATACGGCATCATCATCCATACAATACTGCGACCAGCTTTCAATGAGATCCTCGAAGGAATCAAATCCACATTTTTCCAGTGAAGTCCATAAGCCTATATAGCAGTCACATTCATATTCATTCGCGAATACATCGAAACAATCGCTCATGTGAGAATAACCGTTTCCGAGAAATTTGCCGTTCACCCAATCTATCCCATATAAAGAATATGGCGGAAGATAGTCTCCGGATATCTGTACATCATTCATTTCAATAGCCAGATATTCCGAATATGAGTCTATCGTCGATGCAGAAACATCAGACGGGTCTGCGGCAAGCAAATAAAAGAATGAATAGAATTTTATGTAGTAAGATTCCAAACATTTTTTTCCAATGGACTGTACCTCCCCACGCCTCCCTATTTCATATATCCTGCAAATGCACTTATGTTTTGTGGCTATTTTTCCTAAAACTGTACTATGCATGTAATTTTTGTTCAAATAGATAATTATCATAAATTTTATATCAAATCACAGTATAGAATTAGTTTTTATCAAAAAAGTATACAACACTTCCCGGTGATTGATCCGTAACTTAACTATATATGCACGCATATCGACTTCCGGAGGATTTGACGACAGGCGAGTCGCGATATTATCAGGAATAGAATATTTTACGCAATTTTGATCTATAGTATATAAAATTTGTTGGTCACTTACTTTACGGTAAAGAGAAGTTTTTGTTGAAGGATTTAAAAGGATTTCCCGTATCTCTATAATATCAGGTTTTTTTGGAAATGATAAACTTATAACATCCCCTACATTAAACGTATGGAGTGTGTCAGTATCTATAGCAGTCCAGCATTCCTCAATACTCTGCTTTGTATTATCTTTTACCTGGTATATTTCAATTTTTTTATCCGCAGCATTGCATTGGATTTGCAAATTGTTATTCATTTTCTTATATAGATACCCTCCGCCGATAACCAAAAGCAAAAGAGCAATTATTATATACCTTTTTTTGATTTTCATTTTGGAATCCCCGCCAAATTAAACTTCAAACACACTAATACTATATATCAAACTAAATTTTATATTTGCATTTAAAAATTTATTATTCTGCTAACTGCATGCACATGTTATTATATGCTTGTTTGACAATTTCCTTTTTCGCATCTTCAGTAGCGGAGGAAGACAGTTCATCCCTAAAGCAATCCGAATACATCTTCGAAATCGTGTTGTCAAGTTCAGAATAATAGCGGACTCGATTAATTCTGGATTCTATCTCTTCGTACAAACCTTGCGTGGATTGATTACGCAGAGACTGTTGTGCTGCTGCCATATTTGTCAGAATACCGTTTGCATAGGAGAAATTATTGCCATTCCCATATTTAATGTCCGGGTTTTCTGTTGCAAATCCAGCTCCAGTCATAACTTCGTCACTGAACATGAAATCCAACAGAGCAAAAGACTGATCCGGATTTTCCGTATTCCGATTGATTGCAGCATAGAGGGTTACATAGGCTGTTACACCATTTTGATCATTGGGAACAGCATAATTGTCTTAGCTTCTTCTGGCGCACGAGACACCTGTTCCCAAAAGATATTTTTTACTTGTGTAGATGCAATCATTTTATTAAAATCCTCTTCTGCCCCTTCACTTTTCAAATGCCATGCCAAAGCTTCCTCCATACGTTTTTGCAGCTCTCCCTCTGAAAATGCCAAAGTTTCATCCTCGTAATCTGCCAATTCTCCAAATGTTTGCGAAAGCCACAGAAGCGCTCCGTTGGACACACATTTCCCAACTATCGGAACTGAACATTGCACCAGTTCTTCCCACGAAGCAGGAATAAATGAAAAATTTTCAAGATCGGCTGTATAGAACGCATAGGCACAGTATGTATAAGCGATTGGAAGAGTCATTTGACCTTCTTCCGTTTTTCCTGCACTCATAATCTTCTGATTCCAGTTATCCGGATTCATGTATTGAGCGTTATCTATATAATCGTCTAACGGTAGAAAAAAATTAGAGTGCATTGTTTTTTCTGGGTTAGGAAATAATACTGACGTGTCACTATCGGTCGTATTGATATTAGACCCCATAATAAAAACATCCGGTCCAGCACCTGACATAATCTCCGTACGAAGTTCTGTAATCTTTGTCTCTGCAAGAGCAGCATCTTGTGGAATGGAGATGATTTCTACATCTAATCCATTCTTCATCTTCTGCCAATCTTCTGCTAAAGCTTCAACAGTATCTTTATATACTTCATCGGTACAAATTACAAGCTCTTCCATTTCAGTTTCTTTTTGTATTTCTCCGCATCCAATAGTGCCTAATATTATTCCACACAACAATGAAATCATTTCTATTTTTTTTACTATTTCTTTTTTCTTCATATTTCTCCTTCATTAATTTCTTTAACCTTTACAGTACAGAAAAAGACTTTATGAGTTGCTTAGATGCTTTCCAACTGTTTGAACTTTGCAAAAAGATTTACGAGACTCATAAAGTCTAAGAGCTTATAATATATCTTTCAAGTTTTTATAATAACGCGTTACGCCTAACTAATACTCAGCTATAAAATAATACATTACAATGTTATCCTCGGTGTCCTTCGCAAACTACACGAGTATCAGTATATTCATTACGCGATGGCGCCCCACAAAATGTACATTCATACACTCTAGCCCATACCCTTCTCTGTAAAAGATCAATTCCATATGGATATCCGTGAACACAGTCCTGTTGTCCATATGGATACCAATCAATGATTACGACATCATTTTTCTTCACCATTGTTCCCTCATTGCACTCCGGATATAATACTGCGAATACAGAAAATTTTTTCTTAAAATTGCTTATACACTTCCTCTTAATCTTTAAATCGATTTTCCCTTTTTGCATTTGGAATTTGCAAATATACCTATTCTGTTTTGCTTGTTAAAAAGTGACTTTCCCATTGGCCCATATCTTCCTCCCGTCTTCCTTCAATTTTATCCGATCCTTAATATGGTTAAATTGTACCAAGTCGCTGGCGCGACGGCTAGCCCCAGGTACATGTTTCCACCAC
>ERZ1643246.3808-NODE-3808-length-12512-cov-75.875813_pt1 | contig 12512 bp, 16 predicted proteins | sample MGYA00579265_ERZ1643246 | MGnify/ENA primary metagenome ERZ1643246 (study PRJEB29033, sample SAMEA4952261) | chicken gut metagenome | biome: Broiler Chicken; feature: Gastrointestinal Tract; material: Caecum | place: Ireland | collected 2018 | study: Broiler...
AAATAGAGGAATGTAAACTTACACCGAAACCGCAAATACTATATATTGATATTTTCATTGCATTGCCATACATATAGTAGTATACTAAGTCTGTAATCAGTAATTGTGTTTATCCGGAAAAGGATATGCTGTTTAGGTTTGTAAGTAGTCAGAGGTGTATTCTGCCATAAAGAGCAGACACTTCTGGCCTTTTTATTTTGCAGGAAACTGCACGCAGTCAGAGAATGAACTTTTGTGTCATTCTCTTTTTTTATGCCTGAAAGCGGGGAAGGAGGATTGCAGAGACCTTTCCGGAAGAACACGCCAAAAGAAAGGAGAAAGAATGGATTTAGAATTTAGTATTGTATTATTTGAAAATGAAGGTTACGCAACAGCCAGGGGAAATAAGGGCGTACAGGATATCCTGGCAGCCAAAGCTGATGCCGGATATATCAAAGATGGCACCTATCCCATTATTTTCACCTTGCACCCATATTGCTGGAAATGGTGGAGCAGCCCAAAACAGGAGAAACTCCTCTTTTCCATGATCACTGCCGATACCTGGCTTGACAGACCTTTAAGGAAGAACAAACCGATCCAGCAGCGGTTAATCGCTGCACTGGAAGACTGGCAGAAGAAATACCTGCGGGCAAATGAGACGATCAAGCAGATCAGCCACGGTAAGCATATCCTGTATCACTGCGACGTGGAAAAAGTATGCGGAGATGCAGAAATCTACTGTTTTGATTCTGTCATAAATACAATGGAGGATCACGCCCGGGCAGAAATTGTCACAGGGAGCTCTTCCATTAAGTATGTTCAGGGGAACGCTCAGATCCAATACCTGGGTGACCATGCTATAATCTCTAATCTGGGCGAAAATGCCGTTGTCCACAAGATGACCAGCACTTCCCTTATCCATTTGGTATATGGGGATAGCCAGATTCACACCATGCAGGTCAACTCACGGATCCTGAACCTGAAGGGAAATGCACGGATTGGAACAATGGACGGGCAGGCAATCGTTGACCAGGCAGACGGTCATTCGGTCATCGAAAACGTCTCCTGCGGCTGTGTTGTCCTGGGATTTTCCCACGACGTTCAGATTAAAAAGGTAGATGCCGGAGCTGCTGTCATCCCTCTTCACAAGGTTGACTACTATCGCTCGGGTCTCCCGTTCTCAGACTAAAAACGGGAATAAATGTTTTATGAAAGAATTTGGGGACGCTGTTTTAAACGCAGCGTCCCCTTTTGATTGATACGAATATTTTCTAATTGATTTCAAACCGATACCCCACGCCATGCACCGTATGAAGATATCCCGAATCCTGTGATCTCCTTATGCTACCCGATGCTTACAATATGTCCGTATCGCCAAAAAGACGAATACAGGAATTTCAACCGCTGCTGAAATCAGAATAACGTAAGGTGTCCAAAAGCTCATGTCTCCAACATACAGGAAATTGAAACCGTAAAGCTGATAGAGAAAGTTATTTTGCAGGCCAATACCAGAAGATGGTAAAATCGTGGAAAGCCATACGGAACTGCCCAATGCGGTATAAATGATGGTCGGTAAGAGCATAACGGCAAGTGAAATCAATAACGAACTTAACGAGTCCCTGCACTTTGCAGATAAAAATAGTGTGCAGCTAATACTTGCCAATACAGATAAAAGCCCGGCCAATACCAAAATCACTTGTAATTGCCCCAAATTGATATTGGGAAGATTTATGATGGAAAATAGCATTTGGAAAGATGTTTTCAAACACTCTGTCCCAAAAGCAAGGTTGATAATGGACAAATGGATCACCATACCCAAAATGAACACTACCACAAAAATACAGCCAGCAGCAAGTATTCTGGTAACAGCAAATTTCACACGTCCATTTTTTGTGCAGCGCATAATGCTGTCGCTTCCAGTTTGATACTCATTGGCAAATGTAGGTGCCGCAATCGCAACGCACAAAATGGAAAGAATGAAAATATACAACTCAATATAGTCAAAGGCGTCCCGGCTCAAACCCGGATAAAGCTGGAATGGTTTATCAACTTCGGAATATTTTTCTGTTGCAAATTCTTTCGCTGATGGATGATCTTCTTGTTCAAGGTTCATTATATCGTTCAGGTGGGACGCAAACTGTTCATAAAGGCTTTGCTCTACTACATCCGGGTCAATCTCCATTAGATCAGCACCTATGCCTGTATCGGGATCGGCAAAGGCTTCTGGTAAGCGGTCAAGAAGTGGACGGATAGCCGTAATATTTTCCGTATAAACATCCAACGGAATATCATCTGCTGTACCATATTCCTGCACATATTTCTGATATGTGCGTAAGGCATCTGCGACTTTCTCCGGTGTAACTTCTCCATAAATTTGCTGCCGGTATTCCCTCTTAAATTGAATAGCATCTAAGCCATTCAGTTCTATTACAGTACCGTTTTCGCCGGGACGGTTGATAGACTCAAAGCTGATGGGCAGATAAGCCATAATGACAGCCAGAAATAATGCTACTGCAAGCAATATCAAGGTGCGGCGTGATTTCAAAATCCTTTTTACTTCTAAACAAAATAAGCGCATATCAATTTCCCTCCTTTGAAAGATCGGCTTGAGGGAATAGCCAGAGGTATAAATCCTCAAGGCGCGGTGATATGGTGGTCGAACCCTCAATTTCAGATTTATCAGACAGATACCGTATAGATACTTGGTTGTTATCTTCCCCGCGCTGGTTGATTATTCGCAAGCGCATTTCATACTTGTCTAAATCTCTGGCCGGAATAGTGCAAGTCCAGACCTTTCCCTCGATCTGCTTCACCAGTTCGTCTGTTGTACCTACATCAACAATTTTTCCATCTTTCATAATCGCATTTCGTGTTGCAATATACTCAACGTCAGAAACAATGTGTGTGGAGATCAGCACAATACGGTCATGGGAAAACTCGGAAATAAAATTGCGAAAGCGTACCCGTTCTCCGGGGTCAAGTCCTGCGGTCGGTTCATCCATTACTAAAATTTTCGGATCGTTCAGCATGGCTTGGGCAATGCCTACACGCCGTTTCATACCGCCAGATAGTTTTGCTATCTTTTTCCGCTTCACATCCGAAAGCGTAAGAATATCCAGCAGGTGATTGATTTTCCTTGATGTTTCCCTTGCGGGAACATCCTTTAATGCTGCCATATATTCGAGATAGTCTTTGACCGTGAAATCACGAGAATATCCAAAATCCTGCGGCAAAAAGCCAAACAACTCTCGATAGGCTTTCCCCATTTCGTGAATGTCTTGGCCATCATAATAAATAGCCCCATTGGTTGGCACCATAATATCAGCAATCATCCGCATGAGAGTTGTTTTCCCTGCTCCGTTTGCACCGAGCAGGCCCCAAACTCCACTTGTCAGTGTCAGGCTTACATCATCGACAGCGGTTTTATCTTTGAACCGCTTACTTAAATGCTCAATTTTCAGTTCCATAATCATCACTCCTTTTCTTCCTCAAAAGCAAAGCCCCTGTTCAGTATCTATTCTACCGAACAGGGGCTTTGCAATCTCTAATTTTAATGTGGAATACTCCTAAGAAATTCCTAAGATTTGTTTGAAAGAGGCAGCGTTACCGTAAATGTAATTTCTTCCGCTTGGCTCTGTGCCGTGATTTCTCCGCCATGCAGGTTTACAATTTCCTTTGCAATCGAAAGACCTAAGCCCGCACCGCCTGTGTCGGATGTTCTGGCTTCATCCAAGCGGCTGAATTTATCAAAGATTGTGTTTAATTGTTCCTCTGGGATCGTTGGGCCACGATTTTTGAAAATCACGACAGCATGATTGCCTTTCTTGCTCGCAGTTATGTTAATTTCAGTGTTTGGATAGCAGTAAGATGCTGCGTTTCTCAATAAATTGTTGAACACTCTGGCAAGTTTTTCTGGATCACCCGTGACGGTTAGACCATCCTGCATAGATATTTGGGTTGTATTTCCTTTTTCAGAGAGTGCGGGGTAAAAATCATCAATGACTTGGGACAGTAAGGCATACAGATCAACCGGCAGCTTTTTCACTTGAACGGTATTTGTATGATAACGTGTGATTTCAAATAGTTCATTGATTAAAGTTTCCAATCGCTCCGATTTATCCAGTGCAATCCCGATATATTTTTCCTTCTGTTCCTCCGGCATATCAGGCGCTTCATTAAGCAGACTCAAATACCCGATTACCGTTGTTAAAGGTGTGCGAATATCGTGGGCCAAATACATCACCAACTCATTCTTCTTTGTTTCCGCCTCCTTTGCGGCCTGCTGGCTCAAAAGGACAGACATTTTAATCTGGTTCATCTGGCTTTCAACTTCCCGTAGTGGTTCAGACAGTTCAATCGCATGGTCGTTCTGCTCATAAACAATCTCCGTTGCGCCGATAACCTCGTTCAAGTATTCCCACGGCTTTTTCCAATAGAAATAAAAAATGCCTACAAAGCCAAAGATAAGATAAAGGGCAAAGATTACATCCAGCCGCTCTAAAATCCATGTGCTAATGGGCGACGGAAATAATGCTAAAACATAATCAGAAAGCAACATAACGACAAAACCAATTACCGTATATAAGGACAGAAGCAGGAACAGCCGCAACCGAAGCCGTTTTTCTATGGAATAGCAGTTATTCTTCAATGCTTTTCACCTCCATCAGTTTGCTGCAAGCAAGAGCAGCAGTCCTCCACCAACTATTACTGTTACAATCGCGGCTGAAATAATAATTACTTGGTCTACCCGTTTTTTGTTCCGAAACAGTCTGATTGCCGCTTTATATAGAATAATACCGAATAGACCGCCACAAATATTTGTAATAAGGTCTGTAATATCTGACCGGCCAATCGCTAAGACATACTGACAGATTTCCAGTAGCAAACTTACCACGGAAATCAAAAGCAATTTCACGCCAAACCGACTTTTAGGAAGTAATAAACACAGATATATTCCAAAGGGCATAAAGATCAACACATTCTGTAAAACTTCTGTTGCGTGAAAAGTAACCTCATGCTCATAATAAAATGGAATTAGATTGATTTCCCGTACTCGATCTAAGTCGAGGATAGAAAATTGCAGCTTAAATAAGATAATCCATATCAAGAGTGCCAGATATAATAAAAATAGAATTGGCACAGTATAATTTATCTTTTCTTTTTTCTTCATTTCAATCTCCAATCACGGGCGGGCTATATCTTATATCCAACACCCCATATCGTTTTAATGTATTGTGGTTTCTCTGCCGTGTCCTGCAATTTTTCTCTTAAATGCCGGACATGGACAGTGATTGTACTGCTGTTTTTGCTGTAATATTCGTCTTTCCATACCAGATGAAACAAATCTTCAAGAGTGACAACAGTTCCTTGTCTTTCAAGCAAAATACGCAAAATAGAAAATTCCGTCGGGGTCAAAGATATAGGTGTCCCATTCAATTCGCACTCATATGTTTGCGTGTCAAGCATTAGCTTTTTGTATATGAGTATGGGCGCAGAATGTTTCTCTACCTGTACTGGTGTGTATTTTTTGTATCTTCGCAACTGGGCTTTCACTCTTGCGATCACTTCAAGCGGGCGAAAAGGTTTTGTTACATAATCGTCCGCTCCCAAAGTCAGACCGGTAATCTTATCTGTTTCCTCATCCTTCGCCGTCAACATAATAATAGGGTAGGTATATTTCTCCCGTATTTTCTGACAAAGAGAAAAACCGTTAATGTCCGGCATCATTATGTCAAGGATCGCCAGATCCATTTCTTGATTTTCAATGCACTCTAAGGCTTCTCTTGCCGAATAATATTTGTAAACATCATAGTTTTCATTACGCAAATAGACTTCTAATAAATCTGCAATATCGCGTTCATCGTCTACAACTAAGACTTTTTCAGCCATCCAATTCCTTCCTCTCACACAAAATATTTTTTTATAGCATACCAATATCCTTTGGAAAAATCACAATGAATTACATCAGATTTTATTAAGATTTTCCTAAGCCTGAAACATAGCAGATTACAATTCAAATAATGCACTGCACCTTTCACGCTATCTATTATATTTTGCCTGCTGCGATAGTACAAGGCAGGAAATGTGAATACTTGAGTGCAGGTATAGCTTATTTCCATTGGTAGTCATGTACCTACAGACCTCCTGCAATGCAATATACTATTATCTGGCTTTAATAACTCCCAAATAACGTACTTCTTAAGACCGGGCAGCTCACGCCGCCCGGTCCCCCTTAATCAATCTACATCCCGGAAATACCGGATGCACTTCATCAGTTCCACTGCCAGCTCCTGGTACAGATCCTCGTCAAACCTTCCGTTCACCAGCGCATTTCTGATCAGCAGCGGGCGGTACATCGCAAAGATCTCCGCCTTTGCCTCCATGTCTCCGGCTTTCGCCCGGAATAATAACTCCTCAAAATTCATCCCGTTTCGCCCCCATTCTCTTGCGGATTTTCCGGATTGCATAATAGTAGATATTCTTGCACCGGTCCGGCGTCAGCCCGGTGATCCGGCTCATGTCATCAAAGCTGCGCTCCTCGAATACATGCAGGTAAATCAGGTCCTTTTCTTCTTCACTGAGCATCAGCAGGGATTTCACCAGCTTCTGGTCCGCCAGGGCGCTCCAGTCCGGGAAGCTGCCTTCTGATTCCTTCAAAAGAAGCTGCTCACGTCTCTGGCTCTCCTGTATCTCTTCAATCGTGATCCGTTCCTCGATCTCAGCGATTTCTTCCATCAGGAACGAATTTTTCTCTGTACGGATTTTCTTATCCAGATAGCTGCTCCTGCGGCCTTTGATAAACTCCAGTAAATATGCGGTAAAATGGTTCTTTGTCCGGTCCCCGCTGTAAGTATGTTTCTCATTCATCCTGTGTTCCTCCTGAATTTCTTTTGTAGTTTTTAAGAAATCCAGGAGGCGGTGGAGAGCGGCACCGTATCAGCCGCTTTTCCCCATGCCGGCGCAAAAAAATAAGACCGGCATCTGCCGCTGGCAGTCCAGTCTTTACAAAAGGATCTTCGATTTGACACGCAATATATGTGCCGGTTGGCAACTCATATAGTGCATATATAAGAGTGAGAGATCCCTTGCAGATCTCTGCGATTTTTTTAATTTTTTCCTGAGAACTTCCTTACCCATCCAACCGGTCCACCTTCGCTTTTTCATCGGTCTCTTTAATCACGCATTATATTGCCTGCTCACACGCGTTATGGCACATTTTATATACTGCGTACCTGCGGTACAATATACGCAGGAAATGAGGTGATATGGATGTATATTCAACGATTAGGGGATGCTGTAAAAGAAGCAAGGACACGCAGGGACCTGTCTCAGAACACATTGGCAGAACGGACCCATGTATCCCTGCGTACCATTTCAGATATTGAAAACTATCGTGCAAACCCACGGCTTGACAGTCTCTGTTCGCTTGCGTCCTATCTGAACATTTCTGTAGATGCGGTCATCAAAGACCGTAAAGAAAATAACGGCAGTTCCACGATGCAGCAGATCCTGGAGGAACTGGACACCTGCTCAGAAGAGGAGCAGGAAATTGTGCTGCAAACGCTGCGAGGTCTGCTGAAAGGACTACATACCCGAACAGAAAACCCCACTTAACCACCTCATATCCCATTGTAATCTGTATTTCTGTGAGAACTCTGTATAAAATCTATGAGTTCTCTGTGGAAACCCTGAAAAAACTGTGAAAAGCGGGAGAATTTCTTCGTTCTCCCGCTTTCCTTTACATATTCTGAAAGGCCGCCATTGCGTCTGCGATATCCTGCATGGTCCTTTCATCAATCGGAGGGCCTTCCTCGTTCAGATCCTCAACCACCACTTCCGCAGGCGTCTTTTCCGCCTCCACCTGCCGCCTGGCTGAAGCACCAAAGTCTGAAACAGGCGCCTCACCTGCGATCCGCTCCATTTCCTGCCGCACCAGGAGGCGCACCATCGCCTGGATGCTTTCCTGGGATACACCGGCTTCTCCTCCAGACTTCTTCCCCATATACAGCAGAACAGCTTCCGCAATCAGGGCCGCCTTTTTCTCCGTCCCGTTCAGGATCTCTACAACTTCCAGATGCTCTGGATTTTTCCTGTCAAATCCGATCGTAAATACATATGGATTTTTCTTTCCCACGATCATCACTTCCCTGCCAAAGAACTGCGGTACAGGATGCCGTACCCTTTCGCATTTGCAAAAATATCGTCAATGAACTGATACATGATCAGCCGGTTGGAGCTTTCCAGAAACCGCCGCAGCAGGATAGCTCCGCCTCCGATGAAAATAGTATAGGTGGATTTCGTGTCAATGCCCCGCTCCCGGACACTGCTGAGCAGGTCAGTCACAAAATTCCGGGCCATTTCCTCCACTGTATGTACCACCATTTCCGGATAATATTCCGTCTTGCCTTCCAGGATACTGTCGATATCGGTATCCTCCAGAAGCATATCATGGTCCCCGTTGACACTGGAAATGATGTCGTTATACATGGTGATGACACCCTTTTCCATGGAGTCACAATAGTCCAGACAGGGGGCGCCGCTTCGCATCAGCAGGAAATCGGAAGTAAATCCGCCGATATCAATCCCCACCGCCTTGGGGATCTGCCGGATTTTCTCCCCCTCTGTCATCATGGCAGCATACGCCTGGGGATATACCGCAACATCCCGGATACAGGTGTGATAGGTCCTGCCGTTGTATACCAGTTCCTGCACCTTCCCGTCTCCCAGGAAGTATTCCCGATACCGGTCTGCCAGCTCTGCGTAATGCTTAGGCGGCACACCGATAGGCAGCGATACCTGCACCACATCTTCCTCCGCTACCTGTCCGGTCCGCTCCAGTTCCTTCGCAATGGCAAACCGGGTCAGGATGGAAAAACGCTCATCCTGCGTCTTGTCTCTCTGATAGGGGATACGCTTCCCGCTCAGTACATAATACTTCCCGTCAGCCTGAAGGAAATCCTCCCGGCCAGCAGGCTTGCGGTCTGTGGCAGAAAGCCCCGTTGTAAAAAGGAAATGGGTGGTCTTCATGTTCCGGTTCCCGTGATCCACAGGGATGGTCAGTTTTTTTATCATAATGCGTCACTCCTTATATTGTTTTCTACTCATCCCATACGTAAGAGATATGTAGGGAGCAACTCCGGAGGGGAAATTTCTTGAGATTTTTATTTAAGATAGTATTCGAGGTAGATCTTTGGTAGAATAAGGACAACAACATAATTGGAATTTTTATGGAGGAATACTTATGGAGCGTTTTAAGAAGATTTATCAACAAGGTACGATTGATGTAGTGGAAATTTGGATTGATACACAAACAGGTGTAAACTATGTTTTCCATAGAAACGGAAATGCAGCGGGATTTACGCCGTTACTTGATAAAGACGGAAAACCAGTAGTAAGTCAATAATGCTACAAGTTCCAGTTTGTTAAGTAAACAAATCCTAATTGATCCAAATGTAGAAAAACTTCCAGGCAGAACGTGCAAAGCCACCTGAAGGGGAAGCGTATTGAAATGCCTGCGCCAGCTTCTGGCGGATGGCAAGCAAAGAAATCCTGACAGAAACCGCCGATAGGTAGGAAAACCGCCGCTATGGTCACCCATGCGGCGGCATACTTAAAGCTGTCTCTTATTTACAACCGGAATACTTACAGCAACGCATACGATACACAAGAAAACGGTAATAACAATAGCTTTTATATATGCGTCTGTTTCTTCCGCACCCGTCAAAATCGAACTGGTATTCATCAATACCGTAGGGGAATATGCCTTTACTTTCGGGATGATACTCAATAAATATGCCAGCAGCACTGTTCCGCCAACGCACAGAATAACACCGGCGTTATTTTGCAGCAGCGATGAAAAAAGAACCATCAGGCATATAACCCATATACCGAACAGCCACCATATAGTTACCGAGAAAACTAAGTGATCCATAATACGGTTATCCCAGAAGTAAGCATTGTATCCATAAGTAATGGCGAAACAAATTCCATAGCCTACTGTCCAAAGTGACAGCAGGAGCACTGCCTTTGCAAGCACAACCTTATATCTCGACAAGCCTTTCGTCAGTATGAGCAGCAAGGTTCCGGATTTATATTCTTTCGTAAATATATCGCTGAAGATCAGTACAAAAGCAATCAGTGCAATAGGAATGTTCTTAAAAAACTGCGTCCATGAGGTCAGGGCGTCTACTTGAACATTCGTGACAATGAACCCGCTTTCTGCCATGGAATCAGACAGCGTTTCCATCATCCACGGCGTCAGCTTTGCAACGGCAGGGCTCATGATACCGAACAGAACAAACAGTAAAATAATCATCATTACTTTGCCCGTCCTTGCAGCTTCCAGGTATTCCTTTTTCATAAAAGAAAACAGAGATTTCATTTTGTCACCTCCAAAAACAGCGATTCAAGCGTCGGCTCTATCCGTTCAATTTTTAGTATGGGAATCTTATTTTCAGAGATATATTTCATAATATCGAAAAAATGATCCTCATCTCCCTGATAAACAAGCACATTTTCCTCTGTGCGTTGAAGTTCACGAAAGGCTTTTGTAAGCGTATCCGTGACTTCTTTTTTCTCCATTTCCATGATAAATCCGTTAGATGACCGCTTATTTCGCAGTTCTGAAATGGTTCCCTGCATAACAATTTTTCCACCGTTCAAAAAAGCTGCCTCTGTGCAGATACGCTCCACATCTGAAAGAATATGTGTAGAAAAAAATACCGTGGTCTGTTCTTTCGCTGCAAGAAGAATATCCAGAATTTCCTTGCGGCCTGCCGGATCAAGCGCTGATGTGGGCTCATCGCAGATCAAAAGTTTTGGACGGTTCAAAAGTGCCTGTGCAATTCCCAGGCGTTGTTTCATTCCTCTTGAAAATCCTTTGATACGATGGCGCTCCTGCTCAAGACCGACCAACTCCAACAGTTCATTACTTCTCGCCACAATGTCAGCCTTACTCATTCCGCACACTTCTCCGCAGAGAGTCAGATATTCATGGGGCGTCATATAAGAATAAAATTCTGGCACATCGGGCAGATAGCCAATGTGCCTATTTGTGTTGGTCTGTCCAAAACTCACCTTTTCACCCATCACATGGATTTCCCCACTGTCCGCTTTCAGAAGACCCAGGATCGCTTTCATTGTCGTTGTTTTTCCTGCACCGTTTTTTCCGATAAAACCGAAAATGCTGTGTTCAGGGACAGACAGATCCAGCCCGCAGAGCACTTCCTTACTGCCAAAGTTCTTTTTCAGGTTTTGTATCGTCAGTACATCCATGTCAGTCCTCCTCCTTGCCAAGCAGGAAGTACAGGATCGGGCCGATAAACTCCATGCCGATCATTGCAATAATAAGCCACAAAGTACGATTGCCTCTTTTATAATTTTTATGTGTCAGGATGTGATAAAGCGTATAACCCAACAGGGCAAGCTGAGCGATTGCCAGCGGGATTAAAAACGGAAGAAAATCTATAAAATTATTCATTCTTTTTTGCCTCCTCTCCATAGGTTTCCACGCAAAAGCCTTTATATCCACAACAGGTACATGTCAGCTTTCTTAGCGTGGGAGTGTGTCTTGCAAAAACAGCCTCTTTTAATTGAGGTTTAAAAACCTCATGGCACTGCGGACAGATATACGCAACTCTTTTGAAATAGAATTTCGTGACCCAAATTGCATATGAAACAGCTATCAGTGCCCAAAGAGCAAAAGGCCACCATATCCCGGTGAAAATCCAGAGAAGGATAGATAGCCACTGAATGATGTTAAGGGGAAGACCTGTGATCAGCAGGATTGCGTGTAGCTGTCTCATCTTCTTTTTGTTTTCCATCACATAAGCTATATCACCGATAGATTCGATGGAGAAATTTTCTACGCTCTTCAGCTCTCGCTTAATCTCAGCGAGCATATCAAGTTTTGCCTGCCGTTTGCGTACTTCTTCCTGAAGGAGCTGCTCCTGCTGTTCAAGCAAAACGGAAATAACACTGCCGGGCTGCTCCTCAGACAGCAATTCTCCTATGCTGTTAATCGAAATATCAGCGTCACGAAGGAAGCAGATAATCTTCAGTCTCTTTAAGTCATCCTCTGAATAAAGCCGCCTGCCGCCCTCTGTGAGTTCGCTGGGCGCAAGAATACCACGGGTGTCATAATACTGCACTGTCCTGACGGAAACGCCACAGAGCTTTGCAATTTCTCCAGTCGTGTATTTTGACATAGCATTTACCTCCTTTCGCCCCTACTTTACTTCATTACGCAGCGTCACAAGCAATACATGACGCAGGGGGATTTTTGATTATTTCAAAATATGATTCAAATTTATACTTTCCTCTGACAAAGACAGGCGTCGGTTTCCCGGCGCCTGCGCTGTATTTACCATTCTCCCGGACTGCAGTTTTCCCCTAAACAGTCCCAATCTAAGACATCCTGTTTTTCAGCCCTCGCTTTTTTCGTGTTGCCACAGGGCATATCTCCCCGTTATTCATCCGGATCATAAGCTGTCCGTAATCAATCTCTGCGATATTGTCTGTATTTACAAGGTAGG
>ERZ1643246.3809-NODE-3809-length-12511-cov-11.094011_pt1 | contig 12511 bp, 13 predicted proteins | sample MGYA00579265_ERZ1643246 | MGnify/ENA primary metagenome ERZ1643246 (study PRJEB29033, sample SAMEA4952261) | chicken gut metagenome | biome: Broiler Chicken; feature: Gastrointestinal Tract; material: Caecum | place: Ireland | collected 2018 | study: Broiler...
GTCCTTCACATGGATCTCAGACATCTATATTTCCCTCCCTCCGAGGTATCCGGCTGAATCCAGGATACTTTAAGGGCCATAATCTATGGCTTTAACAAAAGCATTATACAAACCTTACAGGCCATTGTCAAGACATTTTCCAGAAAATCAGCATTTCCCTTCAGGATCTTCCCGATCCGGCGTCTCTTTTCTCCGGTAGACGATGGGCACATCGAAGCCAAATGTCCGCTTCCCGTTCATCTCCATGGTCTCTGTCACCTCCAGCGCTTCTTCGGAAAAGCGTTCGTACAGGGTGAACTTCAGCACCGGGGAGAACATGCTGACACTGCCGCCCTCCCATACGCCGCCGTGCAGCGTATAGAGGGCGGGGGTAAACTTGCCGGAGACCTCCAGGTCCTGCCACTGCATGGGCGGCAGGGTCTCCCAGGAGACCGGGCTGCCGTCCTGACCTTTCGGCAGCTGATAGGAGGTCAGCTTCACCGCCTCTCCCTCCTCGGTGAAGAGGAACAGGTGGGGCGAGGCGTGGGTCCTGCCGTCCGTGGTGTAGTAGCTCTCCTCCAGCACGAATTTGCCCGGGAAATCCGCCGGCAGGCCGGCGATCTTTTCGTTGCAGATGGTGTTGACATGCTCTGCATAGGGCAGCGCGGGTCCCCCGGTCTGCTTCACCTCCTCCAGCTGCCGGGCGTTGTCAAAGCGGCCGCACAGCAGCGCCAGAAATGCATCGAGATGTCTCATGGTATCTCCTTTCTGTATGCGTACAGGGCCGGGCGGAATTTCCGCCCGGCCTTTCCGTGTCTTATAGGGATTACCGGGGCTTCACGATCAGGTTCACCAGCCGGTTCTTTACCAGGATGGTCTTGACGATCTGCATGCCCTCGGTGGCCTTGGCCACTTTCTCCACCGCCAGGGCGGCGTCCACCACGGCCTGCTCCCCGCTGTCGGTGGGCATGGAGATGGTGCCCTTCAGCTTGCCGTTCACCTGGACGGCCATCTCCACCGTGGCGGCCACGGTCTTGCTCTCGTCCGCCACGGGCCACTCCGCCTGGCAGCACATCTTACCGGTCTGGGCGGCGAAGCCCAGGTTCTCCCACAGCTCCTCAGTGATGTGGGGGGCGAAGGGGTTCAGCAGCAGGATCAGGTACTTCAGGTCGCCCCGGGTGCAGCCGTTGGCGCTCAGCTCGTTCACCATGGTCATCATGGCGGCGATGGCGGTGTTCATCTTCAGGCTGTCGATGTCCTCAGTGACCTTCTTGATGGTCTTGTGGATGATAGCCTCGTTGGCGGGGGTCACGTCGTAGCTGTCGGAGGCGCTCTCCGCCAGGTTCCACACCCGGTCCAGGAACCGCTTGGAGCCCTTCACCGCGTCATTGGACCAGGTGGCAGCCTTCTCGAAGTCGCCGATGAACATGATATAGAGGCGCATGGTGTCGGCGCCGTACTGGTCCACGATGTCGTTGGGGTTCACCACGTTGCCCCGGGACTTGGACATCTTCTCGCCGCCCTCGCCCAGGATCATGCCGTGGCTGGTGCGCTTGGCATAGGGCTCCTTGGTGGGCACGGCGCCGATGTCATAGAGGAACTTGTGCCAGAACCGGGAGTACAGCAGGTGCAGGGTGGTGTGCTCCATGCCGCCGTTGTACCAGTCCACGGGAGACCAGTACTCCAGCGCCTCCTTGGAGGCGAACTCCTTGTCGTTGTGGGGGTCCATATACCGCAGGAAGTACCAGCTGGAGCCGGCCCACTGGGGCATGGTATCGGTCTCCCGCTGGGCGGGGCCGCCGCACTTGGGGCAGGTGGTGTTCACCCAGTCGGTCATCTTGGAGAGGGGGCTCTCGCCGGTGTCGGTGACCTCGTAGGAGTCCACCTCCGGCAGCAGCAGGGGCAGCTGGTCCTCCGGCAGGGGCACCCAGCCGCACTTGGGGCAGTTCACCAGGGGGATGGGCTCGCCCCAGTACCGCTGGCGGGAGAACACCCAGTCCCGGAGCTTGAAGTTGGTCTTGGGCCGGCCGATGCCCTGCTCCGTCACCCACTTCTTCATGGCGGGGATAGCCTCTTTGACCGTCATGCCGTTCAGGAAGCCGGAGTTCACCATGATGCCGGTGTCGTCCTTCAGGGTGAAGGCCTCACGGGTCACATCGCCGCCCTTGACAACCTCCACGATGGGCAGGCCGAACTTGGTGGCGAACTCCCAGTCGCGCTGGTCGTGGCCCGGCACGCCCATGACGATGCCGGTGCCGTAGCCCATCAGCACGTAGTCGGAGACGAACAGGGGCACCTGCTTGCCGCTGGCGGGATTGACGGCCTCGATGCCCTCCAGCCGCACGCCGGTCTTCTCCTTGTTCAGCTCGCCCCGCTCAAAGTCGGACTTGTGGGCGGCCTCCTCGATATAGGCGGCCACCTCATCCCAGTTCCGGATCTGGTCCTTCCACTGCTGGAGATAGGGGTGTTCCGGGGAGATGACCATATAGGTCACGCCGAACAGCGTGTCGCACCGGGTGGTGTACACCGTCAGCTTGTCGCCGTTGGTGGCGGTGAAGTCCACCTCCGTACCCTCGGACCGGCCGATCCAGTTCTTCTGCTGGATCTTCACCCGCTCGATGAAGTCCAGGTCGTCCAGGTCGTCGATGAGCCGGTCGGCGTACTTGGTGATGGCCAGCATCCACTGGCTCTTCTCCTTGCGGATGACCTCGCCGCCGCAGCGCTCGCAGACGCCGTCCACCACTTCCTCATTGGCCAGGACGATCTTGCAGCTGGTGCACCAGTTGACGGGCATGGAGGCCTTGTAGGCAAGGCCGTGCTTGAACATCTGCAGGAAGATCCACTGGGTCCACTTGTAGTAGCTGGGGTCGGTGGTGTTCACCTCCCGGTCCCAGTCGAAGGAGTAGCCCAGCATGTGCAGCTGCTTGCGGAAGTTTTCGATGTTGTCGTGGGTCACCTTGGCGGGGTGGATGTGGTGCTGGACGGCATAGTTCTCCGTGGGCAGGCCGAAGGCGTCATACCCGATGGGGAACAGGACGTTATAGCCCTGCATCCGCTTTTTCCGGCAGATGATGTCCATGGCGGTGAAGGGCCGGGCGTGGCCCACATGGAGCCCCTGGCCGGAGGGATAGGGGAACTCGATGAGGCCGAAGAACTTCTCCCGCGTCTTGTCCCCGGTGACGGCGGTGAAGGGCTTCTCCTCCAGCCACTTGCGCTGCCACTTTTTCTCAATACTGGCAAAATCGTACTTCATATGCTTCTCCTCATTCCTGTGAATGGATTTCTCTGTTTCAATATGCGGCGGGATAAAAACGACCCCTGGCCGGAATACGGCCAGGGGCGTAAGAAAACTACGCGGTACCACCCTGTTTTCGCCGCCCGTTGCCGGATGGCGCTCTGCGGCCCGAAGGGCCTCGGCCGGTAACGGGGCCTGCCGTCCCGCCCTACTCACAGTTCAGGCGGGAGACTCCGGGAGCAGTCATCCGCAAAGGTCCCCCGCCGGCTCGCAGCAGCCGCCGGCTCTCTGAAGGCGGGACGTTTCGCCTTTCTTCCCATCAAAGTCGTTAACGGGTTTATTTTATGTGGCTTTGCCCGTTTTGTCAAGGAAAAAAGCGCACAAACTTCCCAATGATCCAGAAATCTCACAAATATTCGCTCAGCCTACATATTTTCCGGGATCACCGTACCATCCGGGCTGTACCAGGTGACGTCGCTGGTCATGTTGGCCGCGTACCAGGCGTCGAATTCCGCCTCGCTGACCTCCCGGCCGTTCAATTCGCAGTTGTCCCCGATTTTTTCCCCCAGCTGTTCGTCCCAAAAGCGGCCGTCGTGAAAGAACAGCTGATGGTAGTAGCTGACGTCCGCTCCGCCGGAGCCCATGTAAATGCCGGTTTCCTGCAGACTCTCAAACCAGCGGTACGCAAAGGACGTACCGTAGACCTCCCCGTCCTCCCGGTGGAACACCAGGAATTGATAGCCCCCGTCCTGAAGCAGCAGCACCAGCTCCATCTCTTCATCGCCTACGATGTCCGCCACCGCCAGCCGGTCCAGGGTCAGCGTCCCCGGCGGGTCTTCCACGTCATCATGGCCCCAGAACCGGTCATAGACCGCCGCCATATCGGCGTCAAAGGGCTCCCAGTCCCCATCCGGATGGCCGTCGTAGGGCCCCGCCACCCAGCGGAAGGTCTCCTCCCTGGTCAGCACCGGCAGATACGCCTGGAAGGCGGCGAAGTCCGCCTCCGGCATGGATGTCTCCAGCCCGGAGACGTCCAGGCCCGGCAGCAGATTCCGGGGCTCCGGCACGGTGTCCGCTTCTTCCTGGAAGACAGGCGCCTCCCCATCGGCGGCGGGCGCCGCTTCCTCCGAATCCTCCGCCGGGGCGGCGCAGGCGGTCAGCAGCAGCGATGCCGCCAGAGCGATCATGGTTCGCATTTTCATGCGGGTCCCTCCCCGATCTTCATTCTTTCCGAAAACAGGATAAGCCCGGCGGGGAGGGGTTTCCGCCTCAATCCCGTGACAGTTCCGTTACAAATGGTGACAGGGCCGGGGATGCTCACGCCTTTTCCCCGCCGGCGGTCTCCCGCAGCAGCTCCTCCGCCGGCACGCCGAACAGCTTGGCCAGGGCCAGCAGGTTGGAGGTGCTGGGGTCTGCCGTGCCCCGCTCCCACTTGCTGACTGCCTGGCGGCTGACCCCCAGGGCCTCCGCCACGAACTCCTGGGTCATCTGGCAGCGCATCCGGTGGGTCTTGAGGATCTCCCCCAGCGTGCGGCAGGTCTCCGCCTTTTCCCGGCGGGCCTCCCCGCCCCGCAGGTACTTCCGCAGGGCCCGGATCAGCAGGACCAGCAGATAGAGGAGCCCCGCCCAGATAGCAAGCCCCAGGAGTGCCGCGGGGATCATCACGATTGAAGCCATTGCCATTGCAATTCCTCCTTTGATTTTGGTGGCCTCAGCATATCAGAACCAGCCGGTTGCCTCCACCAGCTATCGCGCAACTCTGGGTTGACGGCTGAAAAAACTCCGGCGGAGAGATCCGCCGGAGCCTTTTGATTCTTTTTGCCGGGCAGAACCTCTCAGTCCGCCGTCAGCACGCCGGAGAGGTCCACCGGCTTGCCGTCGTGCCAGAGGCGCTCCAGGGAGTAGAACTCCCGGGCCTCGGCGGAGAACACGTGGACCACCACGCAGCCGTAGTCCAGCAGGACCCAGGTGCCGTCCCGGTAGCCCTCCCGGCGGAGGGGATCCTCCCCCGCCTGCTCCTTCATGGCCTTCTCCACCGCGCCGCACAGGGCGTTGATCTGGGTGTTGGAGCTGCCGGTGGCGATGACGAAATAGTCCGCCAGGGTGGTCTGCTCCGTGATCTCGATGGCGGCAATGTCGCCGCCCTTTTTCTCGTCCAGGGCCTTGGCCGCGATCAGGGCCATCTCCTTCGGTGTCATGGACTCATCCTTTCTGATTCTTTGAAGTCTCTGCGGCCTGCGCCGCTCAGCTCACAATGATAAAACCGTCGTCCGGGGCCTCTGCGGCAGACTCACCGTCATCAGGCGTCTCCCCGGCAGCAGGCGGCGGATCCGGCTCTGCAGTCCCGCCGCCGGCGGGCGGCGCGGCCTCCGGGCTGCCTCCGCCCTCCTCCGGCACCGTCGCCTCCGCGGAACCGGATGCACCGGCCTCCCCAGCCGGCTCCTGCTCCGCAGGCGGACCGCTCTCCTCCGGCGGTGTCTCCTCTGCCGGCGCCTCTGCTGATGTGCTCGGAGGGGCGGAGGGCCTCGCCGGCGGACGGGCCGCCTTTGCGTCCTCCACATGGCCGCTGGTGGATTGGACAGACCCATCGGAGGCAACGGACATGATGTCCAGATCGCCGAGAGTGAACACCTCTGTATAGGGACTGAGCTTGGTGTTCACCAGGTCCAGCAGTTCATCCGCCACCGGCACGACATACTCCAGATCCTGGCTGTAACTGCGGCTCCAGGCATCGACGTTGCGATGGGGCATGGTGACAAACTCCACATCCTCTGTGCGCAGCCCTCCCAGATATGCCGACTGGGCAAACCAGAGGATATTCTGGAAGGTCAGGTCCGTCTCCACATTGTCCTGAAACACCTGGATAAACTGCCGGATCTTGGGCACGTTCTCCACTTTCAGCAGCTGCTCCACCATGGCGGAGAGGAACGCCTGCTGCGTCTTGATCCGGCCACATCCCCCTCCGGGTAGCCGTAGCGCTTGTCGTTGTCGCGGCGGTAGCGGAGGACCTCCATGGCATCCTCCCCGGAGAGCAGGCGGTAGCCTTTCTCCTGGTGGATGTGGAGATTTTGAAGGGGATCATCATAGTTCATATTTCGGGGCACATCGAACCAGACGCCGTCCATAGCATCCACAATCTGCCCAACAGCCTCCCATTCAACCACGACCTGGTAGTCCGGCTCAAAGCCCACCAGCTGGGAGATCTCCTTGTAGAGATACTGGATCCCTGCTTCCCCACCGCCGCCGTAGTTATAGACGCCGTTGATCTTCTTCACATCATAGGGGATGTTCACCATGGTATCCCGGGGAATGGACATCACCGTGGCTTTCTGGTTGGTCACGTCGTAGCTGGCCAGCAGCATGGTGTCCGTGTTGCCGCCGCCTCCCGTGTCCCGCCCCAGGATCAGCACGGTCCAGTAGTCCTTGCTCTTCCGCTCCCCGCCGCTGTGGGGACGGATGCCCTCGCCCCAGTCGATCTCCTGGGCGCTGCCGTCCGGGCCCGTCCCCTTGTCCGGCAGTTCCGGCCGGACGAACAGGCTCTTCCAGGCCGCAACGCCCATCAGAGCCACCGCCAGGACAGCAGCCACGGCGATCAGCCCCTTCTGCCCGCCGGTCAGGCGGGCGCTTCTCCGTCCGGCGCGGTCTCTTTCTCTCCGGCGGCCTGCCATGCCGCCACCCCCCCTTCCAGCAGTCAGCTCACGATGATGAAGCCGTCGTCCGGAGCCTCTGTGGCGGTGTCACCGCCGCCTGTATCTCCGGTCCCGGGGGTCTGGGTGCCGTCGGTGCCCGGGTCCGCAGTCTCTCCGCCGGTGCCCGGATCCGTCGTTCCGGTGCCCGGGTCCGTGGTGCCGGTCTCCGTGCCGGGATCCGTGGTCTCTCCGCCGGTGCCCGGATCCGTCGTTCCGGTACCCGGGTCCGTGGTACCGGTGCCCGGGTCGGTGGTCTCTCCGCCGGTACCCGGATCTGTCGTTCCGGTGCCGGGATCTGTGGTGCCGTCATCCGGCGTCACCGGCAGGCCGGTGTCCGGATCGACGGTGTCCCCGTTCTCATCCACCGTAGGCGTCTCCTCCTCCGGCTCCTCCGTGCTGGGCGTAGAGGTCGTCACCGGCGGACGGGCCGCCTGACTGTCCTCCACATGTCCGGTGGAAGAACTGACGCTGCCGTCAGAGTTGACCGACATGATGTCCAGGTCGCTGAGGGTAAACACCTCGGTGTAGGGGCTGAGCTTGGTGTTCACCAATTCCAGCAGTTCGTCCGCGATGGGCACCACATAGGACTGATAGTTGTGGTAAGTGCGGCTCCAGAGGGAGACGTTCCGGTTGGGCATGGTGACGAACTCCACATTGTCGATGGAGAGGCCGCCCAGAATGGCCTGCTGGGCGAACCAGAGGATGTTCTGGAAGGTCAGGTCCGTCTCCACGTTGTTCTGGAACACCTCGATGAACTGGTTGATCTTGGTGATATTTTTGATCTGCAGCAGCTGCTCCACCATGGCGGAGAGGAACGCCTGCTGGGTCTTGATGCGGCCCAGGTCCCCGTCCGGGTAGCCGTAGCTCATATCGTTGTCATGGCGGTAGCGGAGCACCTGCATGGCGTCATCTCCGGAGAGGAGCCGATAGCCCTTCTCCTGATGGATCGACAGGTCCTGATAGGGGTCATCGTAGTTCATATCCCGGGGCACGTCGAACCAGACGCCGCCCATGGCGTCCACGATCTGGCCAACGGCCTCCCACTCCACGATCACCTGGTAGTCCGGCTCAAAGCCCACCAGCTGGGAGATCTCCTTATAGAGATTCTGGATCCCCTTCTCCCCGCCGCCGTACCAGTTATAGACGGAGTTGATGCGCTTGATGTCCCAGGAGACGTTCACCATGGTGTCCCGGGGGATCGACATCACCGTGGCCTTCTGGTTGGTCACGTCATAGCTGGCCAGCAGCATGGTGTCCGTGTTGCCGCCGCCTCCCGTGTCCCGCCCCAGGATCAGGACCGTGTAGTAGTCGTCGCTCTTCCGCTCCCCGCCGCTGTGGGGGCGGATGCCCTCACCCCAGTCGATCTCCTCTTCCTGGGTGTCCTGTTCCTGATCCGGGTCCTTGTCCGGCAGCTCCGGCCGGACAAACAGGCTCTGGCAGGCCACCACCGCGATCAGAATGACGGCCAGTACGGCCGCCACCGCGATCAGCAGCTTCTGCTGCCGGGTCAGCCGGCTGGGCTTTTTCGGCTTCTGGGGCTTGTTGTTCTTCGGCGTTCCACCCGCCAAATGCTTTCCGCTTTCTCTGTCCACTGTCTCTCTATCCTTTCAACGCGTCCCGCGCCTCAATGGTGGCGTGGTGCACAGGGTTTCCCATACTGGTCATCTCTTCGATGGTCATCTCCAGGCCCATCAGCAGGCCTTCATCCAGGTCTTTATAACACACAGCGCGCAGTTTGTCTACCCCCGGAAAATCCCGGGAGGGCTCGATATAGTCCGCCAGGTACATAATCTTCTCCAGCAGGGTCATGCCGGCGTGCCCGGTGGTGTGCCACCAGATGGCCCGGTAGATCTCGTCGTCCACCCCGAACACATCCCGGGCGATGGCGGCGCCGGTCTTGGCGTGGAGGAGCTTCAGGGCCTGCTGCTCCAGCGCGTCCAGCCGGATGCCGTACTGCCGGCACAGGGCCAGCTGTTCCTCCATGTCCAGCCGCTTCGTGCAGTCGTGGAGCAGTGCCGCCACCCGGGCCTTTTCCACGTCGGCTCCGTACCGCTCCGCCAGGCGGATGGCCTCCTGCTCCGTGCCCAGCACGTGGGGGATGCGTTTGTGCTTCAAATAGCTGAGGGCCACCGGCCGCAGCGTTCTGAGGGGCAGGTGCTTCAGATCCGCCCGGGTGTCATACAGCCCCTCCCGCAGGATGTAGCCGTATACCGCCGGGGGCAGCAGGTTCCCGCCCTCACCCCGGGCCAGCATGGTCCGCAGCTCCGTGGAGGACACGTCCACCACACCGGGGATGGTGAGCGTGAAGATCCTGGCCTGGGGATACGTCCGGTACAGGTAGTCCCGCTGGACGGAGAACAGCTCCTCCGTGTCCTCCTCCGTCCGGCCGAAGGCGGCGATCCCCGCCAGAGACAGGATCTCCCCCGGCTCCCGCCAGGCCTGGAGGGTGAGGAACATATCCGTCCCCATCAGAAGCCACAGCTCATCCTCCGGATACTGCTGATGCAGCTGACGCAGGGTCTCGGCGGTGTAGCTCCGCCCCTCCCGCTTCAGCTCCAGGTCCAGGGTCCGGACCCTCTCCCCCAGTCCCAGCTGCTCACCCGCCAGGCGGGTCATCTCCAGCCGCTGCTCCGGCGTGGGGCTGCCCGGCGGCAGCATCTTATGGGGCGGCTGCCCGTCCGGCACCAGCAGCAGCAGGTCCAGCTTCAGCAGCTCAAAAACCGCCCGGGCCGCGGTCACATGGCCCAGGTGGGGCGGGTTGAAGGTCCCGCCGTAAACACCGATCTTCATGATTGCCCTTCCTTGTTCCTAGCGTAAAGCGTACAGAGTGAAGAGTAGAGAGTGGAGAGTAAAAAGATGTCGCATCCGGCATTGCCGGATAATTCAAATTCATTCGCCTCTGGCGAATTCCAGCACTCCACTCTCAACTCTTCACTTTTCACTCTTCTTTTTCGTTTTCACCAGCTGGATGCGCTTCTCCCGGGGCTTGGAGTGGCTCTCCCGGTACAGCACGAACTTCGTGCCGATGACCTGCACCACCTCACTGCGGGTGGCCTTGGCCAGCTCCTCGGCCGCGGTCTTTGCGTCGTAGTCGATGTTGTTGTCCAGGACCTTTCCCTTCACCAGCTCCCGCGCCTCCAGGGCGTCGTCCGCCTGCTTGATGAGATTGTCCCCGATACCGTCCTTTCCGATGTGGAGGATGGTGTCGATGCTGTTGGCCAGGCCCCGCAGCTGGGCTCTCTGCTTGCTTGTCAGTTCCATGTAGACTCCTTTGTTCCGGAAATGCTCCGGTCGTTTTTTAATGTTCGTCATGCCAGGTGGACTGCCGCATCTTCTCCATGGATTCCTCGGCAATCCACTCCTCCGTATAGCCGCAGTTGCGGCAGACGTACCGCTGGATTTTGGCGTTGGTGAAAAAGCTGACGGGGAAGGAATTGTACAGCCCCGGCTCCACCGCCAGCAGGTCCGTGCCGCCGCATTTGGGGCAGCGTCCGGTGGTCTTCATGCTCTCCCCTCCTTATAGCCTTATAGCATGAGACGTTTATTTCTTCAAATAAGTTGCCAGCTTCTCGGAAAATGCCCGCAGGGCTTTCCCCCGGTGGGAGATGGCGCTCTTCTCCTCCGCCGGCAGCTGGCCGAAGGTCTTGCCCTTCTCCGGCACCAGGAACACCGGGTCGTAGCCGAAGCCCTCCGTCCCCATGGGGGCGAAAGCGATGGCGCCGTCGCACCGCCCCTCCGCCGTCAGCTCGTCCCCGTTGGGAAAGGCGCAGGCGATGGCGCAGGCGAAGTGGGCCGCCCGGGTGGTCTGGCCCCGCATGTTCTGCAGCAGCAGGGTGTACCGTCCCCGGTCGTCCAGCCCCTCTCCGCCGTAGCGGGCGGAGTAGACGCCTGGACCGCCGTTCAGGGCGTCCACGCACAGGCCGGAGTCGTCCGCGATGGCGGGCAGCCCGCTGGCCGCACAGATGGCCTTGGCCTTCAGCATGGCGTTTTCCGCAAAGGTGGTGCCAGTCTCCTCCACATCCACGGTGATGCCCACATCCGCGGGGCTCACCACCTCGACACCGAGGCTGGAGAGGATCTCTCCCATCTCCCGCAGCTTGCCGGGGTTATGGGTCGCCAATACGAACTTCATACAGTCTCCTCCTGTTCTGCCGCCCGGTCCAGGCGCTTGTTCCGCATGGTCAGCACCAGGTCGGTGGTGACCATGGCAATGTCCAGAATGTAAAATGCCGCCACGTATGTCACGTTCCCGCTGATGAACTTTCCCGCCAGGCCGCAGAGATAGCCCACGATGATGCACACCTCGAACCAGATGCTCTTGCCCTTGGCAGTGCGGGATCGGATGGACTTTGCGATGTTGAAGGGCCAGGACAGGCCGAAGCAGATCAGCATGATCATCTCAAATACCTGTGCCATGAGACCATCTCCTTCTCTTTTTTTGACGCGGCGTTACCGCTTCAGGATCTCCCGCTGGATGCTCAGCAGCTCCCGGTTGCCCTTGGCGCACAGGCGCACCAGCTCCTGCTGCTCTTCTGCCGTGAAGGCCCGGCCCTCGCCGGTGCCCTGGAGCTCGATGATCTCTCCCAGCTCGTTCATCACGCAGTTCAGGTCCACCTGGGCCCGGCTGTCCTCGCTGTACTGCAGATCCAGCATGGGCTGCTCGTCCACGATGCCGGCGGACACGCCGGTGACGAAGTGCCGGATGGGATCCTCCGCCAGGATGCCCGCCTCCACCAGCTTCCGGCAGGCCAGGCTGAGTGCCACGAAGCCGCCGGTGACGGAGGCAGTGCGGGTGCCGCCGTCTCCCTGGAGCACATCGCAGTCGATGGTGATGGTATGCTCTCCCAGCTTGTTCATGTCCACGGCGGCCCGGAGGGACCGGCCCACCAGCCGCTGGATCTCCGCGCTGCGGGGAGAGAGCTTCAGCTTGGAGATGTCCCGGCGGCTCCGCTCCCGGTTGGCCCGGGGCAGCATGGAGTACTCCGCCGTCACCCAGCCGGCGCCCTCCGGCACATGGGGCGGCGCCTTGTCCTCCACGCTGGCGCAGCAGAGGACCATGGTGTCGCCGCACTGGATGAGGCAGCTGCCCTCCGCAAATTTTACAAAGTTGGGTGTAATGGTGACGGGGCGCAGCTCGTCAAAGGCCCGTCCGTCCTGTCTGGTCATGATCTACATCTTCTTTCCTGAAAAGTTCCACAGGCATTGGGCCGCCTGGGATCGTTCCACCCGTTCGGATGGAGAAAACAGCCATGCTGATGGCTGGGCAGATGCACCCCCCATTTCTCTTTTGGTCTTGCCAAAAGAGAAACGGGCCGTGCACGGTCCAAAGAGAAAAAACGCTTCGGCGGGTCGGTCTGCGCAAGCGCAGACCTCCAGCCGCCGGCGGGGGATGGTTGGCGCTCCCTTGTAGAAGTCAGGGCCGGAAACGCGCCGCCCTTGGGGAGACCTTTGGCCCGGGGAAGTCAGGGATACATGCTACGCCGATTTTCGCTGCCGCTGGCCGGTAGTTGATGAAGGCTTCGGCATAGGGCAATGCAACAGCCTCTACGCCCGCCCGGGCAGCGCGTAGCGAAGCGGAACGCGCGGAAAGAGGAGCTGGTCAAATGCG
>ERZ1643246.3810-NODE-3810-length-12511-cov-6.531310_pt1 | contig 12511 bp, 9 predicted proteins | sample MGYA00579265_ERZ1643246 | MGnify/ENA primary metagenome ERZ1643246 (study PRJEB29033, sample SAMEA4952261) | chicken gut metagenome | biome: Broiler Chicken; feature: Gastrointestinal Tract; material: Caecum | place: Ireland | collected 2018 | study: Broiler...
GGAATTACAAGCATTAATAAATGAACGAAAGAAATTATATTACACAAGAGATAAAATGCCTGAAAATCAAAATAAAGAGGAAATATTAAATGATATTGTAACAATAGGAGAAAAAATTACAAAAGTAAGAAGAAAAATTAAACTATGTGACAATATAGAAAAACAAAGCTTGGAAAAATTAGAGCAAATAAAAGCTTTTGAAGAAAGACAGAAACAGGAAAAGGAACAAAAGAAAAACAAGAAAAAAGAAAGAAGATATGAAAGATAGAACTGGCACAGAAATGTGCCAGTTTTTGTACTAATTTGTAAAAAGAGCTTGAAAAAAAATATATAAAATGATATATAAACTATAAGCTTGTATATTATAAAAAAAGGTCATAGAAAATAAATGAAATTGGAGAATTTTTAAAGACAGAAATATCAAAAAAATATTAGTCAAAATAAATTTGCCCAAAAAATAGGAATATCATTATACTATCTTGGACAATTAATGATATTAGAGAAAAGACCTACTAATAGAGAAGTACAATTAAAGATAGTGCAAGTACTAGATTTAAATAAAACAAGATAAAGAAAGTTTCTTGATTTAATAGAAAAAGAAAAAAGAGAAATTCCTAGTGATATATGGAGAGAAAAATTATGAATCATTAGTCTAAATGGAATAATATAAGAGAAATTTTGAATAAAGGAGTATAAATATGATTAGAACAGATATTATTACTACAGTTGGGAGAAAATACTTGACAAGTAACATAGAAAATGAAGAATTTAGTTATGGAAAGGCTTTAAAAGCAATAGGTAAAGATTATACTAACTTCTTATCAGAAGATGCTAGGAGAGTTTATAAAGACTTGGATATAAGATTTGCAAATGATAAATTATCAATTTTGATTGAAACTAAACAAAATTTATATGGAAAAGATTTAGAAAATGGCATTATTCAATTGCAAAATTATATTAATTTTGAACATGAATTATCAAACAATCAAGTTGTAGCAATTTTAGCTAGTACAAATCAGGACAAGATATTTGTATGGTATGATATAGCTGAAAATATTAGTATAGACAATTATAAAAAAACAGAGAAAAAAATAAAAACTTTTAAGGAGTATGAAAATATATTTTTTGGAACTAAAAATGATAAATTGAAAATAATACAAAATACATATGATTTAAACGAATTATTACATAAATATGGAATAAAAGAAAAAATAAGAAGTCAGTTTGTTGGAACATGTTTATTAGCATTAAAAAATGGATTAATATATAAGGGGTTAAGTACGATTCAAATAATAGCTGGAGTTAAAGAAAATTTATCTAAACTTTTAAATAACAATTTAAATAAAGCTAGAAAATTAGTTTTATTAGATAATAATGTTTTAAATTCTCAAGATGTAACTGATCTTAAAAATGAGCAAATGCAAGAAATATTAGATACAATAAAAAATAATATTTTACCATTTATAAATGATGAAAGTACACAAGGACAAGATTTACTAAATTTATTTTTTACTACTTTTAATAAATATGTTGGAAAAGCTGATAAAAATCAAGCCTTTACACCAGATCATATTACACAATTTATGTGCCATGTAGTTAATGTAAATAAAAATTCTAGAGTACTTGATCCATGTTGTGGAAGTGGAGCTTTTCTTGTTAGGGCAATGACAGAAGCTATGGATGATTGCGATACAAAAAAGGAAAGAGACGAAATAAAAGCAAATCATATATTCGGGATAGAATATGAAGATGTAGCTTTTGGCTTATCAACAACTAATATGTTAATACATGGAGATGGAAATTCAAATATAATTCAAGGAAGTATGTTTGAAAAAGAAGAGTGGATAAAAGAAGCAAATATTGATACTGTTTTAATGAATCCTCCTTATAATGCAACTAGAAAGCAAAGTCAACCTAGTTATGTGAAAAATTGGAATTCTAAAATTACAACGGATCCATCGAAAGGTTTACATTATGTTTATTATATTGCACACTTATTAAAAAGAGGAAAATTAGCTGTATTATTACCAATGCAATGCGCAATAGGAGCTTCAGGGGATGTTAAAATGTTTAAAGAAAAAATGCTTGAAGAAAACACTCTTGATGCAGTTTTTTCATTACCTTCAGATATGTTTTATCCCGGTGCAAACGCAGTTGCATGCTGTATGATTTTTAATTTAGGAATAAGACATGAAAAAGCACCAATCCAAGAGACATTCTTTGGATATTATAAGGATGATGGATTTGAGAAAAGAAAAAATCTTGGTAGAGTTGAAAGAGAAGAAGGTCTATGGAAAAAAATTGAAAAGAAATGGTTAGATTTGTATAGAAATAGAAAAACAGAAGTTGGATATTCTGTAACAAAAAAGATTAATGCTTCAGACGAATGGTTGGCAGAAGCATATATGGAAACTGATTATTCGAGATTAAAAGAAGAAGATTTTCAAGCAGTTTTAAATCAATATTTAGGATATTTAATAAGTAATGGGAGAATGTAAATATGAAAGTAGATGATTTGTTCTATGTGTATAGTGGAAGTAAATTAGACTATGGAAAGCAAACCGAATCTAAAGAAGGGATAAATTTTGTATCTAGAAATTCTAATAACAATGGAGTTGTTGGAAAAGTAGTTTTAGAGGAAGGGATGAAAGTTTATAGAAAAGGGGATATAACTGTTCCACTAGGTGGTTCATATTTATTATCTGCATTTGTGCAAGAAGAAGATTTTGTGACAGCACAAAATGTAAATGTACTACGACCTAAAAATAAAATGAAAGATATAGAAAAATGGTTTTATTGTTATGCTTTGAGATTGAATAGGTTTAAATTTTCAGCTTTTGGGAGAGAAGTAAATAAGTATTTGAATGACATAGAATTACCTGATAAAGTACCAGATTGGGTCTATAAAGCAAATATGAATGTTAAGAAAACCAAAAATCAATCGGGTCAAATTAAGTTAGATACAAGTAATTGGAAGATGTTTAATATTGGTGATAAAAAAATGTTTAATGTTGTAGCAGGAAATTATCATTATAGTTATGAATATTCATCTGGAAACACCCCATATGTAACTGCAACAAATAAAAATAATGGAATAAACGAATTAATTGACATTATACCCGAATTTAAAGGAAATGTTTTAACAGTAGAAAAAGTTAATGCTTGCACTTTTTACCAACCATGTGATTTTTGCGCAACTAGTGATGTGAATATATTAGAGTCAAAATTTAAAATGAACAAATATATTGGATTGTTTATTGCTACTGTAATAAATTTTAATGAAAATTTTAGATGGAACTATGGAAGGCAATGTAGAATTAATAATACTAAAAGAATACAAATTAAATTACCAGCAAAAGAAAATGAAAATGGTGAATATATTCCAGACTTTGAATATATGGAAAAATACATTAAATCTTTACCATTTGGAGATATAATTTAAAAAACAAACTATAAAAAGTTCTACTCTAATGAATTATGTAAAAGTATAGCACTTTAAAAATAAATCGAGAAAGGAGTATATGATATATTAATATCATACAAGTATAAAAATGAAAATTATAGATGTATTAAGTCAAATTGATGCAAAACAATATGCATTGCCAGAGTTTCAAAGAGGTTATGTTTGGAATAGAGAACAAGTAAAAAAATTAGCAAATTCATTATATAAAGGATATCCTATTGGAGGAATTTTAATTTGGGTAACGAAAGCTGATGAGTCTTATACTAGAGGAAATTTTGATAAATCAAGCAAAACTGTTAAATTGATTTTGGATGGACAACAAAGAATTACTACTTTATATGGACTGATAAAAGGAGAAGCTCCATCATTTTTTGAAGGGGATGATAAAGCTTTTAAAGATCTCTATTTTAATTTAGATACGGAGGTTTTCGAATTTTTTGCTCCTATAAAAATGAAAGGTGATCCTTGTTGGGTAGAGCTAACAAAAGTTTTAAAAGGAGGAGCAGCAAACTTTATAGTTGAATCAGGGCAACAGGAATTTTACATAAATTATTTAGAAAAATTAAATAGATTGCATAATAATTTAACTCAAAAAGATTTACAGATTGAGGAAGTTGTGGGATCAGATAAGACTCTTGATGTAGTTGTTGAAATTTTTAACAATTTAAATAGCGGTGGAACAAAGTTAAGTAAAGGAGATTTAGCCCTAGCAAAAATATGTGCATTGTGGCCGGAAGCTAGGCAAGAATTAAGAAATATATTAGACCGACTAAAAGAAGCAGGTTATGAATTTAAACTAGAATGGTTATTAAGATGTGTAACGGTATATTTAACAAGTAAAGCATATTTCTCAGAATTAGAACAAGTAGACATAAACGAATTTAAAAAATCATTAAAAGAAGTAGAAAATGAAATAGATGAAATTTTAAATCAAATAGGTTCAAGACTAGGATTAGATAATACAAGGGTATTAAGTAGTAAATATGCAATACCATTAATGATAGGATATTTAAATAAAGAAAATAAAAATTTAAATAATGAAGAATGGAATAAATTATTATATTGGTATATTCATACATTTTTGTGGGGAAGATATGCAGGATCAACAGAAAGTGTGTTGGCAAGAGATCTTGCTGTAGTTAACAATGGTGAAGGAATAGAAGGATTGATTAATCAATTAAGACAAGACAGAGCTGATTTAACAATAAAACCAGCAGATTTCAATGGATGGGGAAGTGGAGCAAGATTCTATCCATTATTATATTTATTAACAAGAATGAATAAAGCAAGAGACTTTTCAAGTGGCCTTGAATTAAAAAATTGCTTACTAGGAAAAAATGCTTCTTTAGAAATACATCATATATTTCCTAAAGCAATATTATATAAAAGTGGTAGGACAAAGTCATTAGTAAACTCATTAGCAAATTATACTTTTATAACTAGAAAAACGAATGAAGAAATATCTGATGAAAAACCCGAACAATATATTCCTATTTATATGAAAAAACAACCTGGAGCAATTGAATCACATTGGATACCAACAGAAAATCCAGAATTATTTAAGATAGAAAATTATGAAAAATTTCTTGAAAAAAGAAAGGAATTACTTGCTAAGAGTGCAAATGAATTTTTACAAAATCTATTAGAAAATAAAGTAAATGAGGTAGAGATAATCAATTACGCTACTAGAAAAGGAACTATAACCAACGAAAATGAAGACACAGATGAAAGAATATTAGAGCTTTCCTATTGGATGGAAGAAAAAGGATTTCCTGGAGGAGAAATTAATTATGAATTAAAAATTAATGATAATGATAGTATAATAATAGATTTAGCTTGGCCAGATGGAATTCAAAGAAATTTAACAGAACCTGTTGCTATAATGTTAGATGAAGAAAAAAATAATAAAAATATAGTTAATCTAAATAAATATAGAGTATTTGATGATATAAAATTATTTAAAGATTATGTAATTAGCAATTATTTATAAATAGTATATTGGAGCAGTTATGAATGAATATGAAAAAATAACTTTTTATTTTGATGAATCGTTTCATAGTAGAAAAATTAATGAGAACACTATTAAATCAGAAGAATACTTTGATAATTATGTTAGTGTTGGAATCGGAATGGCTGATATAGAAAAGAATAAGGAAACAATAAAAGTATTTGAAAACAAAAATAAAAAGAATCTTTCAATTGATGATAAAATAGAACTTAAAAGTAGTGTGGTAAAAAAAAGTCAATATAAATATGGGTTGAGTACATTTAATAATAAGTCTTTAGAATTATATTATTCTTTTTGGAAAATGCTAGAAGAAATTGAAATTATCCCATATGTTTTTGTATCAAATAAATTGGAATATATTTTAAGACAATTAAAATTTGAAAATAATAATTTATTATATTCTCAAGAAGCCTTTGTATATACACTAGTAAAAGCTATAAATATATATAGGCCGCATAAGATATTATCAATGTTATTAAACAGTGATAATAAAATAATATACGAAATAAAAAAGTTTTTAAAAGAAAAAATAGAGGAAAATTATAATAATAAAATAAAGGTTAAAGAAAATATAGAATATAATAATGTACTTAGTATATTAAATTCTTGTAAATACAATGATATAAATTATAATTGGGATTATAAAGATATATTTTGGGGATTTACAAATTTAATGGAAGAGAAAAAAATTAATAAAAAAGATATAATAGTAATAATTGACAAGGAAGGAAAAGATAATAACACTTATGCCAGCTGTAAATTATGTGGATTTAAAAATGTATATGAGGAAGATTCAAAAGTATGCATGGGATTAAGATGTTCTGATTTATTATGTGGGTTTATTGGAAAAATGATGAGAGCAATATATGAGGATACGAAATTTAAAGGTGGAAAATATGATAAAAGAATAATGTTATCTGAAAACTGGTTTAAGATTGATGAGAAAAGATTTCTATTATATAAACTAATTTCCAAGGTAATAAATGATAAGTTTTCAAATTATTGGAGTACATGTATATCTATTTACTTTGACATATTTTTTGAATTTCTAGCTGTTATTAAATATTTTGATTATTATGAAGATTATGATAAATACATAAAATTAACAACTTCTCAACACAGAAATAAGTTTGATATATTTTTGTTAACTAATCTTAAGGAAAGGTACTTATTATTATAACTAAATTAACTAAAGAAAAGCAAAATAATAATGTAATTAATATTACAAATTTATTTTGCTTTTTTAGAAAGGAAAAAAATGAAAAACATCTTAAAACCTATTTTTGAAATGGTTACAGGACAATATATATTATTCGATAATATTATATATAATTATATTGCAATAGCTATAATAGGAGTATTAGCTTTTAAAATAGCATGGAACTTGGTAGGGAATTTATATGATTCAGGAATAATTATAGGTAGGAGATCTGGATCTTTAATTCATTGGCTAATAAGAATAATTATGTTTATGATTATTTTTTATTTGTTTAGTGCTATAATATGGTTAACTAAATTTATTTTTGCATATAGAACTACTGTGCTCATAATAATTGGAACTATTGCTGTTTTTGTAATAATATATAAGATTATTAAAAAGGTAAAAAAAATGAATAAGCCGATTGTATTAAAAGAAAACACAAGAAAAAGAATAAATAACTCCCTTGAGATGGTAAATATAGCAGCAGGAATACTTAGTACGGCAAATCCAGAATTTAGTATTATTCCAATATTTGTTTATGCTGTTAATAGAACATTAGGACTAGCTAGTCAAGAATATATAACTGAAAGAATAAAAAAAATTAACGAGAAGTTAGAAGAAAAGAAAATAAATATTAATGATTTTAAAGAGGAAATGTTAAATTTGTCTCAACATAATGAATATATAGTATTAAATCATTTACGAAATATAATATTAACATGTATTCCAGAAATGGTAGATATATATATTGAAGTACTTTTGGATTTTATAATGAAAAAAGAATATAAAGAAAAGGAAGAGATATGTGAAATTGTAAATCAATTAAACAGGAATGACTTAGAACTTTTAAAAATGATAAAAGAATATAGTGAAAATGGAAAAAAAGAATTTTATAATAAAAATCAAGAAAAAGAAGATAAGAAAATAAAAGGTAACAATGAAATAATTAATAATAAAAATCAAACATTTAAAAGGGTTAATTTTGTTGATAGAAATGTTGTTATAAACAATAGATATACAATATTTTGGAAAGACTTTGAGAAGTATTATGAACTTCAATCAGCAGAAATGGGATTGATATTACTTTTTAATACTGTAGATGAAAATGATAAGCCATCTAACAAATGGGCATACATAGGAAGATCATTTATTAAATTACAAAATTTAGGAATAATAGAAATGGATTACATAAATACAACAGGAAATATAAATTCATTGAATATAGATAGGTTCCACATTACTCTATTTGGAAAAATAATTTTATCGTATATAAAATTATAGCTATGTGGGTATTTTGTTATCTAGAATTAATGTTCTGTATGTATAATCAAATTTTGCAAATGTAAAAGAAAGAGATATTAACTGGTAATTTTATAGAATGAAAAAATAGAAATAAAACAAATCAAAAGAATGTTAGATTTATATAATAATTAATAAAAGATAGGAAGGAAAAAATGATTATATCAAAAAATAGTATAATATATGATGAACAAAAAAATGAGTATGTAGTTGGAGAAAGAATTGGTGGAGGAGGTTGTTCAGCCGTATTCAAAATAAAAAGTAAAAAAGATGGACAATATTATGCTCTAAAAACATTCTCCTCTGATTTTGAAGATGAAACAGAGTTAAAAACATTTAGAAACGAAATTGCTAAAGCTATGGGTGTAAAATCAAATTATGTAGTTGAATATAAGTTTTTTAATGATGGGGAAATTTTCCCAGAATTACCACCATATATAATAATGGAGTATTGCCCTAATGGAACTTTAAGAGATTATTTAACAGGAATTTTAAAAAGTGAAAAACATATCACTAACGAAGAAATAAAAAATATATTTTCTCAATTAATAAAAGGTATGTCAGATATCAATAAAAAAGTTATTCATAGGGATATAAAATTAGAAAATATATTAATTAAGGATAATACATTGAAAATTAGTGATTTTGGAATTTCAAAAAGTGTTGTAGACACAACTAGAACAATTACATTTAAAGGATGGGGCACACCAGAATATATTGCACCAGAAGGATGGAAATCAGAGAGTAATACCATAAAGATGGATATATATTCAATGGGAATTGTTTTTTATCAGGTTGCAACATTACTACAATATCCATATAATGTAAAAGATAAAGATTACAGGGAAGCACATCTGTATGAAACACCTATTAGTCCTAGAAGATATAATACAGGCTTAGAGTTAAACTTAGAATCCATAATATGTAAAATGCTAGAAAAGGAACCTAGTAAAAGATTTAATAATTGGGAAGAAATTAAAAATTTAATAGAAGTGGAAAAAACTAACAATAATGCAGAATTATTAAATAGGATTATTAGAAAAAGAATGGGTATAGATGAAAGAAATAGAAAAATGGAAATAGAAGAAACAAAAAAGCAAGAAGCAATAGATGAAAAGAAAAAAATGATAAGTTATAGTATTTATGAAAATATCTATATACCAATAAAGGAATTGATAGATGATTTTAATAAGACATATGCATCTGGAAAAATTGCTCTTTCGACATATAAAGTAGGAATAAATAGGATAAATCAAATTCAAGCAAATACAGTTTCAGGGAAAAGATTAAATATCATAATTAATATAATAATAGAAGATAAATTTGAACAAGAATATCAAGATCCATTTTTTGGTCAATGGTATAAAAAAGAATATAGACCTAAACTAAATAATAAAGAAATATTGGCATGGGGATCGGTTTATTTTGAAGATTTATTATCTTATAATTTAATTTTATTAGATGATGAAAAAAATATGTACGGTAAATGGTATCAACTAAAAAACAAAAATGCAGTATTTAATCCAGAACCAAGATATCCAGAACCTTTTGCTTTTGATTTTAACGAATTAGAGGAAGAGATACAACAAATAAATTCTACACATATATATACATCTTGCCTAGAAGAATTTAATAAAGAAGAACTATTAAACAATATAGAAGGTATTATATAAAAATTTAATAATTATGAAAAGAATATATAAAAATCCAAAGTTTTTTCAAAAATTTGAAAAAACTCTTTTAAAATCTTAATAGTTGTCAAGAAATCAAACTAATTACAGCTAAAAGTGCAATTCTGCAACTTTAAAGTGCAAAAATTGCACTTTAAAGTTGATATTATATATATAATTTGATATAATATATGTGTGGGAGGGATTTCTAATGGATAATAAAAAAGACTGGAATTTAGAATTATCAGAATATATTAAACAAGGTGAGCCAAATCGAGTAGAAAAGACTAAAACATGGGAAACAGCTATAGGTTTGCAAGATGTAGATGGATTAAAGCCTTCAAAATACTTAATTAAAACTGCTAAAGAGCATATTGAAGGAACAATAGATATTGAAGAAGCAAAAACAAGAATAGATGAATATTATGAAGTTCAAGGAAGTAGAAAAAACTTTGAAAAAGAGAGTGAAGAAGCAGATAAAGTTGCAGTAAGAATAACAGAAATATTGAGCGAAAAAGCATTTAATTTTTCACCAACTGAATTATTAAATATTCATAAAAGATTATTTAAAAATATATTTGATGGGGCAGGAATATATAGGAATTATAATTTTACAAAAAAAGAATGGGTATTAAATGGAGATACAGTAATATATGCATCATTTGATACTATAAAAGAAACACTAGAATATGATTTTGAACAAGAAAAAAATTTCTCATATAAAGGTTTAAGTTTAGAAGAATCTATTAAACATTTATGTAGATTTACATCAAATATATGGCAAGTACACCCTTTTTGTGAAGGAAACACAAGAACAACGGCAGTATTTTTGATAAAATATTTAAGAACTTTTGGATTTAATATTAATGATGAAGTATTTGCAGAAAATTCATGGTATTTTAGAAATTCATTAGTAAGAGCTAATTACAAAAATTTTGAAAAAAATGTATTCGAGGATACTTCATTTTTAGAAAAATTCTTTTATAACTTGCTAACAAATGCTAATTATGAATTAAAAAATAGGTATACACATATAGATAATATTCAAAGTGCAAATGAAAATAATTTAAAGGGCAATAATTGCACTTTAGAAGAACAGGCAATAATAAATATATTAAAAATAAATCCAGCAACTACCCAAGAAGAAATATCAAGACAGATTAATAAGTCTGTAAGAACTGTAAAAAATTATATGGCAGAAATGCAAGAAAAGGGTATAATAGAAAGAAAAAATGGAAAGAAAAATGGTGAGTGGATAGTAAATGAGTAATAAAAAAGGTATAGCATTTTATTTGGATAGAAAATTTATAGTATATGAAGAAGAAACTACAAAAGTGCATTCTATGTTATTAGATTATAATATAGAAGAGTGCTTTGAAAATATAAAAAATATAGTATATTCATATGATAATAATGATATTATTATCAAAATATTTAGCGATAGTTTAATATTTATTTCGGACAAGAAATATGAAAGCGAAGATTGGGAAAAATCAAAAAATAGACTAATAAAATTAGCTAATATTATTTTAGCAATAATGTTTTCTACATCAAGCGAATATCTTAATATGAAAAAGGGAAGTACTACATTTTTTATACATGATAAAGAAATAACTGTAAAAAATATTATTCATTGTACTGCTAGTAATGAATATAATGAGATTGAATTTATAGGTTGTAATGGAACAGTAAAATTAGACGATTTGAAACAAAGGGACGATATAAATGTTTTTGAAAGAAATAATAATACAAGTTTTGTATATGATGTAAAGACTATAAATGAGTTTTTTCAACTATTTGAAAAAAATTTAAATTTAATTATTGATAAAAAAATAGAAAATATAGTATATATGCTTTATAGAAGTATTTTAGAAACTAAAAAGAGTAATTTTGACATTTCAATATTATTATCTTTTTTCGTTATTGAAAATGTATTAAGCAATATGTGGGACAATGCTTTGATTGAAAGAGATTTATATAAAAAACTAAAAGATGATATGAATTATACTATTGCTATAAAATCGAATATGTTATATATGAATGGAGTTATTTCAAAAGAAGAATTAGATAAAATTGATTTTGCAAGGAAAAAAAGAAATAGTATTGCTCATGCAAATTTTGATTTTCAAGATAAATTTGACTTTTCAAAAATGTTTAGTATTTCTTCTGAAATATTTTTATTCTCAATAGATTTATTTGCAAAATACTATAATATTAATTTTAAAATGCAATATGGATTCGAAGGATAAAAAATGAATAAATGAAGGCGAGAATTAATCCCGCCTTTTACTACTCATCAAAACATCCCATAACTAATTGTGAACCGTCAACAAATCCATTTCTATAATACTTTTCATTCCAATAGCATATATAGTCCATAAAATTTTTATCGGGCCTATCTAATTGTTTCTTAACATATTTTTTATTTTGTTTTGGAACATTTTTTAAAACATTTTCAACTATTTCGTCAAAATTTATATTATGTTTTTTATCTTCGTTAGTTAAATATCCTAATTCAGTTTCCTCTCTATAACTTAACCATTCTCTTAAAATATCATCATTAACTTCTCTAAAATTATTCATAACAATCCTCCAATTTTATAAAATTAATATACATACATCAAAATGATATATTGAGTGAACTTTTAGTCAATGTGATATAAAAAATTTAAAATTTTGGGGACACAATGGGGACAAAAGTACCCAAAATTGACTTAAAATCACTTAAAAATACATAACTTATAAATCAATAAAACCATTGAAATATAAGCAAAAACTATCAATTTCAATAAAATTCAAAAATTGCTGATAATACCCTCATAACCCGAAGGTCATCAAAACAAACTCACAAAATAAAATATATTCTGCAA